>ERZ724524.3053-NODE-3053-length-10676-cov-3.657377_pt1 | contig 10676 bp, 6 predicted proteins | sample MGYA00376057_ERZ724524 | MGnify/ENA primary metagenome ERZ724524 (study PRJEB28724, sample SAMN07190888) | wastewater metagenome | isolation source: influent of sewage treatment plant in Hong Hong | place: USA: Christiansburg, Virginia | collected 2016-03-01 ...
TTTTTAATTCCATGCAGTTTTTTTAAATACGTAGTTACCAAAAATAAAAAAAGGATATGGATTTACACCATATCCTTTCAACTATTTTAATCTTTAATATTAATTAACTTCAGATGTTGGGTTCGCCAGGTTTTTTACACTAACAATATCTAGTTTTATTGAGCCAACTAATAATTTAGCTTGAGCTCTCAAAGGAACGTGGTTTTTATCATCTGTTAACCAAACGTTTAAATCATCTTCGCTTTTAAAAATACGTCCTTTTTGCACAATTGGTCTAAATTTTACACAGTTAAAGGTTCCAATATCACATTTAATTTTTTCCTTACCAACGTATCTGATTTTTAAAGGCCAGATTTCTTTATCTACAATACTATTAATGGTAAATACATCTCCTTCTTTAGCATTGGTTAAATCCAAGTTTCGAGCCGAATAAAAAGCAGAAATCATATCTTGAGTTCCTGCGGGCACATCTACTTTTTCGCCAGCACCAACATCCACTTTGTTGGTATAGTGATTAAAGGTGTAATCTTGATTTATAATATAACCTCCTTCAGAAACACGACGAACAAACATCCAAGGCAGCATCGCATCTTTATCAATAAAAGTTTCGTATCTATCTCGCACTTTAAAAAACCAATCAAATGTACCTTTAGTATAACCATTACCAACCACGTGATATACTTTACGACCTGCAACTTCCATTACTTCTGGCTTTACTTCCATTAAAATAACACCAGCATCCATAGCACCGTAATGCAAGCGATAAGATAAAATTTCGCCCTCTTTAAATGCTTCGTTCGAATTTGTAGGCAATTCCTTACTAGCAATATTAGTTGGAATAATTTGTTCTAATTTTTCTTCAGAAGAAATATAGTAGCCTGCTGAACATAAAGCCACAGTAGCCGTAACAGCAGATGCGATAATTGCAATATGTTTGATAGTTTTCATTTTTAATAGTTTGGTATAGGAGTTTCAAATCCTATGCCAATATAAATTTACGAAAATATTAGCTGTTAAAATATGTAAATTTAAAATAGTTGCAATTTTGAAGTTTATCTTTATAACATGAAAAAAATGATTATTTCAAGTATATGTGCAATGTTCCTTGCAGGCTGTACTTACCAACAGGCAGATAAAATAGCTCCTTTAGAAAATGTTATTAATAAAGGAGAAAAGTTTAGAATTACCCTACCCGAAAATCATACTACTGGATATATGTGGCAAATAAATAATACGTTTAATGATAAAGTGTTGGATTATTATGGTTCGGTATTTAGAGGTAATGAAAAAGGCGTCGATTTTAATTTTACTGCCTTAGCAGCAGGAAAAACAACTGTAAAATTTGCTTTAATTAAATACAATGATACTACAGACGTGAAACAGTTCATTATTGATGTTAAGTAATAACCGATTACTCAATAATTACTTTTTTGAAATACTGTTTCTGTTGTCCATTTGAAATTTTAAGGAAATAAATTCCAGATAAATGATTAAGCTCTATTTTATTTTCAGATAAATTTTGTTTCGAGAAAATCTTTTTACCAATCACATCATAAATTTCAATATCCAGTTTTCCTATATAAATATTGAAATTGCCATTTTTACTAGGGTTTGGATATACTGAAAATAAATTTTCAAATTCTTCGTTAACAGACGTACACACGTTTACCATCACATTTGTTGTTGCAGTGTATGAGCAACCCATAGAAGATATTGTATGAGTTACAACATAACTCCCAGTAGTGTTAAAATTTACATCTGGTGTTGGAGTAACGGTTGAATTGTTAACCGTTACACCAGAATTAGGATTGAAATTCCAATAATGAGATGATAAACTTGGGCTTCCAACAGCACTAAAAATAATATTATCTCCAGTACAAATAATTGGATTAGTGGGAATAAAATTGGGATTTGCATTTGGTTTAACATAGATTGTTAAGGTATCAGCAAAAGAGCATCCGCCACCGTTACTTGCGGTTAAAATATAAGATGTGGTGATATTTGGACTTACATTAACTGTATGTGTTGTTCCGGCTCCATCAGACCAACTATAATTTGCAATAGGACCATTAACAATATTTATAGCGGATAAAGATGTGCTATCATAATTACAAATTGAATCCTGAGCTGTATTTAAAGAAAAAGACAAATCCTGTCCAGGACTTCCTGGTACTGTAAATGAAACGGGTGCAGTCCAAGGACCTGCTGGAGGAACAGCTGTACTTCCTCCTAACCATTCTCTAACAGAAAAATAATACACACCTCTACAAGTTAAATCAGTAAACGGAATAAATACATTCTGATATGGTTCGGCGGTGCAATTATCTGGCCAAGCATTTACCGAAGTATAATTTGGTACGTTTAACAATGAATGATACCATGGAAAAGAATTATATACTGAAGCACCACCAGCACCAGCGTCAACGAACGATTGTACAAGTAATGAAGGCGCTGCGGGAAACACTGTATTTGTTGAAACAATTCCTTGCATCCAATAAGGTCCACAACCACATGTTGCTGCATCAGAAGAGCCACTTATAGTAATACCAGTTGATGAAATTGTATAAGTTACATTAGTAAGTGCTAAGCCATGACATGCTTTCGATTTAAAACTAAACGCACAAAGTATAACTATTGTAAGTAAAAATAATCTCATAAATAAAATTTAAATATTTAATCTAAGATATAACAAAAAACCGATTTTCAAAACTTATTTCGTTTGATCTTTCTTTTTGAACTTAGCGATATATCTTTTATAGAGCTCACTTAAATTTTCGTATTCCTCTCGGTAAAAAATACCAATACCTTGCGAGAAGGGTCCGCCATTGGTGGCCGCTTCCGTATTGTCGTTACTTCTATTAAAGGCTTTTACTCTGTATTTACCAGATTCTGATAATTTATATTCTAAGGTAACATCACCAATTAAGTTACTAGAGTTATTAGCTTTTGTTGAGGCGGATGTAGTTGTTGAATTGTTATTATTAGTAACACCAAAATTACCATCAATTACCAAACGATTATTAAACAATTGTTTAGATAAAGCCAAATCTAGCTCATCACTACTTAAGGTTCCACCAGGCCTATAATTTACTCCAATATCAACATCTTTAGTCACACCATTTAACCAATTGCTCATTTTATTACTTAACATTTCTGAACCCGTAGCAGCTGCTGCACCACCAGCACTAATGCCTCCTCCTCCCGAAACGGATACAGGGGTAATAAAACTCCTTAACAACAACAATGCAAATACTTGGCGATTCATTTCATTTTCGTCGCTTAAAATACTTTTTATAGCCGATCGAGTTGTTTCATCTATTGTTGGAAGTTCAATCCCAAAAGTGATATTTGGAGATGTTAATTTATCTTTCATAAATAATTTACAATACACTGGATATCGTTTATTATAATTATTTACTGAATCGTTTGGAAATAAAGGTTTAATAGAAGCTCGCTGATTATAATTGGCTACTATATCAATGTTAGCTTTATAAACGTTACCATTCCATTTAATTGAACTTCCTTTCTCAATTTCAAATTTTTTGGTAACAAAATCCTCCAATGTAAATAGATAATCTCCTGTAGAAAGGACATAATCTCCATACATATCAAACTTGCCTTTTGAATTAATTTTCAAATTTAAATTTCCGTCTCCTCTAGCTTTAATCACATCGCCTGATTTCTCATCAAATATTAATTGTACCTCTGCATCTTTAGTGGCTTCTAAATTAAAGTCGAGAGAAAAATTGGATTTCGATTTTTTAACGACGGTTTTCAAGGTGTCTTTAGTAACAAATTTTATAAAATCATTACTGCCGATTTCTGAAGGACCATCTAAAGGAATATAAAAATAAGTTCCTCCATTAGTTTTCATATTCAATTCCATTTTAATATCGTCCAAAAATCCATAAATACCAGCATTTCCAGAAGCATACGCTGTTCCGTAATAACTAGGATTATTAGCTGATGTTGTATTTAAAACCATTAATTTATTGGTATTAATATCAAAGTCGATACGCATATCTTTGAAATTATTATGGAATATATTTCCATAAACAATTCCTGAATTACCCATTTTATCGCGAACTTCAAGATTTTCGAAATTAATTTGTTTCGGCATGATATCTACATTTCCACTTACACTGTATTGTACATTTAAAAAATCAACAATCATAATGCACTTAAAAAATTTAAGCTTAGCATTAATTTGTGGATTATCTAACGTACCTGTTACTGTCCCATTTCCTGTTAAGAAACCAACCTTAAACGTTAAAATATCTTTTAAATATGGCTGAAGCAGCGACAAATCAAATGGTTCCGCTTTAAATGTAATATCAATATTCTCTTCTTTTTTCTTTGGATAATAAGCGCCTTGAAAAACAATATTCTTCATTAAATTTCCATCAAAGTCTTTCGCAAAAGCAGAGAAGCCATTAATGCTTACAAATTCTTTTTCTGGATTGTACTCACTTTTTACTTCACCGTAACCAATTAATTTATCGTTTAATTTAAGCCCTTGAAAACTAATGTCGCTTGATATGAGTGGCTTTCCAAATAAACCAAATATACTTGTGTTACCTGTTAAACTTCCATCAATTGTAACTTTAGCATCTTTTAAAAATGGATTCAACTGTGATAATTTAAAATTTTGAATAAATACATCAAACTTATCGTCACTATTTTTAGATAATTTACCATCAAAAGTGATTAATTGATTTTGATTATAAAATGTGAGTGGTTTTATATTAATAGCAAAAGCTGTATCTATAGTTATAGGATTTGCTTTTACAATTTGCCAAACGCTATCCTCAATAGTGTATTTTACTTTATCGAATAGGATGGTTGCTTTACTATTGTCAAATTGCGCCATTCCGGAAACAACACCAGCATTTTTAGGACTCATCATATTATCCCAATTCAAATCAAAATCTGATATTTTATCATTAGCAGCGAAAGTTAATGTTGGATTTCGAAAAGCAAAACTGTCGGAAATATTAATAGCTTTAGCACTATAGATTAATTTTACGCCATTGGTTAAAGAATTAACATTAATGTCGTTGTTTTTAAATTTAATTCCAGAATAACTGATTAAGTCACTTGTTGTTTTAATATTTAGATAATTTATGGAAGCGTCAAAAGCACAGTTCATCAATGTATTAGGACTTATCATTAAATCTTTAACAAACAGTTCATTAACGATAGTAAAGTTTTTTATTTTAACGCTTAAGTCGGCTTTATCACTATAAATGTAGCGTGTTTTAGTTTTTACAAATGTGGGGAAATATTCATTTAGATATTGTTTAAAAGCATCAGGCAAAGTACTTAAATTATATTTCCCATTTAATTCAACATTAGCTATACTCGAATTTAATTCAATATTTTTTGTAGCTGTTGATTGATCTAAATCTAAATTAAAACTACTGAGTTTATATGTTTTTTCAGAGGTTTTATAAATAGTGTTATCAAAGTTTATTAAACCACTTAAATTATCTATACTGTTTCCATTTAAATCGATTAATATTTGAGAAGACACTCGGCCGTTTAATTGCGGAATTGAAAAGTGAGTTTTATCCAAATCAAAATTATTGATTGTTGAAATAAAATCCATTTTAGGCACTTTATTATTAAAATCAATTGTTCCATTAAAATCAAAATTCGCATTGGTGTCTTTACTCATTACATAACCAGTGAAAATTTGTTTTTTAAATGCTCCGTCAATTTTCACATTATCATATTGGTAATTATTATAGGTTATAGATTGAATCAATCCATCAAATGTGGCATCTAATTCTTTTTGAGTAATACCTCTACCTTTTACTTTAGTTGAAAGGGACATAGCTCCAACCGACTTAACACTTGGAAATAATTTTGATAAATTAAAATTGGTTGTAGTAATCGCTCCTGAATACTCAATAATTTTAGATTTATTATTTGTGTTTAATCGCAAATCGGTTTTAATATTTCCAACGTCTGTTTTAAAACTACCATAAGTTGCAAAATCATTTAAGAATCCATCAAATTTTCCTTTGTATGATATAACTCCTAACCTACTTACTTCAGTGGGCAAATCTAAATACGTGGGATTATTAAACGGTGGGATTGGAAATTTCTCTAAATCTGTTTTGGAAGTAGATAATTTTTCAGCATCAAAATGAATAAATGATTTATCAATATCTGGCAAGCCAGTAATGCTCATATCTCCAATAAACTGAGTATTACTTCGATAACTAACCACCATATTGGTTCCACTTAAATCATTCACAAAACCTCTTACTTTTCCTTTTACTACTAACACTTCTTTAAAGCCATTTAGGTCTTCTGCGAAGTAGGCAATATCTTTAAAGTTTACAAAAGTGCTATCTTTTAAATTTCCTTTGATGTATACTTTATTAATGAAGTCCAAATAATCTTCCCAATGATCGTACTTAAAACTTAGTCGGCCTTTTACCAAACTGTTAGCCGTTTTTAAATAAATACTATCGCAACGTAATTCGGTTGATGAGACATATGCTTTAGTAGTTAAATTTTTCAATTCAATGCCGCAGTGTTCTTTAGCACTTAAATTTGTTATTTGAGCTTTAATGGTATCGCCTTTAAAATCAATTTCGGTAAGTGTACCAAAAGCATTGTAAACATGAATATGATTGTAATTCATATTTTGAACGACCTTATCTGTATCTCTTAATAAGTGATAAGTAAAATCGACATTGTTTAATTTTAAAGCGCCATACTTAATTTTCCAAGGAGAAGGAGTGGTATCATTGGGGAGCGAATCGGTTGAAGCAAAATAATCGGCGAGATACTGAAAGTTCCAATCATCTTCATTTTTGTATTTTAGCAATTTAACTTTTACATCACTCAATTTAACTTCATCAATACTTAATTGATGTTTTTCGAAATTAAAGCCACTTACATCCACAGTAATATCTTTACCATAAACGAGGGTGTCGTTATGTTTATCACTCACAAAAACTCCTTGTAAGGTAACGTTACTAATAAATGAAATTTTCAATCTTTGAATATCTACCCTTGCTCCAAGTTCTTCACTCAAATAACTAGTTGCTTTTTGTGCGGCCCAAGTTTGAAATGTTTCAGTTTGAAAAGCGAAAAATAACGTAACAAGAAAAATCACAATAACTAACAGTGAAAACAGTACTGTTTTCGATATTATTCTTGTAATTTTACCCAATTTACTCATAGTGTATAAAAATAACTAAATAACCTAAATAGTGGACGTTAATAATCATTAAGATTTAGGGTTAATTACCTTGATAAAATAATGGCAGCAGAGCATAATCACATAAAAGATATTTACATTTTGGGCATCGAATCGAGCTGCGATGACACCTCATGCGCCATAATTAAAAACGAATTGCTGTTATCTAATGTTACCGCCAATCAAAGCATACATCAACAATATGGTGGTGTTATACCGGAATTGGCGAGTAGAGATCATCAGAAAAATATTGTTCCTGTTGTTGATGCTGCCTTAAAAAAAGCAGGCATCACACTTTCTCAATTAAACGCTATTGCTGTAACTCGCGGACCAGGATTAAGCGGAAGTTTATTAGTGGGTTTATCATTCGCAAAATCATTATCACTTGCTTTAGATATTCCCTTAGTCGAAGTTAATCACATGCAAGGTCATATTTTGGCGCATTTTGTGCGAGATGCTTCGACAGGCTCAGCTCTCGAAAACAAACAACCTGAATTTCCTTTCCTTTGTTTAACTGTAAGTGGCGGCCATACTCAAATCGTAAAAATTACCAATCATTTACAATTTGAACTACTAGCAGAAACTGAAGATGATGCAGTAGGCGAAGCATTTGATAAAGCCGCTAAAATACTGGGACTTCCCTACCCTGGAGGACCATTAATTGATAAATATGCCAAATTAGGAGATGCCACGAAATATAAATTTCCAATGCCGCAATTAAAAAATAATAACTATAGTTTTAGTGGCGTAAAAACAGCATTTTTATATTTTATTCAAGAACAAACAAAACAAAATTCAAATTTTATTGAAGAAAATATAAATGATATTTGTGCATCCTATCAGGCCCACTTAATTAAATATTTACTTAAAAATTTATTAGTGGTTAGTAAAGAAACTGGCATTAATCAAATAGCCATTGCTGGCGGAGTATCTGCTAATTCAGGTTTAAGAAGCGAATTAGAATTATTAGGAAAAAAGCATCAATGGCAAACCTATATTCCCAAATTTGAATATTGCACCGATAATGCCGCCATGATTGCTATTACAGGTTACTATAAATATTTGAATAAAGAGTTTTGTGGATTGGAAACTACTCCGCTAGCTCGTTACGAAATTTAAATTATTTCCCGCAGATTTCGCGGATTTCCGCAGAGTAAAATGCAACAAGTAATACAACAGATTAATTTACCAAACTAAAAACTCAAAAATATCTGCGACGATCTGCGGAATCTGCGGGACACTTCTTACTTAGTATTAAACTCATTCATGCATCTTGCTAAACCAATAAATGCGAAGGCTTTTACCGCATCGGCTGCAATTTTAACGCGTTCATTTAAAGTCTTTTTTTCTTCGTCATTCCATTTACCAAGAACATAATTTACTTGAGCGCCTTTTCCAAACTCATTACTAATTCCAAAACGTAAACGAGGATAATTATTTGTACCTAAAATTTCTTGAATATTTTTCAATCCATTATGCCCGCCATCACTACCCTTTGGTCCTAAACGAATTTTACCAAACGGCAAGGCTAATTCATCCACTATCACTAACACATTTTCAATGGCAATTTTTTCGTTTTGCATCCAATAATTTAATGCCTTTCCACTTAAATTCATATAAGTAGTTGGCTTAATTAAAATCAATTGTTTGCCTTTATATTTCAATTCGGCAACGTCTGCTAATCTATCCGATTTAAATTTTAAATCGTTTTCTTTAGCCAAGTAGTCCAATACTTCAAATCCAATATTATGGCGTGTGTGGGCGTATTCATCGCCAATATTTCCTAAGCCAACTATTAAAAACTTACTCATACAACAAAGATATTTTATTTAACAAAATGAAGCCCATTTTGGTCTATAAAAATATGTTTTAATTTGTTTTGTAATATAAAATTAATGCTTATACTTGTATCATCGAAACATTACTGCATTATCTTGTAGTAATAAAATCACAGAAAATTAAAATAACAAAACTCTTTTATTATTATTCCCCTTATTAAGCATAACTATGTTTGAAGCATTAGATTTAACTAGCAGAGCTTTGCCTCAGCTAAAGGACATTTGTAAACAATTTGGTATTGACACGAAAGGATTAGCAAAACCTGATATGGTTTTAAAAATCATTGATGCTCAAGCGGCTGATAAAGAATTAGCTACTAAATTAGTGGAACAATTTCCTAAAAAAGCAACTTCGACAAGCTTAGCTGCCGCAGAAACTAAAACTCCAACCACTGAGGCTAAAGTAAAAAAACCTCGCATTCAAAAACCTATTGAAGGAGAAGCAAAAGTTGAGAAAACTCTATTTGAAGCTGTTGAAGAAAAACCTCAAGTAACTGATTCAAATACGGTAAGAGACGAAAAACCTAAATTCGAAAAAAGAGAAGAACAAGTTCGTAAAGTTCCTGTTCATAATCACCAAAAACCTCAACACAATCATCATAACAATCCTGCTAAAACAGAACAAACAGAATCAAAACCTGTTGTTAATAATGATTTAGCTATTAATATTGAAGCTGAAGAAAAGCCTCAAACACCAGACGGCATGGAAATGCATGAAGTGAAAGATGCTAAAGAAAATGAACATAAACATTTACCAAAACCAGAGCGCGTATATTATAACTTTGATGGGATTGCTATTGGCGAAGGGGTTTTAGAGATGATGCCTGATGGTTATGGTTTTTTAAGAAGTTCTGATTATAATTATTTAAGTTCTCCAGATGATATTTATGTATCGCAAGCTCAGGTAAAATTATTTGGATTAAAAACAGGTGATGTTGTTCGTGGAGGGATTCGTCCTCCAAAAGACGGAGAGAAATTTTTTCCATTAGTAAAAGTTGAAGAGATTAACGGAAGAGAACCTTCTTATATTAGAGATAGAGTTCCTTTTGATTACTTAACACCATTATTTCCTTCCGAAAAATTAAAATTAACTGGACATCCACAACAAAATAACAGCACTCGTATTATTGATATGTTTGCGCCTATTGGCAAAGGACAACGTGGTTTAATTGTGGCACAACCAAAAACTGGTAAAACGGTTTTATTAAAAGATATTGCTAATGCTATTGCTTACAATCATCCAGAAGTTTATTTAATTGTTTTATTAATTGATGAACGTCCAGAAGAGGTTACTGATATGGCTCGTAGTGTAAAAGCAGAAGTAGTATCATCAACCTTTGATGAGCCAGCAGAAAAGCATGTGAAGATTGCAAACATCGTTTTAGAAAAAGCAAAACGTATGGTAGAGTGCGGACACGATGTAGTTATTTTATTAGATAGTATTACACGTATGGCTCGTGCTTATAATACAGTTGCGCCTTCAAGTGGAAAAGTATTATCTGGTGGTGTGGAAGCAAATGCTTTACAAAAACCAAAACGTTTTTTTGGAGCTGCTCGTAAAATTGAAAACGATGGTTCTTTAACTATTATTGCTACAAAATTAAAAAAAACAAATTCTAAAA
>ERZ724524.3054-NODE-3054-length-10674-cov-15.075525_pt1 | contig 10674 bp, 7 predicted proteins | sample MGYA00376057_ERZ724524 | MGnify/ENA primary metagenome ERZ724524 (study PRJEB28724, sample SAMN07190888) | wastewater metagenome | isolation source: influent of sewage treatment plant in Hong Hong | place: USA: Christiansburg, Virginia | collected 2016-03-01 ...
GCCGGCGCAGTTTTCTGCCGCCACATGCGCCTCGTGAACTGCCTTGTGCGCCAGCATAGGCTGGCCAACCACGTCGCCAATGGCGTAAATATGCGGCACATTGGTGCGCTGCTGCTTATCGACTTCGATAAAACCGCGCTCGGTGATGGCCACGCCGGCTTTGTCGGCATCAATCAGCTTGCCGTTGGGCGCGCGGCCAGCGGCCACCAGCACCAAGTCATACCGCTGGGGCTCGGCGGGGGCTTTGTCGCCTTCAAAGGTGACATAAATCCCATCTGGCTTGGCGTCGACCCCGACGGTTTTTGTCCGCGTCAGGATATTGTCAAAGCGGTGGGCGTTTTTCTTTTCCCAGACTTTGACCAAGTCGCGGTCTGGACCCTGCATCAGGCCATCCATCATCTCGACCACATCCAGCCGTGCACCAAGCGCGGAATACACCGTGGCCATCTCCAGCCCAATAATTCCGCCGCCAATAATCAGCATTTTTTGCGGGAGGGTGGCCAGTGCCAGCGCACCGGTGGAGTCAATAATACGGGAGTCTTGCGGGATAAACGGCAAGTTCACCACACGGCTACCCGCCGCAATAATGGCGTGCTTAAACCGAATCACCTGTGTGTTGCCGGTTTTATCCGCGCCCGACCCTTCGGTGGCTTCGACCTGTAGATGATAGGCATCGAGAAAACGCCCTTCGCCGCGCACGACGTTGACTTTGCGGGCTTTGGCCATGCCCGCCAGCCCGCCGGTCAGCTTGCCAATCACTTTGTCTTTGTAGCCGCGCAACAAGTCGAGGTCGATTTCTGGGGCGGCAAATTTAATGCCGTTGGCGGCGAGGTGCTGGGCTTCTTCCAGCACGGCCACGTTGTGCAGCAAGGCTTTGGAGGGGATGCAGCCGACGTTGAGGCACACGCCGCCAAGGGTGGCGTAGCGTTCGACCAGCACGACATTCAAGCCCAAATCGGCTGCGCGAAACGCCGCAGAGTAGCCGCCAGGGCCGGCACCGAGCACCAGCACGTCGCATTCAAGGTCAGCCGCGCCGCTATGCTGTGCCGCAACGGGGGCGGCGGCAGGGCTGGGGCTGGCAGGGGCGGCTTTGGCGGCAACAGGGGGTGTGGTCGCAGCATGGGCGGCAACTTCGACCAAGGCAATGACATCGCCTTCGGACACTTGTCCCCCGACGGCGACCTTGACCGCCGTCACCACGCCAGCGGCTTCGGCAGGCACGTCCATCGTGGCTTTGTCGGTTTCGAGGGTAACGAGGGTGTCTTCTAGGGCAATCACATCCCCCACTTTAATCGCGACCTCAATCACATCCACGTTGGCATGACCGCCAATGTCGGGGACTTTTAGTTCAATGGTTTGGCTCATGGTTCTTTCCACAGTTCTATTCAAGGCGATGGCGGCACAGTACCGCCGCCAACACGCCGTAAGGGGCCGGCATCCCGCCTGTCCGCTGGTCTTGCCGATGCGCCACGGAGGCAGGGACGCAGCGGAATGCGTGCCCCCAGCAAAAGCGTTAGAGCATCAGGCGGCGAATATCGCCCAACACCTGCCCCAAGTAGGTCGTAAACCGCGCGGCTGCCGCCCCATCAATCACCCGATGGTCGTAAGACAGCGAAAGCGGCAACATCAGGCGCGGGACGAACTCTTTGCCGTTCCACTTAGGCTTAATCTCGGTCTTGGAGACCCCCAAAATGGCGACTTCTGGCGCGTTGACGATGGGGGTAAAGGCGGTGCCCCCCACGCCCCCTAGGCTAGAGATGGAGAAGCAGCCGCCCTGCATTTCAGCGGGGAGAAGCTTGCCATCGCGGGCTTTTTTGGCCAGTGCGCCACTTTCAGCAGCCAGTTGCACCAGCGACTTCTTATCCGCATCCCGAATCACCGGCACGACCAAGCCATTGGGGGTGTCGGCAGCAAAACCAATGTGGAAATACTGCTTCAGCACGAGGCTATCGCCGTCTAGGCTGGCGTTAAACGTGGGGTATTTTTTCAGGGCGGCGACCACGGCTTTAATCAAGAAAGCCAGCGGGGTGAGCTTGGTGCCGTCAGCTTTCAGCTCTTCGCCCATGGTTTTGCGGAAGGCTTCCATGTCGGTAATGTCCGCTTCGTCAAACTGGGTGACGTGGGGAATCATCACCCAGTTGCGGGCAAGGTTTGCACCGGAGATTTTCTGGATGCGCGACAGCGGCTTAACTTCGACGGTGCCAAATTTGGCGAAATCGACCTTAGGCCAAGGCAACAAGTCCAATCCGCCGCCAAGGCTGGCAGCAGGGGCAGCGGCGGGTTTTAGCGACCCTGCCATCACGCCCTTCACAAAGGTTTTGATGTCTTGGTCAACCACCCGCCCTTTGCGCCCCGAACCCGTAACACGGGACAAATCCACCCCCAGCTCCCGCGCTAAACGCCGCGCAGAAGGGCCGGCGTGGGCTTTGGCAAAGCCAGCTTCGTTGATGGGGCTGGTGGGCACGGCCACAGGGGCAGCAACGGCCACCGTCGGCACCGCAGCAGGGGCGGTGGGCGCGGCAAGTGGGGGGGCGATGGCGGGGGCAGCGGCGGCAGGGCTGACCGCGCCACCACTGGCGGCGACTTCGACAATCACGCCGCCTTCGCTGACTTTGTCGCCGACTTTGACGGCAACGGCGGTCACCGTACCGGCAACGGTGGCAGGTACGTCCATGGTGGCTTTGTCGGTTTCGAGGGTAATCAGGGTGTCGTCTAGGGCAATCACATCGCCCACTTTGACGGCGACCTCAATCACATCGACATCGTTATGCCCGCCGATATCCGGCACGCAAATGGTGCTGCGTGCCGCAGGGCTGGCCACAGGGGCGGCAGCTGGAGCGGGGCTTGCGGGGGCAGCGGCGGCCACTACGGGCGTGGCGGCGGCACTGGCGGCAGCTTCGACCAACACGATGCAATCGCCTTCGCTGACTTTGCTGCCGACGTTGACCTTGATGGCGGTAATCACACCCGCCACGGTGCTGGGCACGTCCATGGTGGCTTTGTCGGTTTCGAGGGTGATGAGGGTGTCTTCTAGGGCGACGGTATCGCCCACCTTGACTGCGACTTCAATCACATCCACATCGTTATGCCCACCGATATCGGGGACGTTGACTTCAATGACCTTGCTCATATGCTGTGTTTCCTTGTCGGAAGCCGTTCTGCCGCCGCGCCGGACTGTGCGGGGTTGGCACAGGGGGCGCGTCCCAAAGCGGGGGCGGCAGAAGCGGACAAATCGCCTATCTCAAACACCGACGGGGATAGGCTGGGTGACCAAACCCGCCCGTGCGGTGCTTATGTTGTCTCTACCCTGAGAACCAGTTTACGTGCTGCGAGACTCGGGTGAGCCTGCGTTCGCTAGCTCGTAAACAGGTTCTTACACCCGCCAAGAAGCAGGCTTGTCGGCATCAATGCCATAGCGGGCAATGGCCTCGGCAACGCGGCTGGCAGGGAGCTTGCCTTCGTCAGCCAAGGCTTTGAGGGCGGCAACGACGACATAGAAGCGGTCAACCTCAAAGAATTTGCGCAGGTTTTGGCGGCTGTCGGAGCGACCAAAGCCGTCTGTCCCCAATACGGTGTAGCTGCCTGGGACAAATTCGCGCACTTGGTCTGCATAGGCGCGGATGTAGTCGGTGGCGGCGACAAAAGGACCGGTGCGGTCACCAAACTGGGCGGTGAGGTAGGGCACACGCGGCGTTTCGGTGGGGTGCAGCAAGTTCCAGCGGCTGGTTTCGCGCCCTTCGCGGTTCAGCAGGTTAAAGCTGGTGATGCTCCACACGTCGGAGGCAATGCCAAAGTCGTTGCGCAGCAGGTCAGCAGCGGCTTCGACTTCGCGCAGAATCGTGCCTGAGCCCATCAACTGCACTTTAATTTCGGCTTCGCCACCGCTACGGAGCAAATACGCACCGTTGAGGATGCCTTCTTCGCTGGCCGCAGGCAGGGCAGGGTGCGGGTAGTTCTCGTTCATCAGGGTGATGTAATAGAACACGTCTTCTTGGTCGATATACATGCGGCGGAGGCCGTCTTGCAGAATCACCGCCAGCTCGTGAGCATAGGTGGGGTCGTAGCTGATGCAGTTCGGAATCAGCCCTGCCTGAATATGGCTGTGGCCGTCTTCGTGCTGCAAGCCTTCGCCGTTCAGGGTGGTGCGCCCTGCGGTGCCGCCCAGCAAGAAGCCCCGCGCCCGCAAGTCCCCCGCCGCCCACGCCAAGTCGCCAATCCGCTGGAAGCCGAACATGGAGTAATAGATGTAAAACGGAATCATCGGGATGCCGTGGTTGGCATAGCTGGTGGCCGCAGCAATCCACGAGGACATCGCGCCCGGCTCGTTAATGCCTTCTTGCAGCATTTGCCCGTCTTTGGATTCTTTGTAGAACATGAGCTGGTCAGCATCTTGGGGGACGTAGTTTTGCCCTTGGGTGGACCAAATGCCGTATTGGCGGAACATGCCTTCCATCCCAAAGGTGCGGGATTCGTCCGGCACGATGGGGACAATTTGGCGGCTGATGTTTTTGTCTTTCAGCAGAATGCCCAACATGCGGACAAAGGCCATGGTGGTGGAGAATTCGCGCCCTTCGCTGTCTTTGAGCATGGCATCGAAGGCGTGCAAACCTGGCACCGCCATCGGGGCTTTGACCGGCTTACGCGCGGGGAGATAGCCCCCTAATTCGGCGCGGCGTTCGCGCATATACACCATTTCTGGGCTGTCTTCGGCGGGCTTAAAGTAGGGCACGCTTTCCAGTTGATCGTCTGGAATCGGAATGCCAAAGCGGTCGCGGAACAGGCGGATGGATTCGAGGTCCATTTTTTTGGCTTGGTGGGCGATGTTCATCGCTTCGCCAGAACGCCCCATGCCATAGCCTTTGATGGTCTTGGCCAAAATCACGGTCGGGCGACCGTTGGCGTTGTGGGTGGCCTCGTAATACGCGGCGTAGACTTTGTGCGGGTCGTGTCCACCACGGTTCAGGTCCCAGATGTCTTCGTCGGACATTTTGGCGACCATTTCCAGCAGCTCAGGCGAGGTGCCAAAGAAGTGTTCGCGGACGTGTGCGCCATCTTTGGATTTAAAGGTCTGGTAATCGCCATCGACGCATTCTTCCATGCGCCGTTTGAGCAGGCCTTGGGTGTCCATGGCCAACAAGGGATCCCAACGCCCGCCCCAGATGACTTTGAGCACATTCCAGCCGGAGCCTCGGAATTCGCCTTCGAGTTCTTGGATGATTTTACCGTTGCCGCGCACAGGGCCATCCAGCCGCTGCAGGTTGCAGTTGACGACAAAAATCAGGTTGTCCAGCCCTTCGCGGGCGGCCATACCGATTGCGCCGAGGGATTCGGGCTCGTCCATTTCACCATCGCCGCAGAACACCCAAATTTTGCGACCTGGGGTGCGGGCAAGGCCACGGCTTTCGAGGTATTTAAGGAAGCGGGCTTGGTAAATAGCCATCAAGGGACCCAAGCCCATCGACACGGTGGGGAATTGCCAAAAATCAGGCATCAGCCACGGGTGGGGATAGGACGACAGGCCTTTGCCATCAACTTCTTGGCGGAAGCTGTCGAGGTCGGTTTCGGATAACCGTCCCTCAAGGAAGGCGCGGGCATACATACCAGGGGCGGAGTGGCCTTGGATGTAAATCAGGTCGCCTTCTTGGTCTTCGTTGGGGGCACGCCAAAAGTGGTTAAAACCGACATCGTAAAGGGTGGCGGCAGACTGGAAGCTGGCGATATGCCCGCCCAGTTCGAGGTCTTTTTTACCTGCCCGCAGCACCAGTGCCATGGCATTCCAGCGGATGATGGAGCGAATGCGGTGTTCGAGTTCGTATTTGCCGGTGGAGCGTTTTTCTTTGCCCACGGGGATGGTATTCAAATAGGCCGTGGTAGCAGTGAACGGCAAATACGCGCCTTGGCGGCGGGCTTTGTCGATCATCTTTTCGAGCAGGTAATGGGCACGCTCGGGTCCATCAGCGGCCAATACAGATTCGAGGGCTTCTACCCATTCGCGGGTTTCGAGAGGGTCAATATCATTGAGGAGCGGGTTAGGCATCGTTTCCACCTTGTGAGTGCGGGCTGGACGCGGCAGGTCGCCGCGTGTCTGACCCAGTGAGCAAATAAGTACCAGCGGCTAAGCCTTGAAACGCAAGACTGCCAAATTTATTCGAAAACGAACATTTTGTAGGGTTAATTCCTAAAAATCGGCTTTTATGTGTGAAAACACACCCATAATGACGCAGTGCAGCAAATTTCACCCACCAACTTTGTTAGATTTTGAATGCAATCCATTCACTTAAGCAAATTTAGTTTTCTATTTTGGGTAAATCAGCCGCGTTGTTGCGCTGCACGATGTTGTTTTTTGGTTGAAAGCAGAGCCAGACCCACAAAAAAAGCCCCCAACCAATCGGTTAGGGGCTTTGGGGCTTCACGCCGCAAGACAAAGGGCGACGTTAAGCGAGCTTATTTGGCCGGTGCAGCCATGGGCATCATGCCGCCGCGAGCACCACGTTTGCCCGCAGGCATGGTGTGCAAGCAATGGCGGTCAAACGCAGATTTTTGCTCGGTAGAGAGCGTGCCGTAGAAGGTTTTCATCGCTTCGGTGACTTTTTCCATGCCGGCCAAGCGATCACGTTGCATGGTCAGCATTTTGTCCATGCGCTCTGGAGCGGTGGTCGAGGTACCTGCAGCACGCATGGCCTGGTATTTTTCCATGTGGGCTTTAGCCGTGCCTTTCACGGTATCGCTAAAAATCGTCCAGCCGTCGGCTTGCTTGGGAGTGAGTTTGAGCTGGACTTTTAATTCGTTTAGATGTGCGTCCACTTTGGCAGGATTCATCATGCCACCGCCCATCATCCCCATCATGCCGTCCTTACCCATTCTGCCCATTTGACCTGCAGCCATGCCATCACGGTTCATGCCGCCCATTCCCATCCCCATCGCAGGGGTGGCTTCAGCAGGAGCAGCCGTAGAAGCAGCCGAGGCGGCAAAGGGCAACATCAAACCAAGCATCAACATGCCAGCGGAAAAAGTTTTTTTCATGTGAATCTCCAACGAAGATGGATAAGAAGCTTGGCGAAACGGCCAAGGAAGCGGCACAACAATTCAGCTTACTGCTATCAGAGCCCTGCGCCCCAAAAAAGTTTTGTTAAATTATGTAAAACGCCCTTCGCCACCGTGTGGCGAAGGGCGTTTTAGCCAGTGCAAGCGTGGCGGGATTACGGCTTACAGGCTACCGGCTTCACGGTTCCTGCGGCAACGGAAGCAGCAACCCGCGTCAGCGAAGCTGCGCCCTTATCATCTAGTCCATCAAACCTAAGCTGTCCTGCTGCCCCCCCTGCGCCACCGCGTGGTGCCAGCTTGGCTTCTAGGCCGGCTTCTCGCAGTCGTTTTTGCAGCCCCTTTGCACCGTCTTCTTGGGTAAACAGCCCCATAGAGACGGCGTATTGGGTTTCGCCAGCGGTGTTGACGATGTAGTTATCAAAGCCTTTATCTTTGGCGGCTTGCGAGGCTTTGCTGGCTTCTTCGCGGTTCGCCTTGGGCGGGAGATACACCCAGAACTTGCCGCCGGTCCGTGCCTCGGGAGCGGTTTCGTGCATTTTGCCGGCAATACCAACTTTGCTGGTCAGGGGTTTGGCACGCGCCATGGCCTCGGCATCGAGTCCAGTCCACTGGAAACAGCGACCGGCTTTTTCGACCGGCTTATCCGCCAAGAGCTTGCGCGGGTCTTCGGCAGCGGGCTTGCTGGGTTTGGGCTCAGCAGCGGGCTTCTCTATTTTTTTATCGGCCTTGTCAGGCTTCTCTGGCTTATCAGCCTTGTGCTCTTTTTCGACCTTGACAGGGGCGGGAGCCGCGACCTTACCAGGTTCAGGACGAGGCTCTGGCTTGGCGGCAACCTTAATCGGTTCCAACACGGGCAGTGGTGGAACGAGAGGAGCAGATTTGTTAGCAATGGGCGCTTCGCCTGCGGGTTTGCCACGCGGAGGAATGGCCGGTAGCACGGGCAAAGCAGGCTGCGTCACCCCGATGGCTTCCACTTTAATAGGTGCGGTTTTTGCGGGTGCAGCTTTTTCTGCTAGCTTATCTACCGGTTTTTCAACGGGTTTTTCGGGCATGGGTTCGGCCAGAATAGGCTTTTCTACCGGCTTACCGTTATCTAACTTAGCTGCCTCGACAGGTTTGCCCAACACGCTACTCTCGGGCGTTCCTGCCAAAAGAGTATTTGTCGAGGGACTTGCAGGCGAGGTGGGGAGGGGGGTGTTGGGGATGAGCTTGACCGCGCTAGCATTGGTTTCGCGCGTGTCTGCCGTGGAGGGGGAGGGAGATTTGACGACCCCAAAAAGTGCTAATCCTAAATTGGCCAATACGATGGCACCAAATAACCGCTTCATAGGCGGGAAATCCTTGCTAAACCATCAAGTGCGAGATTATCCACAATTCGGTGCGAAACAGGGAGGTGTGAGCCTATCAATCTTGCATCTCCGCCGGTCAAAATCACCGTAACAGCGTCAAATTGTGCTTCGAGGTGCGTCACCATTCTGGCGATGGGGGCGGTCAGGGCATTAATACAGCCGCTGTGAATCGCGTCTTCTGTTTGGCGAGGTAGGGGATGATACTCGCCGTGCTCTGCTGTCAGGAGCGCGGTGCTTTCAGCGAGACTGGCACGCATCAGTGAAAAACCAGGGGAAATTGTCCCCCCCAAGAATCTGTTATCGGGCGTAAGGGCATCAATGGTTAAGGCGGTGCCGGCACACACAATAATGCGGGCACTTTGTGGATAGGCAGCGGCGGCAATCAATGCCGCCCAACGATCTGCGCCAAGGCGGTGTGGCGGCAGGTAGCTATTTTTTACCCCGGCCATCTCGGCGGTCGGTACCAGCCAAGTCAAATCACACCCTGAAGGCAAGGCAGCTGCAATCGCTGCTGCGACGGCCTCACCGGCTACGTTACACCCTAGGGCGTAGGTGAAAGGCCACGCTTGCCAGAGAGCAGAAAGCCCCCCTAAATCGGCTAACAAGGTGCTATTTTCTTCTAGCAGGGAATCATCGTCCGCTAACCGCCGCCATTTAAGGCGCGTATTCCCTGCATCAAGCAATAATTTCATGTTGTCCGCCTCAAACTGACTTCTCCTGCATGAATTGCGGTTTCTCCTTGGGTGGTGAGCAGGCGTAGTGCACCCGAGTCATCCACACCCAAGGCAATGCCGTGGCTAGGCTCTCCATATAAGGGCAGCAGTGTTACGCGCTCGCCTTGCCAACCATGCGAACCTTCCCACACTTGCCGAAAAGCGGCAAAACCTTGTTGCTCAAAGCGAGGGAGCATAACCGCCAATGCGATCAATATATCTGCTGCCAGTTTATTTCTGGAGAGCGAAAGGCGCATATCGGCCACTGAGGCGGTTTCTTGCTCAACCCCTTCTGGCGAGGAAAAGTTGACCCCGATGCCAATCACAACCGCAGAGGGACCCAGCGCATCCCCCGAAAGCTCAATCAAGATGCCTGCAAGCTTGCGATTTTCAAACAAAATATCATTTGGCCACTTTAGCCGCGCAGAGGGTACGCTATTTTCCTGTAACGCGTGCAAAACCGCTAAACCCACCACAAGACTGAGCCCTGAAAGCTGGGATACGCCGCACTGAAATCGCCACAATACAGAAAAGGTAAGTGCAGAGCCTAGCTGAGACTGCCATATCCGGCCATACCGCCCACGCCCGGCGGTTTGGGTTTCAGCTAAGCACACCAATCGAGAAGCTTCTCCTTCGGCAGCACGTTGGAGCATATCGCTATTGGTGGAGGTGGTGGTATCAACTAATTCGAGGGCAAATCCCAATGGAGACGCAGCAAGATAGCGAGTTATTTCGTCAAGATTTAGCCAATCAATTTTACTGGCTAGCTGATAGCCTTGCCCGCGTACACTGTGCAGCACCAGTCCATGTGATTGGGAGAGCTGCTTTAGCCGAGCACACACTAAGGCGCGAGAACATCCCAATTGCTCGGCCAGCCGCTCGCCCGAATGGAAAGCACCATCAGCTAAAAGGCGCAAAAGCGCGAAATCATTGGCTTTCACGCGCAACTTTGTGCGCGAATTTTTTCGAGCGTGGCAGTGGTTGAAGTTTGGAAGAGAAAGGGGATGGCATGAACCTGTCCGCCACGGGCATAGGTTTCTTGCGCACCGACAATTTTATCCAGAGCCCAATCCCCTCCTTTAACCAAAATATCTGGCTGAATTTGGGCAATCAAATCGGCTGGCGTGTCGACATCAAACCACGTCACCATATCAACACAGGCAAGAGCAGCCAGCACAGCGGCGCGGTTATCCAGCGAATTGATCGGGCGATCATCGCCCTTGCCTTGTCGCCGAACAGAATCATCGGTGTTGAGTGCGACAATAAGGCTCACCCCTAAAGCACGCGCTTGGGCCAAATAAGTCACATGACCCCGATGCACAATATCAAAGCAACCATTCGTAAACACAAGGGGACGGGGTAGGTCAGCAAGGCGAGTCTTAAGCTGCTCGGGCATGCAGCACTTTGCTTCAAATGAAGGCAGGGGGTAATTCATCGTGGTTAAGCACTACGTTCAAAGAAGATACGCGATTGTAGCGTGAGCAGCGGTTATTCCGTGCATGTTCTGTAGGGAAAAAAGCAAAAACCCCCCTCAATGATTAAATTGAGGGGGGTTTTTAAATACTTAG
>ERZ724524.3058-NODE-3058-length-10662-cov-11.266051_pt1 | contig 10662 bp, 7 predicted proteins | sample MGYA00376057_ERZ724524 | MGnify/ENA primary metagenome ERZ724524 (study PRJEB28724, sample SAMN07190888) | wastewater metagenome | isolation source: influent of sewage treatment plant in Hong Hong | place: USA: Christiansburg, Virginia | collected 2016-03-01 ...
GAACTGCCGACCTCTCCCTTACCAAGGGAGTGCTCTGCCACTGAGCTACATGGGCTGAATCACGCAAACGATGGGGACGCCCACCTTACATCTGACTCTCATGATTACCGAGAGTTAAAACCACCGACTTGGTGAGCCAGGTGAAATGCAGAAAATCTGGAGCGGCAGAAGAGTCTCGAACTCTCGACCTCAACCTTGGCAAGGTTGCGCTCTACCAACTGAGCTACTGCCGCTTTGTACGCCTTGCATGACGGGCATGCAAAAGAGTGCCGGATGCTCCGGGTGAGACAGCTTTTTGCTTGCAACTCTTCGCCTGATAAAGAGTTCATCAACCTGCAAAAAGCGAGGCCGAATAGTATCAAGGGAAGTGGAAGGAGGCAAGCCCTGGCGCCGCCTTTGGTGCGTGGGTCCGTGCTCTCGGGGTGAAAAAAGGGTTTTTGTTATCATCGGACCGAACTGACAAGAAAGCGTGGTTAAGCCCGTGGATGCGTTTTTTGGTAATTTTTTTCTTGCGCTGTTCCTTGCCGGACTGTTCCGGTTTTTGTGGACGATATGCGCGATGCTTGTCCGGTCGAAGGATGTCGGAAATGCTGTCTTTGCGGTTGCGCTGCCGTTGTCGATGCTCTATTTGCTGATCGGCAAAATATTGCCGATCGAGAGCTGGGAAGGCTTTGCCGCCGGGGCTGTCACGGGTGGATTGTGCTGTCTTGCCTGGGCGCGAATGCGGCCGGGCAAAGTGGTGCCATGAGCCGCTTGCGTGGAAGCTGGTCCGCTATTTGCGCAATTGAAAACGCGCCCACCAGTTCAGGCTGGTGCGTTCTGGCGCGGCATGACTGAAGCCGATGAGCGACAGGAGGTGTTCCCGGCGTCGGTGAGCCATCAGCATTCTTCGCCTGTGTCGCGCAAAGATAATGCTGCCAACGAGCAGGGCACTGATGGCGAATCCAATAACAACGTTTTCGAGCATGGCAGACCTCAATACTGCGAGCTGGCAACGAGTCGGCACAGCGCGGATGAATGCAAACAAGAAACCTTATCGGCCGTTTTTGGGAATCTTTAAGCGCGCGTTTGTGCACGACGCCCTCTGCGGCTGGTGTTGGTGCTGATCTTCCTGCGTTTGCGGGGTGATCTTGTTCCCTGTCAGCCTGCAACCCGGTTGCGTCCTTGCGCCTTGGCCAGGTACATCGCCTGGTCGGCGCGGCGTTGTAGGGCGGAGATGGTGCTGTCTGTCGGCAGGCTTTGCGACACGCCGATGCTGGCTGACACCTGAATCTGCGTGTCATCGGCAAGCGATATGCGCATCGCCTGGATTGCCAGGCGCAGCTTCTCGGCCACTTCGCGGGCGCTGTCGGCGGTGGTGTCAGGCAAGAAGAACAGAAACTCCTCGCCGCCGATACGGCCCAGAACGTCACTTTTGCGGGTGTGGTTGCCCAGCTCCTGTGCCACGGCGCGCAAGACGACATCGCCGGTGGCATGTCCGTACTGGTCGTTGATGTGCTTGAAGTGGTCGAGATCGATGAACAGCATGGAAGCCGTCTGCCCCTTGCGCTGGGAGATGCGGATCAACTGGTTGGCAATGTCGCCAAACGCACGGGGATTCAGCAGGCCCGTCAAGGGATCACGGCTGGCCAGCGCGCGCAGTTCGATGTTGGACATGCGCAAGCGCTCGAAGGCCGATTCCGAGCGCCGGGTATAGGTGAATGCCCCGAAACCCGTCACCAGCAGGCTGATGACCAGGGTGGTCAGTGCGTTGGGTGTGAAAGGTGGCGCCATCAGCGGCTGCGCCATGAGAATGAGGCCGATGGACAGCGCGGTCATCGTCAGGCCGGAACGCGACCCCAGCAGGACGCAGGAGAACATCACTGCCAGATGAAACCACAGGACCCGCAGTTCATCGTTGGTGACCCAGATCAGCGCTGATGTGTAAGTCATCAGATTGACCAGGATGAAGGTCGTCGATATGGGCCGCAGCAGTTGTTTCCGATTGCGCAGGGCGACCATCAGCAGTGCTGTCAGGAGCAGGTTGGCCTGCGTTGCGGCGAGCTGCCGGTGCCCCAGTGAGTTGATGCCTGTCCAGTCGAGTCCGATGAACAGGCCGGTGGACAGCAGCCCCACCAGCATCAGCGAATTCAGGACGCGGAAGCGCAGTTCAAGGTATTCCTCGTCGGCCGCGAATGTGATGCCACTGGTCAGCAGAAAATGAAAGGGCATGAAGCGTGTGCCGGCGGGGTGTGTTTTGCGGACAAGTGTAGCAAAGGGCTCGGGATGGTACGCAAACTGCGCGGCACCTCTGTGCGTGTCTAGGGCAAGAAAAAACCCGAGGGGCCTGCGCCGCTCGGGTTGCCAATCCACACCCGTGAGGAGGGTGTAAAGAATGTGGGCTCTTAGTTGCCGTCTTCCGGGTCGATGACGCTGCTGACGGCCAGCTCTTCGGCAGTTGCCGGACGTACGGAGGCAACCGTGCAGGTGAACACGAGGGCCTTGCCGGCCAGGGGGTGGTTGCCATCCAGCACCACTTTGTCGCCGTCGATTTCGGTGACGCGATAGAGGATGACTTCGTCGTCTTCCTCACCATCTTCCGGATCGCCCTCAAGCTCCATGCCGACTTCCAGTTCTTCCGGGAGGTCGTCGCGGGACTCGATCTGTACCAGTTCGGCGTCGTATTCACCGAAGGCCTCGTCCGCGTGCAGCCGGACCTTTACGGTTTCGTTGATACCCTTGCCTTCGAGGGCTTCCTCGATCTTGGGGAAGATGTCGTCGTAGCCGCCGTGGAGGTAGACCAGTGGTTCCTTGCCGTCATCGACCAGGGCGCCATCGGGATCGGTGACGCTGTAATTGAGGGTGACGACGCTGTTTTTCACTACTTGCATGAGGGCTCCTAAGTTTCTTGATCCAGTGCGGAATTATTCCGCTGCAGGCTGCGCAATGGCGGCTTGCTGGAAGTTTTGGCACTTTAACACTGACAAATATGTGGACGCATCCCGGTTAACCCGCCTCGGTGTCCCATCTCCCGGGCTGCTTCAAGGCGCCTGGTGAGTGCCTCATGGATGCCATTCCGAGTGACGCTGCAAACAGGCGCGAATCCGTTCAATGGTCTGCTCGACCGGCGCTCGGCGGGAAACTTCAAGTCCAAGGTCCCGGGCGATGGCATTCACTCTGGCCGGATTGAGCGGAATGCCGCCGCGATCAATGGCCTGGATGAGTATCCGGGCCCGAGCAATCTCGGAGGGGATGTTGCGCTTGAACAGTCGCAGCCGAATCCAGGTGAGCATGGGGATTTTGTTTGAGCGTTTCAACTTGCCGGCCTCACGTTTTCCCCACGTAGCCCAGGTGTCGCCAGCCTGATATCCAGGCGGGCAGGTCTGTCGCCGGCATCGGCCGGGCAATGCCGTAACCCTGAGCATCCTCACAGCCCATGGAGATCAGCAAGGTCGCATGCGCAGCCGTCTCGACGCCTTCGGCGATGACTGAGCGACCGAAGGCGCGGGCCAGTCCAATCACGCCGTTGATGATTGCCAGGTCGTTGGGGTCATCCAGCATGTCGCGGACAAAGCTCTGGTCGATCTTCAGGGTTGCCGCCGGCAGATGTTTGAGGTGGCTGAGCGACGAGTAGCCTGTACCGAAGTCGTCCAGGGTGAAGTCCACGCCGACGGCCTGGCAGGCTTTCATTACGGCGCCAACCTTGCCCAGGTCTTCCAGGCAGGAGGTTTCCAGGACCTCGAGTTGCAAGCTCCAGGGCTGCACGTTTGGATGCTCTGCCAGCAACTGGCTGAGTCGCGTGGCGAAACAGTCCTGCTGCAATTGCCGCGCGCCGATGTTTACGCTGACCGGCACTGCCAGCCCCCTGGCGTGCCAGGAGCTCATCTGCGCCAGCGCGGTGCCGATCACCCATTCACCGATTTCAATGCTGATGGGGTGATCTTCGGTGATCGGTAAAAACTCGGCAGGGTTCAGCAGCCCGCGTTCGGGATGCTGCCAGCGGATCAGGGCCTCGGCGCCGATCACTTCACCGGACTTCATGTTGACCTTGGGCTGGTAATACAGCAGAAACTCATGCCGGCTCAAGGCGAGACGAATGCGCTCCAGGCTATCGTGCTGGATCTTGATGGCATTGTCCTGGGCAACATCGAACAAATGGTAGCGGTTCTTGCCGGCCTGCTTGGCGGCGTACATGGCTTGGTCCGCGTGGCGCATCAGTACATCCGTATCGGAGCCGTCCTGTGGGTAGAGCGTGACACCCATGCTGGCAGAGACCTGCAGGCTTGTCTCACCGGAGATCACGGGGTCGGAGACTGCGATCAGCATGCGCTCCAGTATCCGCTGACAATCCTCTGCCTGTTCCAGGTCGACCAGTACCGCCACAAACTCGTCGCCGCCTATGCGCGCGAGGGTGTCGCCTTCGCGTAGTGCCGATTTCATGCGTTGCGATACGGTGATCAGCAGTTCATCGCCCACGCCATGTCCATGGGTGTCGTTCACTTCCTTGAAGCTGTCCAGATCCAGAAACACCACCGCCAGCGAATTGTTGCGTCGCTGGCTCTGCAGCAAGGCCCGCTGCAGTCGGTCGGCCAGCAGGACCCGGTTGGGCAGGTGGGTCAAGGCATCGTAGTGGGCAATGTGCTCCAGCCTTTGCTCGTGCTCCTTCATGGGTGTGATGTCGGAGAACAGGGCGACGAAGTGCTGTGTTTTGCCCGTGGCATCGCAGACGGCACTGATGGTCTGCATTTCGGCAAAAATCTCGCCGTTCTTGCGTCGATTCCAGACTTCGCCGTACCAGTGTTTCTTTTCGCAGAGACTCTTCCACATGGCTGCGTAGTCTTGAGGCGTGTGCCGGCCTGACTTGAGGATGCGCGGGTTCCGACCGATGACTTCCTCTTTCTGGTACCCCGTGATGCGGGTAAAGGTGTCATTGACCTCGATGATGGTGCCTTCGGCATCGGTGATCATGATGCCTTCGCGGGCATGGGTGAACACACTGGCGGCCAATTGCAGTTTCTTGTCTGCGGTTTTCCGTTCGGTAACATCCTGGGCGATGCCGAGATAGCTGACGATCTCACCCGTGGCGGAGTAAACCTCCGTCACCACCAGTGCTACGGTCAAGTGCGAGCCATCCTTGCGCACATAAGTCCATTCGTGGCGATCCTGTCCTTCGGTATCGAGCTTGGCGATGAATACGTCGAATCCGGCAACTGGGCGACCCAGCTCTGCACTTAATGCTTCACCGCGTTGCTGTACTTCGGCTGCAACATGGAGCACTGCCGGAACGGCCTTGCCGATCAGTTCATCGGCGCGATAGCCCAGCATGCGCTCGGCGCCCCGGTTGAAAATCCTGATCAGTCCGTTCTTGTCGGTGAGAATGATGGAAAACTCGGAGGCGGCCGACAAGAGATCCTGGTATTGCCGGTTTGCAGTCTGGATGCTCTCTTCGGCGGCCTTGCGCTTGGTGACGTCCGACTTGACGGCGACGTAATGGGTAATCGCACCAGAGGCGTCGGTGACGGGGGCGATCAGGGATTCTTCCCAGTAGTGCTCGCCGTTCTTGCGTTTGTTGATCAGTTCTCCCTGCCAGGCCTGGCCGGCCTCCAGGTGCTGCCAGAGGTTCTGGTAGGTGCTTTGGCTGGTTTCGCCGGACTGGAGGATGCGCGGGTTTTTCCCGATGACCTCCGTCGCGTCGTAGCCCGTCATGGCGGTGAAGCCGGGATTGACGTACTGGATGGTGCCGTCCGGGTCGGTGATGACGACCGCCGCCGGGCCTTGCTCGATGGCGACGGTGAGTTTGCGCAGCATGACCTGGGTTCTGGCATGTTCCGCCACCTCGAGCGCCAGCTGATCGCGCTGGGCCATGAGTTGCCGGCGCAGTTGCTCGCGCTCAAGCAGATTACGGATGCGCTGGCGTGCAATGCTCACCTGGATCGGCTTGGTGATGTAGTCGACGGCGCCCAGGCCAAGTCCCTGGATTTCCGATTCGATGTCGTTCAGCGCGGTGACAAAGATCACCGGAATGTCCTTGAGCCGGGTGTCTGCCTTGAGCCGTCGACAGGTCTCGAAGCCATCCATGCCCGGCATCATGACGTCGAGCAGAATCAGGTCAGGCGGCATTTCCGCGGCCAGCGCCAGTCCTTGTGCGCCCGACGTGGCGATCTGGACGTCGAACTCCTCACTCAGTGCGGCACCCAGAGTCAGCAGGTTGGCCGGGGTGTCATCGATGGCCAGGATGCGGGAGTGACGCTCGTTCATTCCGGCTTGATGCTCCATTTGCAGGTCATGGCGATGTCGAGCAGGCTTGCGTATGTCTGCTCAAAGCGCATTTCAGCCAGGGGTTTGCCGGCTTCCGTGATCCTGTCGGCGACCGCGGTATTGGCGACGAGGTGTTGCAGTTCCCTGAACTTGCCAAGGGCGTTGAACTTGTTGTGGGCAAGCAGCGGGAGTAGTTGGCCGAGCAGGGCTTCGATCTTCTCGACGTCAGGGGCCTGGCTGGCATCCGCTTGCCTGTCTGGCGCGGTCACGGTGGCTGGCTGCGGCGGAAGCCAGCGGGCGAGGAGCGCAGTCATGGCGGCCATGTCGATGGGCTTGGTCATGAAGTCATCCATGCCGCAGCGTGTCGCGCGCCGCCGGTCTTCCTCGAAGGCATCTGCGGTCAGGGCCACGATGGGCAGGTGCGCTCGGTGGTTTGCCGTTTCCCACTGGCGAATGCGCTCGGTGGCGGTATAGCCATCCATCACTGGCATCTGAATATCCATCAGCACGAGGTCGACCGCTTCGCCACGCATTACGGTCTCGAGCCCGAGCAGTCCGTTTTCTGCCACGATTACGCTCAATCCCTGCTTGCCAAGCAGGGCCGTGATGACCTTGCGATTGGTCGGATTGTCCTCGATCACCAGAACCCTTCCCCGGAAATGCGACACATCGGCGTCAGCCTGCGTGCTGTCTGCCGCCTGCAGGGGATTGGCGAGCACAGCGGCCAGCCTGGCCGGAATGCGAAACCAGAACCGGGAGCCTTTCCCGGGCGTGCTTTCGACGCCAGCTTCCCCTTTCATGTGCACGGCCAGACTGCGCACGATCGAAAGGCCAAGCCCTGTGCCGCCGAATTGGCGGGTGGTCGAACTGTCGGCCTGAGAGAAGGGTTTGAACAGGTGTGCCTGCTTGTCGGGGGAAATGCCGATGCCGGTATCGCTCACGGCGAATTCCAGTTGGGCCGCATCCGCGTCACGCTGTATCTCGCGGGCCTCGATGCGTATGGCACCTGCCGCCGTGAATTTGACGGCATTGCCGATGAGGTTGGCGAGCATCTGGCGCAGGCGCTGAGGGTCTCCGTAATAGCGCTGTCGCCCCGGGCCTGACCAGGTCAGTTCGAACTCAAGACCCTTGGCGCTGGCGGCATGGTTGAACAGGGTCTTGATTTCGTGAAGAATTTCGGCCGGATCGAAGGCCACGGATTCCAGTTCGAGTTTGCCGGCCTCGACTTTCGACAGATCGAGAATGTCGTTGAGCAGGGTCAGCAGGGCGTGTCCCGAGTTCAGGATGGTACGTGTGTAGTCAAGCCGCTCTGAGTCCCTGGTTTCCGGCAGCATGAGCAGTTGTGCCATGCCGAGAATGCCATTCATGGGGGTACGAATCTCATGGCTCATTGTGGCCAGGAAGGCCGATTTTGCGCGATTGGCGGACTCGGCTTCCTCCTTGGCTTCACGCAGAGAGATTTCGCCTTGCTGCAATTCCGCCATCGTTTGCATCCGGTCGAGGAAGGCACCGACCCAGCGGGAAAGGAGCCGCACGAACTCGATGTCGAAGTTGTCGAAATCGACAGCTCGCCCCGTTGTTGATGAGAAATTGAGGGTCCCGAAAATCTCTCCGCGAACCCAGATCGGAATCCCGATATAGGCAGCAAGACCGAAGTCGCGCAAGCACGGATGGCCTGCGTATTCCGACGTGGTGGCATCGGGAATGGCGAGCAGGTCACCCCTGGCCAGGGTTTCGCTGCAATAGGTGACGCCGAGGGGAAAGCTGGCGCCGTCGACGAGTGTGTCGGGGGGCGAGGCTTGCGCGACAATCCGGTATTCGTCGCCCTGGATCCGGCTGATGATGCCGAACTCCAGTTGCAGGTGTCCGGTGGCGACTTTCAGGGCACGACGCAGGGTGGTGTCCGGTTCGAGGCCGGCGAGGGCGGTCACATCGTTGAGCAGTCGCAGGGCGGACAACTGTCGCTGGAGGCGCGTCGCGTGGATCGTCCGCGCCGCTTCTTCGGCCCGCAACTGGGACACCATGTGATTGAACGCGGCAGTGGTTTCGGCGAGTTCGTCGTTGCCGATTACCTCCAGGTCGTGGGACAGGTTGCCGCTGGCAATGGTCTGGCTGGCGTTGCGCAGCAAGAGAAGCTGGCGGGTCAGGTAAGTGCCCAGAATCGATGAGAACACTGCCACAAGCAGTATTTCAAGCAGGGAAATGGAGAAGGTCCAGTTGCGGGTCTTGGTGATCAATGCCTGCAATGGCGCAACATCGATGCCGAATTGAATCCGGCCGAATTCCTGCCCCGAAACGTTCATCATCACTTCACGGTCGTAGATCCCGTCGGTGACGTTCCAGATATTGTTGTCCGGCGCAAAGGTGCCGGCTGGCAATGCCCCGCGCATGACGAGAGGACGTTGCTGCTGGTCGAGTACCCGAACGTAGGCAAGATCTCCTGTGCCGAGAATGTCCGATACGACGCTTTCCAGTGTTGCGAGATCATAGGCAATCAGCGCATCGCGCACGCTCGCGCTGAGGAGGCGGGCTGTTGTCGCTATCCGGCGTTCGAGTTCCGCCTCGTTCGATGATTGCAATTGCCCGAGCACGCTCAGTCCGAGGATGGTCAGCAGAACCCCTTCGATCAGGGCAATGCCAAGAATCGTCTTGGTCCGAAATTTCATGGTTGCCTGCCGATGCCCTGCGCAATCTTGAGACGACGTATCTCGTCCCACTCATGGTCGGAGGCTGCTTCGATCCCCTTGAAGCTCAAGGGGGCGAGCAACTTGCGGCCCGCATCATCGTTGTCAAGGGAGTTCAGTGCTGAAAACACCCGGCTCAGGATGTCCGGGGTGATGCGGGGGTGGGCTGCGAAAGCGTGGGGGGTATAGCTCGGCGTTGTCGTCAGTACGCGCAGTTTCGACGAAACGTCGGGGTCGATCGCCTCCAGGGTGCGCTTGATGCCCCCGCCCGCTGCGAATACCCCCTGTGCTACGCCGCGATATACGGAGTCGTGGGAATTGACATAACGCGCTTCGATCGGAATTCCCTGCCTGGAGAATTCGGCCCGGGGCAGGATGCTTGCGGCAAATGCCGCTGGTGCAGGGAAGGCGACGGCCTTGCCCGACAGCTGTTTGATGTCGGAAATGGCGGCATTTTTGGCGACAACGATGATACCGACCAGGCGCCGGTCTTTTTCCTTGGCGAAGACCTTATATCCGGGTGCCCGACTGAACACCGCATAGTGATAAGGGTTCATGTATGCAAGATCGTATTCACCACGCTTGAGCCGTTCTTCAAAAACAGGAATGTCCGGCGCTGTCCGGAACGCCAGACGAACCCCGCTGCGGGAGGCGGCTTCCTGGAGCAGGGGAATCCAGACCCTCGCGAGTTCCGTCGCCGACTGCTGCGGGACAATTCCTACGGTGATCTCCGGCTGTTCCGCCAGAGGGGACCCGGAAAAGAACAAGAGAAAGAGGATGGATAGCCAGTGTGTCTGGTGCGTGAGCGCGTTTCGCAAGGTGTCCATGTCTTGTGCCTGATTGGTCCATCGCATGTCGTCCAGTAATCCCTGCAGGTCCCAGGTCACGTGTGGAGGGCTGTGACTCCCCGCTCTTGGTGGGTGGGCAGGGCTTGCCGGAGGCAAGTGTGTCGGGAAATCTTACACACTTTAACCTTTGCTTAGGCTTTGTTGCAGCAGTCTTCGGCTCCGCATCGCGTCAGGGAAATCCTGCAGATTTGCCATATGCGTAAATGGCGCGCTGGCGCATCAGGCGATGCGAGGAAGGCATCAAGTCCGGACCACAAAGCAAAAGGCCAACCCCGGAGGATTGGCCTTTTGCTTGGTATCTTTGGTGGGTTGTGAGTGGCTCGAACACTCGACCTACGGATTAAGAGTCCGCTGCTCTACCAACTGAGCTAACAACCCATTCTTCATTCAGGAGCCGGCTTTTTTAGCCCCACCATTGCTGGTGGGTCGGGCGAGATTCGAACTCGCGACCAACGGATTAAAAGTCCGCTGCTCTACCGACTGAGCTACCGACCCCCCGGAAGAGATGCGCATTATAGCCCGTCTAAAAAATCCGTCAAGCGTTTCTTAGCTGAATTTTTATCGACAGGCTGGCGCCACCGAAAATGGCCAGCACGGTGAGGGCAGAACCAAGGGATAGCGTGGACAGGCCGCTGAGCCCCTGGCCGATGGTGCAGCCCAGCGCGGTGACGCCGCCGAAGCCCATCAGTACGGCACCGACGAGGTGGCGGGCGAGGTCGGGTGCATCGCGGAAGCTTTCGATACGGAAGCTGCGGGTCTGGATGGCGGAGAGGAGTGAGCCGACGATGACCCCGGTGCTGCTGGCGATGCCGATGGTGACGATGCGGCTGGTGTCGGACCACAGCATCAGCAGGTCGAGGCTGTAGGCGTAGGGGGCGACGAAGCTGAGGGAT
>ERZ724524.3059-NODE-3059-length-10662-cov-3.656453_pt1 | contig 10662 bp, 9 predicted proteins | sample MGYA00376057_ERZ724524 | MGnify/ENA primary metagenome ERZ724524 (study PRJEB28724, sample SAMN07190888) | wastewater metagenome | isolation source: influent of sewage treatment plant in Hong Hong | place: USA: Christiansburg, Virginia | collected 2016-03-01 ...
GGCGCCATTGGTAACCGGCGTGTCGTTCGATAGGCGCCCGGCTGATTGATGTTTGTCCGGAGTTGAGGTTGGCGCCCGTGAAAAGTGAAGCCGGGTTGGCGGTTGGCGGCTTTTCGATCATCAAGGGCGGCCCCTTTCACCGAATTCTCGGCTATTTGAGGCTGATCGGTGAGGATCAGCTTCCCCGCCTGCGGGCGGTCATTCTGCTCGTCATGCTGGCTTGGCTACCGCTCGCTCTGCTGACCGTGGCACAGGCTCTGGTTGGTAATCGCGAGGCGAGTTGGGGGTTCTTTCTCGACTGGACAACGTATGCGCGCTACTGCATCGCCATTGCTGTCATGGTTTATACCGAGCGTCACGCCAATGTGCGCCTAACCCTGCTCGTCGACAATTTCTCGCGGGCGAAGCTAGTCGCCGACAATGGCTTGCAGTCTTATCAGGAAGCCCTCGTCAAGGCTGATCGACGCAGCTCGTCCTGGCTTGCCGAGGCCTCGATTCTGATACTCGCCTTTGCCTGGACGACGACGGTATCCGACTACGCGATTTCCATCGCCGGCATGAATTGGCAGGGTAGCTTGCAGGGCAGCGAAGTATCACTCACTTGGGCTGGCCGATACGAACTCATGGTCAGCAGTACGCTTTTCCTGTTTCTTGCCTTGCGCTGGTTGTGGCGACTTCTTGTTCTGAGCAATCTGTTGTATGCCATTTCGCGACTCCCGCTGCGGCTGATGTCCCACAACCCCGATCGCGCGGCCGGACTCGGGTTTCTAACGATCTTCCCGTCGATCTTCACCGGTTTTGCTTTTGCAATCGGTTGTGTTCTTTCCTCGGGAATGCTGAAGGAACTGGCCTACAACGCCCATGACCCGAATACCGTGTGGCTCACCATGGCCGGCTGGCTGGTTATTTGCCTCGCCTGGCTTATCGGACCGCTTCTGGTCTTTGTCGGGCCGCTGTCGGACGCACAGGAAAAGGCCATGCTCGAATTCGGCCGCTACGCAACCCGACACCACCTTGCCCTGGGCGAGCGACTTGCCAGCGAAGCGAATCACGATGACGATGCCCGTCGCGCCACTGCGCCGGACCTGTCACTGGCATCGAACCTTAATTCCCTCCTTCAGTCGGTTCGCCAGCAGGGCGTCGTGCCGGTCAGCGCCAGTACCGTCAAGGAAGTGCTGATTGCAGCGGCCATTCCGCTGATTCCCGTGGTCCTGACGCTGATTCCCTTTCTCGATCTGTTGAAATGGATCTTCAAGAAAATTTTCTAGCCCAGCATTCGTTGTCACACAAAGCAAAGCAGTTAAATAGGGGAAACATCAATGAACAAATGCAGAATCATTGCCGCTCCAGGCCGGAGTAGGCAGGGCGTTCTTGCCGTTCTTGCCGGGCTGAGCTTGCTCGCGGGTTGCCAGACATACAATGATACCTACGGCACGGTCATGGGCAGCGGCACTAGCGTGACTGCGACAGACAGTGCAAGGCTAACGAAAAGTGGCTTCCTCAGTGACTATGCTCGTCTGAAACCGAATCCTGCAGTTGATGGCATCGAGTGCTGGCGGGATACTAACGTCGATGCTCGGCAGTTCCACAAGGTAATGGTTTCCAATATCATGGTTTCCATCGCATCGTCGAGCAATGATGAGACGCCTGCACCGATAGATCCAAGCGACCTCAAGGTTCTGACAGATTACTTCCATGGTTCGCTGAGCGGTGCCCTGCAGCAACAAATGCAGTTGGCCGACAAGGCGGGGCCGGGTGTCGTAGTCATCCGCATCGCGCTGACCGACCTCATACCAACCTCGGTATTGCGCAGTAGCGCCGGTACGCTGACGCCTTACGGCTTCGTCGTCGAGGCTGGCTCCGGCGTGGCGAGCGGCCGGCCGGCCGGGTCAACACCCTACCTCGGTGAAACCGGCGTCGAGATGCAGTTCCTCGACGGTGGGACGGCCAAGGTCATCGCTGAGTGCCGCGATACGCAGATCGGCCGAAAATACGCGGCCGACGTCAATGCCAGCTCGGTCGGCGCTGCCCAGACCTGGGCGAGTGGCTACCTCAACTCCTTCCAGTCATGGACGTATGCGAAAAATGCCTTCGATAAGTGGTCGCTGTTGATCGCTAAGCGCTTTGCCGAATTGCGCGTGGGTTCCCACTGAGCGGGAGTAAGGTCGACGTGTGGGGGGCAAAGTTTTGCCTCCACTTTACAATTCAGGCATCAAAAAGCTAGCCAACGATGGCCAAAAAAAGTCGGCACGGCTCCCCCCTCGTAACTTCAGCCCAGCTAGTCCAGCCCACCGCGGCTGGATGGCGTCGGGTATGGCTGCTACCGGCCTTATTGCTGCTTACGGTTACCTTGGCGGTCGTTGTCGGTCTGTGGCAAATATCGGCGCCGGCCGCCAACCCGGTAGCCGCTGTCGGCCCCGTGGTAGCGCCCGCTACTTACGTCGGCGCACCAGTCTGCAAGGGCTGTCATGAGGCAGAATATGCTGCCTGGCAGGGTTCGCATCATGCGCTGGCCATGCAGGTGGCCACCGAAACCGGCGTGCTCGGCGACTTTGCGGGGGCGCGCTTCCGGCAGCACGGGATTGAAAGCAGTTTTTTCCGACGTGACGGGCGTTTTATGGTGCGCACCGACGGCGCGGATGGCAAGCTGGCCGATTTCGAGATCAGCCATACCTTTGGCGTCTACCCCTTGCAGCAATACCTGGTCGCCTTTCCCGGTGGGCGTTTCCAGACCTTGCAGATCGCCTGGGACAGCCGGCCGAAAGAGGCCGGCGGCCAGCGCTGGTTCCATCTGCAGCCGGACGAGAAGATCAGCCACAAGGATCCGCTGCACTGGACCGGGCTCTACCAGAACTGGGCCATGCAGTGCGCTGAGTGTCACTCGACCGACCTGCGCAAGGGCTATGACGCGACGACCCGGACCTACAACACCACCTTCGCCGAAATCAATGTCGCCTGCGAATCCTGCCATGGCCAGGGTTCACGCCATGTAGCGTGGGCTGGCCGGGCGAAGGCACCCTACAGTGCAGCCGAGGACAAGGGCCTGGTGCGGCTCGCCAGCAACTGGCAGACGGACTGGAAGATGCCCTCGGCCGAAGCTGGTTCGGCGGTGCGTGCGCGCCCGGCCGATCCGGCCGGCATGAACTCCTGTGCCGCCTGCCATGCGCGCCGCTCCACGTTGACCGAGGCGCGCCAGGCCGGCGCGCCGCTTGAAGACAGCCATCGCCTGGCCATGCTGACGCCGCCCAATTACCACGTCGACGGCCAGCAGCGCGAAGAGGTCTATGTCTGGGCCTCATTCCTGCAGAGCAAGATGCATCAGCGCGGCGTGACCTGCATGGATTGCCACGAGCCGCACGCCCAGAAGCTGCGCGCCGAGGGCAATGCGCTGTGCACACGTTGCCATGCGCCGGCCAGCTTCGACTTGCCGGCGCACCATCGCCACGCCGAGGGCAGCAAGGGCGCCCAGTGCGTGAATTGCCACATGCCGACGCAGAACTACATGGTCATCCATGCCCGGCAGGATCACAGCCTGCGCATTCCGCGTCCCGACCTGTCGCCGACGCTGGGCAGCCCGAATGCCTGCACCCAGTGCCACACCGACCGCCAGCCGGCGTGGGCGGCGAGCGCGATGGATCAGTGGTACGGCACGGCCTGGCGCGCGCGGCCGCATTACGGTCCAGTGCTGCATGCCGCCCAGAGCAAGGGGCTGGCGGCCTTGCCCGACCTGCTGGCGCTGGCCGGCGATGCCAATGTGCCCGCGGTGGTGCGTGCCACGGCAGCGACCCTGGCCCAGCCACTGGCGCACCCCGGTACGCTGGACGCGGCGCGTCGGCTGGCCAGCGACCCGGCGCCGGGCGTGCGCATCGCGGCGCTCGGCATGCTGGATAATCTCGATATGACTAGCCGTACCCTGGTCGCGGCGCCGCTGCTGGCCGACAGCGTGCGCGGCGTACGCATCGAGGCGGCGCGCCTGCTCGCCGATGTGCCGGACGAGCGTCTTCCCTCGGACCGCAGGGAGGCGCGACAGACAGCCCTGCAGGAATACGAAGCGGCCCTCGCTCTCGATGCCGACTGGCCGGCCGTCAATGTCAATCGCGGCAACTTGCGCTGGCGTCAGGGGCGGGGCAACGAAGCGATTGCCGCCTACGAACAGGCGATCGCACTCGATTCGAATCTGACTGCTGCCTACGTCAATCTGGCCGATCTTCTGCGCCAGCAGCAGCGCGAGGCCGAAGCGGAAAAGGTGTTGCACCGCGGCGTTGCCGCCCAGCCGGCCAATGCCGACCTGCAACACGCCCTGGGCCTCTCGCTGGTCCGTCAGGGCAGGCAGGGTGAAGCCGTCGGTGCTCTCGCAAAAGCTGCCCGGCAGGCCCCCGAGAATGCCCGCTATGCTTATGTTTACGCTGTCGCCCTGCACTCCGCAGGCAAGCCGGATGCGGCGCTCGCCGTTCTGCGCGCTGCCGGCAAGCGGCATCCGGCCGATCTCGACATACTCAATGCCCTGATCGCGATCAGCCGCGAGCGGGGCGATAGCAAAGGTGCACTGGCCTACGCAAAGCAGGCTGCCGCGTTGCTCCCGGATAATCAGGAAATTGGCCACCTGGTGGCCGAATTGCAGGGCCGGTGACCCCTTGTGGGGGCCTTCCGGATACAACAAGGAGAACGAAAATGCACGTGATGACTACCCTGAAGAAAATGACGGTGATCGGCTTGCTGTTGTTCGTCGCAACCGGTGTGGCGCAAGCGCAGTCTGACAAGGAGGCGGGACGGGCAGAGGTTCGCAAATCGACCAATGCCGTATTGAAACAACTCTATGCGGTTCAGCCGTCGGCGCGCAAGACGGTCGCAGCGGCACCAGGTTACGCCGTGTTCAGCAACTTCGGCATGAAGATTCTCTTCGCCGGCGGAGGTACTGGCAACGGTATCGCGGTCAACCACCAAACCAAGCAGGAAACCTTCATGAAAATGATGGAGGTCCAGGCCGGCCTGGGGATGGGTATCAAGAAGTTCGGGCTGGTCTTTGTCTTCCAGGATCGGCAGGCGCTTGAACGTTTCATCAGTTCGGGCTGGGAGGCCAGCGCCCAGACCAGTGCCGAGGCTCTTTCCAGCGGCAAGGGCGTGGCGCTCAAGGGGGCGATCATGGTGTCGCCCGGCGTCTGGGTGTATCAGGTGGCCGAGGATCGCCTGGCGCTTGATGTGACGATCAAGGGCACCAAATACTTCCGGAATGACGATTTGAACTGACCCCGCAGGTGTCTTGGTCTGGCATTCGCAGGCTGTCTCTGTCCAGATTTCTCACATTCAGCGGTGTCACTAATGAACTTGACGGCACCAGTTTCTCAACACGTTTTGACACACTCGGGGCCAGGAGCGGACGCCAAAAATCTGCCCGCGCCAGTCATTGGGGTACGGTCGGTGTAAGCTGATGTTCAGTATCTTGAAGTGCCAATTTTGGCGGTTGTTTTATTGTGCGGGAGTAAATGATGAACCGAATATTTGTAACTTTAGTGCTGGCTTTGGGCCTCGGTTGCGCCGCCATGCCGGCGAGTGCCGTCGTTTATTGCAAGACCGTTGGCGTACCCAAAGGATGTGTTGCGCGCCCTGTAGTAGCCCCCGGTGTCGGCGCTCCGGGCGTCGGGGTTGCCCCCCGCGTTGGCGTAGGCGCACCCGGGGTGGGCGTGGTTGACCCCGGGATCAACCAACCCGGAGCGGCAGGGAATGTTGGCGTAGCAGGGGCTGGTCCAACCAACCGGAACGGGGGAGTTAACCGCGTGGGCGTTCGACGCTGAATATTGGGTGAAGTGCGTCTGTAGCGTGCTAGCGCGAATAGAGCGATAGCGGATTACTGGTGTGAGGGCATTCATGTTGCAGATAATCTGCCAACGCCTGTCCGGTTTCCTTCTTCATTACCTGCAGCCTGTCTTCCGTCTGTTTGGTGCCTACTTGCGGACGAAGTAGATCTCGTAGCGCTGCTTCGCCACGGCCTGATAGTAGCTTCCCGTTAGACGGTCAGCGGCGGGATCATAGGTGAGTTCGTAGGTCGATCCGCTGTAGCCACCAGCGCGCAATTCGAGGGAAACACGCAGTGCCGTTCCCTCCCGCACCGCTTGTGCCCGAGCGAAGGGAAGCGGGTTGGGATTGAAGTACATCGCATCGAGCTGACCATTCACCCCGATGCTCTTGATTGCGATAATGTAACCGCCATCAGGGCGCACCCAGTTGCCTTTCAGTACATTGATCCCGGTGGTCGCCGTACTTACCGGGGGCGTATCACCCGGCTTCACACCTTGCGCGCAAGCGGGCCAGGCGCCACTCAGGATGGCCGCGCCCAGAGCGGCGGCCAGTATTTTGTTTCGCATCGATCTCTCCCAAATTGGCCGGGAAAACCCGACCGTTTACTGTTGGCTTACTGCGCCAGCGGCGGCAGCTCGTGGACGAATTATTTACCCGCTTTTCGGCCGTCGACCGCAACAGATTGGCAGCACGGCTCTTACCCCGCCTATTTCGGGAACATGAACTGGACCTGAGCGCGAATCTGCCAGTTCGGGCCATTGTCCGGCGCAACCACGTTGTAATAGGCAGAAACCTGCGTATTCACCGGCAGTTTGCCGCATCTGGATCACCGGCCCGGTCCCCCAATCCAGTTCCCGGGCTTGGCCGGCGAGAGGAAGGCCGTGAGCACCGTGTCGCCGATGCCGTTGGTCCGCTCGCCATCCGGGAGTGGCTGCGAGATGACCGGGACGATGGTGCGTGTGATGATGTTCCAGTCCTCATTCACCGACACTGGAATCACCGGCTGGATATTGAGGATGTTCTGCGTCCGCTTGTCCGGCCCGGCATTCAGATTGGTGTTGTTCTGGAATGGCACGCTGATCAGGTTGCCGACTGGATTCTGGGCGATCTTGGCCAGATCTTCGGCACTGAGTTCGGCATGGGCCGGCGTGGCGGCGATGGTGGCAAGGACGACGACGTACGCTGTCAGGTTCAAGTGCCGGGAAGTCACATGTTTTCCTTGATTAAAAAATTTGCCCCAAAATCGCCGTCGACTGTAACAGTCTTCAATTGAGATCACTGTCCTTGAAGAACTTGGTGCCCGATACGGTCAGCATTAACGACAGCTCAGTGTTAGTGAGTTGTACAGCCCCTTCAGGCCGTTATTCGTTCACCTTTTGATGCCAGAGCCAGTAGCACGGTCAAGATCAAATGCAGGACGACCGCCGGCCACAGCAGTATGCCGCTCGCCCCCCCGGTGAGGCCGAGGTAGGCGAGGTACAGCGCGCTGGCCGCGCCGTAACCCAGCATGGCCAACAACGGTGTGCCCGGCCAGCAGGCCACCGCCAAGGACACCAAGGCGATGCCGGACACGCGCGCCAAGATCACGGCGATGCCGGTGAGCTCAGCGCCGAGCAGCAATTGGCCGACCAGCGACGGGACAAGCAGCAAGGCCAGACCGGTGGCTGCTTCACTGACCGCAGCAAAAACAAGTAGCTTTTTCATTGCGTCAATTCCCGGTTTTGCATGCTCGGAATTCATCAGTGCTTCGTTACTACCTGAGGCTCGGGGTGGAGCTTGAAGGTCAGCTTATCGATCTTGCCGGTGAACTTGAACGGCGGTTCGTAGCGATATTCGATCATCGCAACTCCGGTCCGCGTGTCCGAACCGACGTCGAAGGTCTCGTCTTCGGGGAAGGTGATTGGCATGCTGTTCTCCATCGTCTTGCGGGCCACTTCCTTGCCATCGACGCTGAGCACCCCGGTGCCTCCCTTACCCAGACCCGGCTCGGCGGACTTGAAGTCAAAGACGATAGTGTGCTTGCCGGGCTTCAGCTCAGGGCCGTCCCAGACCGTGCGTTTGAGGTCGAGCAGGTTGTAGAGGAAGACCGGCTTGCCACTGCGCACACCGGCCACGCCCTTGCTCAGGAACAGGCCGTAGCCGCCGAAGCGCCCGCCATCGGTGACGATCATGCCTTCGGCCCCGCCCTTGGGAATCGTCACCTCGGCAGTGATGGTGAAGCTTTTATTGAGGATTTTAGGAGCGCCACTGTTGGGCACGCCGCTGACCGGGACGCTGTAGGTAAACTCGGTGCGCCCGGCGGTCAGGTTGGGACGTGGCGTGTTCCAGCGTGCCAGCGTTGTGTTGTCGAGTGGCAGCACGTCATGCTTGGCGGCCTCAAGGTAAAAGATGTCCTGCATCTGCTTCAACTTCTCCGGCATCTTCGCTGCAAGGTCGTTGTACTGGGTAGGATCCTCCTTCACATGGTAGAGCTCCCACTTGTAGCCGGTCATCACGTCGGGCGCCGGCTTGGTGCTCAGCTGCCACGGCAGCGTCGCCGGTGTCGTCGCTGCAACCCAGCCATCGTGATAGATCGCACGGTTGCCAAGTATCTCGAAATACTGCGTGGTGTGATGCGTTCCCGTGCTGGCGTTCGCCTTGTCCCAGGTGTAGGCCATGCTGACGCCGTCCATCGGGCGCTGCTTGATGCCATTGATCGTATCGGGTACATGGATACCCGCGGCATCGAGGATGGTCGGCGTGATATCGATGATGTGATGGAACTGGTGGCGGATGCCGCCTTTATCCGTAATGCGGTCGGGCCACGACATCGCCACGCCTTGCGCCGTCCCGCCGAAATGCGAGGCCACCTGCTTTACCCACTTGAACGGGGTAGCCATCGCCCACGCCCAGCCGGCCGCGAAGTGCGGGAAGGTCTTGTCGGACCCCCAGAACGGATACCAGAGAAGCTGGGGCTTGACTTCCATGGCGACGCCGTTGAAGGCAGTGAACTCGTTTGGCGAGCCGTTGCGCAGACCCTCCGAGCTCGGTCCGTTGTCACCCGTGATATAGATGACCAGGGTATTGTCGCGCTGACCCAGATCCTCGACCGCCTGAATGACGCGGCCGATCTCGTTGTCCGTATAGGCGAGGTAGGCGGCGTAAACGTCCATCTGCTTGACGAACAGCCGCTTCTCCACATCGCTGAGCGAGTCCCACTCGGGCAGTTCCTTCGGCCAGGGTGTGAGTTGGGCCTCCGCCGGCATGATGCCCAGCCGCTTCTGGTTGGCGAAGATGGTCTCGCGCAGCTTGTTCCAGCCCCCATCGAAGAGCTTCATGTCGCTAACCTTCTTGATCCACTCCGGCGTCGGATGATGTGGTGCGTGCGTAGCGCCGGGGACGTAATAGACGAGGAAAGGCTTGTCGGGTGCCACTGACTTGATATTCCGCATGTACTGGATGGCTTCATCGGCCATGGCCGTGGTCAGGTTCCAACCCGGCTTGCCCTCGAAGGGGTAAATGGCGGTTGTATTGCGGTAGAGGTTCGGCTGCCACTGGCTGGCATCGCCGCCCATGAAACCGTAAAAGTATTCGAAGCCCATGCCGTTCGGCCACTGATCGAACGGTCCGGCCTGCGTCGCCTGATAGGAGGGGGTATTGTGGTTCTTGCCGAACCACGAGGTCGCGTACCCGTTCTCCTTCATGATCGTGCCAATTGTGCCGTTCTCCTTGCGGATGATCGAGTTGTAGCCGGGGAATCCGGTCCCGACTTCACCAACTGTGCCGAAGCCGGCCACGTGATGGTTGCGCCCGGTGATCAGGGCGGCGCGCGTCGGCGAGCAGAGCGATGTGGTGTGGAAATTCGTGTAGCGCAGGCCGTCTTTCGCGATGCGATCCAGAGCGGGTGTCGGGATGACGCCACCGAACGTCGCCGGCGCAGCATACCCGGCATCGTCCAGCATGATCAGCAGCACATTGGGCGCCTTCTTCGGCGGCACGACACGGGGCGCCCACCACCCGGTCGATTCCGAGGCCTTCTGGTTAATGACGCCGCCGAATTTCGGATCGGGCGTTGGCAGATGCTTGCCGCTGATAGTCGTGGTGGCAGAGGGCGACCCGAGAACACCGTTCACATGTTGCGCCATACCCAGCCCGGGAATCACTGCGGTCAACAGTGCTACAGCACCCAAAATCAGAATTCGACTTTTCATTTTCTTACTCCTTGAGTGTTGTCGGGCAGACGTAAATGCAGGATGAAGTACCCCGCCAGTGCAGCCATGGAGATTCTTGTTTTCATCCCTGCCCCCTTGAATCGCTGAATTCACCGGATGGTGTCGCCACCTGAAGCATCGACAACGCGCCTGACAGTCTGCTGAGCGCAACGTCAGCTCTTGATAGTCAAGCGAGTCAGGCGATTTTAAGTGTTGGATTCCGACATGTCATGAAACGCACGTAACAATTCCATGACATTTTGGGACAGCCGCGAAACGCACACCAGACTGCCACCGCAGTCGGGGATGACAAGTCAGTTTTGTTAGCGGACTGAACGGCCAGCGCAAACGGATTCCACGGTCAACCGTAAAAATCGGCGAAAATTACGTTTTCGTCGAACGCCAGAAGTCCTGATCCGTGTCCAAGCTAGTCCTCTTCAACAAGCCCTACGGCGTTCTCAGCCAGTTCACACCAGAAGGTAAATGGCGGGCGCTGGGCGAGTTCGTTACGCTCAAGGATGTTTATGTCGCTGGCCGCCTTGATGCCGATAGCGAAGGCTTGTTGATCCTGACCGATGACGGCAAGCTGCAGGCGCGTATCGCTGACCCCAAACACAAGCTGGAAAAAACCTATTGGGCGCAGGTTGAGGGTGTGCCCATCGAGGCTGATCTGCAG
>ERZ724524.3062-NODE-3062-length-10660-cov-8.086469_pt1 | contig 10660 bp, 11 predicted proteins | sample MGYA00376057_ERZ724524 | MGnify/ENA primary metagenome ERZ724524 (study PRJEB28724, sample SAMN07190888) | wastewater metagenome | isolation source: influent of sewage treatment plant in Hong Hong | place: USA: Christiansburg, Virginia | collected 2016-03-01 ...
ATCTCTGCTCGCAGTGTGCGGAGGACGGCTCACCCCTTGAACGGGCGCAGCGTGAAGTAACGCCATCCAACTCAGGCAGACCGCTGGCCAGGGCTCATGCCAGAAGCATCGCTCCCACCGTGGTCACAATGAAAATTGCTGGCACCCGAACGCGCAGAATCCCCCGTGCGCGTGGGATGCACTCACAGGTGGCAGAGCTGGTTCACCTGGCTGGGCTCGCAGACGGCTTGCACAAACACATCGAACTCGCAACCCTGTGTGAGGTTGCTGAAAGTGGCGTTGCCCTCGGCGCACAGGTCGGGGTGGGCAATCTGGTCACCCAGCATGGGCTCGAACGAGTCGAACAGCTCAAACACAACGTAACGGCCCTGCCCCTCCAGCTCGGCGGCATACAGCCCGTGGCTGATGTTGGCAACTTTGACAATGGCTTGCATGGCGACCTCGGTTCTGTCTGGGTTGGGGATCAAGGGCGATCGGGCAGACCGCTGAAACACAGGCCGCCCGCGCCCATCGGGTTGTACAGGGCAAGGCCGTGTACGGACTTTGACAAAACGCAAGGTTTCGTCTGTGGGGTTGGGGTTGCCAGCCGTACCACATCGCACGCAATCCGGCTGGCAGCTGCGCAGATTCGGCCTGTGCGCAGGTCATGGGCTGCTGGCTTGTGCAGGCTGGCCCGTCCCGGCCCACAATGCGCCGTCCTATTCAGTTTTCACCCCCTTGCCGGGGTTTTTACCCATGTCCGATCTGATTCAAACACTGCAATGGCGCTATGCCACCAAAAAAATGAACCCCGCCAAGGTGGTGCCCCAGGACAAGCTGGAGCGCATTCTGGAAGCCGTGCGCCTGACGGCCACCTCCAGCGGCCTGCAACCCTATGAAGTGCTGGTGGTCACCAACCAAGCCGTGCGGGAACAAATCAAGCCCGTGGCCTGGAACCAGGAACAGATCACCGACTGCTCGCACCTGCTGGTGTTTGCCGCCTGGGACAACTACACCGCCGACCGCATCAACATGATGTTCGACCTGGTGAACGAGCAGCGCGGCTTCAAAAACGAAGGCTGGGAAAACTACCGCCAGATGGTGCTGAAAAGCTATGTGCCACGCGACCCGGAAGTGAACTACCAGCACGCCGCCCGCCAGGCCTACATTGGCGTGGGCACGGCCCTGATTGCCGCCGCCGCAGAACAGGTGGATGCCACGCCGATGGAAGGCTTCGACCCCAAGGCCGTGGACACCATCCTGAACCTGGGCGAGCGCGGCCTGCGCAGCGTGGTGCTGATTCCGCTGGGCTACCGCGCCGACGAAGGCGACTGGCTGGCCAACCTGAAAAAAGTGCGCCGCAGCCGCGAGAACTTTGTGACCGAAGTGGTGTGATCGGCCCGGATTGCTACCACCATAGGAGCAATCCTGTCCTCTTTCAAACGTGCCAGCGGCACGTTTTGCTCACAGCCGCGCCGCCACCAGAGCGGGCAGGCGGCTGCTTGGCCGGGTGAGTTCTTCCACCACGCTGAAGTGGTTGAGCCCCGGCAGCACTTCGGCCACGGGGGCGGCGGCCTCGCCCCAGGCGGTGCGCAGCAGGCCGTTCTGGCGCAGGAATTCTTCGCTCTCGTCACCGCCCACCACGGCGGTCAGCTGGCCGCCGGTGTGGCGGTGGTGGATGGGGCTCTGGGCCTGGGCTTCTTCGGGCGTGAGGCCCAGGTCGGCCAGAAACGGGGTCTGGCGGATGGGCTCCAGGTCAAACAGGCCGCTGATGGAAATGCCGTGCCGGATCGGTGAGCAATCTGGCTGGCTGGGCAGTGCCGCCACGGAGCCTCCCCACTCCGCCCAGCGGGTGGACAGCAGCATGCCGACGATGTGGCCGCCCGCCGAATGCCCGGCCACGCTGAGGCGGTCTGGGTTGCCCGGCTGGCCGTTGAGGTTGCCGATGTGGCGGGCTGTCCAGGCCACGGCCTGGCGCATCTGGTCGGTGATGGTGCTGACGCGCACCGCCGGGCACAGGGCATAGTTGGGAATGACGACGATGGCCCCCTGCGCCACCCAGGATGGGGCGATGAAGCTGTGGTCGGCCTTGTCCAGCGCCCGCCAGTAGCCGCCGTGGACGAACAGCAGCACCGGCCAGCCGCCTGCGGGCGGGGTGGCACCGGGGGGCGGGGTGAAGATGTCCAGCGTCTGGGCGGCGGGTGGCAGCGCCGGGTCGGCCATGTAGGGCACGTCCAGCAGGGCCTGGCCGCTGGCTTGCAGCGCGGCGCGGGCGGTGGCGGAATCGGCGGCCCAGCGTTGCAGGTGCTGCACGGCTTCGGGCACGCGGGCGCGGTTGTTGTACTGGCTGTCGAGCCAGGCGGGGCTCAAAACCGGATTCGTGGCTGGGTTCATGGGAGGCTCCTTCACACACCGATGTAGCGGTGCCACAGGCCGGGGTCGGCCGCCAGGGTGGGCGAATCGCCCTGCCACACCACGCGGCCACGCTCGATGATGGTGTGGTGGTCGGCCAGGGCAATCAGGCGTTGCACGTATTTGTCGATGACCAGCGTGGTCTGGCCCTGCTGGCGCAGGGTGTGCAGGCAGCGCCAGATGTCTTCGCGGATCAGCGGGGCCAGGCCCTCGGTGGCTTCATCCAGGATGAGCAGGTGCGGGTTGGTCATGAGGGCGCGGCCAATGGCCAGCATCTGCTGCTCGCCGCCCGACAGCTGGTTGCCCATGTGGTGCTGGCGCTCGGCCAGCCGGGGAAACAGGTTGAACACGCGCTCCAGTGTCCAGGGGTCGGGGCTGGCGTTGCGCCTGGCGGCAAAGGCGACGAGGTTTTCCCGGACGCTGAGGTTGGGGAAAATCTGCCGCCCCTCGGGCACCACGGCCAGGCCCATGCGGGCAATGCGGTCGGGGCTGAGGTGGTCGATGCGCTCGCCCAGAAACCGCACGCGGCCTGCGCGGGCACGGGTCAGCCCCAGCACCGAGCGCACGGTGGTGGTTTTGCCCATGCCGTTGCGGCCCAGCAGCGTGGCCACTTCACCCGCCGCGATGGAAAACCCCAGGCCGAACAGCACCTGGCTGGTGCCGTAGGCGGTTTCCAGGTCCTGCACTTCCAGCAGGGCCGCCGGGCGGTGGCTGGCCCGGCCCGAAGGCGTGGTGGTGGCGGGAGTGGCAGGAACAGTGGCCGCCTGTGCGGGCATCGAATGGGGTGTACTCATGCAGTCACCTCGGTGGCCGGGGCCAGGGGAGTGGCCAGAAGCGGGGCCGGGTGCGGATGGGCAGCACTGTCGCCGTCCAGTTCGTCGCCCAGGTAGGCGCGTTTGACCTCCGGGTGGTTGCGGATGTGGTCGGGTGTGCCGGTGGCGATCACGCGCCCGGCCACCAGGGTGGAGATGCGGTCGGCCAGGCGAAACACGGCATCCATGTCGTGCTCGACCAGCAGCACCGTGGTGCTGCCTTTCAGGCGGGTGAGCAGGGCCACCATGCGCTCGGTTTCGTCCGGCCCCATGCCGGCCATCGGCTCGTCCAGCAGCAGCAGCCGGGGGCGCAGGGCCAGGGCCAGGCCCACTTCCAGCTGGCGCTGCTCGCCGTGCGACAGGTCACCGGCATCGTTGAGCAGGCGCTCGCCCAGGCCCACGCGCTCGGCCACCTCGGCGGCCTGGCTGTAGCGCTGGCGCTCCTGGCGGGCGGGCCGCCAGAAGGCAAAGCTGCTGCCAGCCTGGGCCTGCACGGCCAGGGCCAGGTTGTCCCACACCGACAGGCGCGGAAAAATGCTGGTGATCTGGAACGAGCGCACCAGCCCCTGGCGCACCCGCTGGTGCATGGGGGCGTGGGTGATGTCGGTGCCATCCAGCCACACCGTGCCCGCGCTGGGGGCCAGCGACCCCGACAGCTGGTGGATGAGGGTGGTTTTGCCCGCGCCGTTGGGGCCGATCAGGGCATGCAGCTCGCCCGCCTCAACGGCCAGATGGGCGTGGTCGGTGGCCAGCAGGCCGCCGAAGCGTTTGACCAGGCCATCGACCTTGAGCAAGGGTTGGCCCGCCGTCATGCCTGCCTCCGTGCGGCCAGCTTCTGGGCCAGGCGTGTGCCCAGGCTCATCAGGCCGTTGGGGGCCAGCAGCACCACGGCCAGCAGCATGGCCCCCAGGCCAAACTGCCAGTGGATGGTGTGGGCCACCAGCACTTCTTCCAGCAGCAGAAACACCGCCGCGCCTGCCAGCCCGCCGTACAGGTGCCCCACCCCGCCCAGAATGACCATGATCATCAGCATGCCCGACTGGCTCCACTGCATGGCCGACGGGCTGACAAACCCGCCCTGGTTGGCCAGCAGCGCACCCGCCAGCCCGGCCAGTGCCCCGGCCAGCGTGAAGGCGGCCAGCTTGAAGCGAAACACCGCAAAACCCAGCGCCAGCATGCGGGTTTCGTTTTCCCGGATGGCTTGCAGGGTGTGGCCGAAGCGGGCGTTGACCAGCCGGTGCAGGGCCAGAAACACGGCCACAAACACGGCCAGCAGCACGTAATAGAAGTGGGTGTCGTTGTTCAAGTCCAGCCCCAGGCCCACGGTGGCCCGGCCCGGCAGCGGCAGGCCGTCTTCACCGCCATAGGCTTTGAGCGACACCATCAGGTAGTACAGCATCTGGGCAAAGGCCAGCGTGATCATGATGAAGTACACGCCCTGCGTGCGCAGGCTGATGGCCCCGATGGCCAGTGCCAGCACACCGCCCACGGCAAAGGCCAGCGGCCAGGTGGCCCAGGCCGACATCCAGCCCGCGTTCATGGCAATGCCTGCGGTGTAGGCCCCCATGCCCACGAACGCGGCATGCCCGAAGCTGACCATGCCGCCGTAACCCAGTATCAGGTTGAGGCTGGTGGCGGCCAGGGCAAACACCAGCACCCGGTTGGCCACGCCCACATAAAAATCCTCGCCCGCCGCTTGCAGAACGGGCGGAAGCAGCAACAGAAACAGGAGCAAAGGCACAGCCAGCGCCGGGCGCAGGCGGTGATCCAGCAGGCCGGGCAAGGGGCGTGCGCCAGACCCGGCTTCGGTGGCAGGTGCAGTGGCCGGGGTTGGCAAGGGTGGCGAAAGCGGTGAAGAAGACATGGGCAAGTCAGACAGTCGGTTCAGCCGTGGGCGGGAAACAGTCCCCTGGGTTTCCAGAACAGCACGGCGGCCATCAGCACGTAAATCAGGATGGAGGCCAGCGCAGAGCCCGCGCTGCTGGCGGTGTCAGCGTCGAACAGCACTTCCAGCAGCAGCGGCAGCAGGGCGCGGCCAGCGGTGTCCACCACGCCCACCAGCATGGCCCCCAGAAAAGCCCCGCGCATGGAGCCGATGCCGCCGATCACAATGACCACAAAGGCCAGAATCAGGATGCTTTCGCCCATGCCCACCTGCACCGCCAGCAGCGGCCCCAGCAGGCCGCCCGCCAGCGCACACAGCGCCGCACCCAGCGCAAACACCCCCGTGAACAGCCGCCGCACGGGCACGCCCATGGCCAGCGCCATGTCGCGGTTGGAGGCACCGGCCCGCACCTGCATGCCCAGCCGCGTGCGGGTGACCAGCAGGTACAGCAGCAGGGCCACGGCCAGGCCCACACCGATGATGAACAGGCGGTAGGCCGAATAGAAAAAGCCCGGCAGCAGCTCCACCGGCCCGGCCAGCGCATCGGGCGGGTTGAGCGAAATGGGCTGCGAGCCCCAGACCATGCGCACCGCCTCGTTGGCCATCAGCAGCAGGGCAAAGGTGCCCAGCACCTGCGACAGGTGGTCGCGCCGGTAGAAGTGCTGCAACACGCTCAGCTCCAGCACCACACCCAGCACCGCCATCGCCACCATGCCCGCGCCCAGCCCCAGCCAGAACGATCCGCTGGCCGTGGTGATGCTGGCCACCAGGTAGGCCCCCACCATGTACAGCGAGCCGTGGGCCAGGTTGATCATGTCCATGATGCCGAACACCAGCGTGAGGCCGGCGGCCAGCAGGAACAGCATCAGCCCGAATTGCAGGCCGTTGAGCGATTGCTCCAGAAGCAGGATGGGGGTCATGGCAGGCGGTCAGGGGCGGCGGAGGTCAGCAGCAGAGGTTTTCAGGAAGGCATCTTGCAGTCTTTGGCGTAGGCATCGGCGTGGTTTTCAAACACCTTGCCCAGCGTGCGGTTGGTGATGCGGCCCTGGGCATCTTTGGTGATGACGCGCAGGTAGTAGTCCTGAATGGGGAAGTGGTTGGTGTTGAACTTGAACGCGCCGCGCACCGATTCAAACTTGGCCGCTTCCAGCGCCTTGCGCAGGGCTTCCTTGTTGTCGAGATTGCCCTTCACATCGCGCACGGCGGCATCCATCAGGCGGGCGGCATCGTAGCCCTGGGCGGCATACAGCGTGGGCAGGCGACCGTAGTCTTTCTGGAAATCGGCCACAAACCGCTTGTTGGCGGCGTTGTTCAGGTCGTGCCCCCATTGCGCGGTGTTGAACATGCCCAGCATGGGCTCGCCCACGGCCTTGATCACGTCTTCATCGCCCGAGAAGCCGGGGCCGAACAGCGTCATGTCTTTGGACAGGCCTGCGCCCACAAACTGCTTGATGAAGTTGATGCCCAGGCCGCCGGGCAGGAAGATGTACACCGCATCGGCCCCGGAGGCGCGCATTTTGGACAGCTCGGCCCCGTAGTCGAGCTGGCTCAGGGGGGTGTAGGTTTCCATCACCACCTCGCCCTTGAAGTAACGCTTGAACCCGGCCAGCGCATCCTTGCCTGCGGGGTAGTTGGGGGCCAGGATGGCGGCTTTCTTGAAGCCCTTGTCGGTCACGGTCTTGCCCACGGCCTCGTGCATGTTGTCGTTCTGGTACGAGGCGCTGAAGAAATAGGGGTTGCACTGCGCACCGGCGTACTGGCTGGGGCCGGCGTTGGCGCTGATGTAGAAGGTTTTGCTGGCAAAAATGGGCTGGCCCACCGCCAGCATGATGTTGGAAAACACCACGCCGGTCATGAAGTCCACCTTGTCGCGCTTGAGCAGGCGGTCGGCGGTCTGTTTGGCCGCGTCGGGGCTCATCTGGTCGTCGGCCACGATCACTTCGGCAGGCAGGCCACCGATCTTGCCGCCCGCGTGTTTGACCGCCAGGTTGAAGCCATCGCGGATGTCCACGCCCAGCGCCGCACCGGGGCCGGACAGCGTGCTGAGCAGGCCCACCTTGACCTGGTCAGCAGCCTGGGCCGCACCGGCCAGACAGGCCAGGGCAGCGGCCACAGACACCGCGCGCAAGGCGGTACGGTGCAAAGGGTTGGAATGCAGGGCGTTGAACATGAAGCAGGCTCCTCGATCAAAAGTAAGGAATGAAGCGGCGAAATGCATCTGCGGGCCGCCCCAACCAGGCAGGCGTACACGCAAATGGGCGGGCAGGCACCGAGCTTACCCGGTTGAAAGCGCGGGTTGACCCTGATCAAAACACCGCACCGGCCATGCGTTACCCTTGCGCGCCATGAACACCACCTCAGCCACCCCTACCCAGGCAGCCGACAGTGCTGCCACCCTGGCCAACGGCCTGCAATGGACACCCAGCCTGCACACCGGCGATGGCCGCATGGACGACACGCACGAAGAATTCGTGACCATGCTCAACACCCTGCTGGCCACGCCCATGCGCGACCAGCTGCCGCTGTACCGGGAGTTTCTGGCCCACACCGTGGAGCACTTTGCCCAGGAAGAACGCTGGATGCTGGCCACCGGCTTCTCGGCAGACAACTGCCATGCGTCGCACCACAACACCATTCTCGACACCATGCGGGCCGTGGAAGAGCATTACCTGAAGGGCGACAACGAAATCATCCAGCGCCTGGCCGAAGCCCTGGTGGAATGGTTTCCGCAGCACGCCGCCAGCATGGATGCCGGGCTGGCCCTGCACCTGAAGGACGTGGGCTTCGATTCGGTCACCGAAACCCTGGCCGACCCCGAGCGCGTGCGCCCCGCCTCCATGAGCGGCTGCGGCAGCGTCACCTGCAGCTGACCACGCTCAGCCCGGCCAAGGCCAGGGCATGCAACCGGACAGGGGTGGACTTGCGCCAGTGCCGAATTTTTTTCATGCGCTGGCCAGCCGGTTTCACAACCGAACCGACGGGGTGCGGGCTACGATGCCCGCCAGCCTGAACCAGACCCCGGAGACACCACCATGACCGTCATCACCAACATCGAAGACCTGCGCATCCTGGCGCAAAAGCGCGTGCCGCGCATGTTTTACGACTACGCCGATTCGGGCAGTTGGACAGAAAGCACCTACCGCGCCAACGAGAGCGATTTCCAGAAAATCAAGTTCCGCCAGCGCGTGGCCGTGAACATGGAAAACCGCAGCACCGCCACCGAAATGATCGGCCAGAAAGTGGCCATGCCCGTGGCTCTGGCCCCCACCGGCCTGACCGGCATGCAGCATGCCGACGGCGAAATCAAGGCCGCCCGCGCCGCGAAGAAGTTCGGCGTGCCTTTCACGCTGTCCACCATGAGCATCTGCTCGATTGAAGACGTGGCCGAGCATGCGGGCAAGGGCTTCTGGTTCCAGCTCTATGTGATGAAGGACCGCGATTTCATCGAGCGCCTGATCGACCGCGCCAAAGCCGCCGGTTGCGGTGCCCTGGTGCTGACGCTGGATCTGCAAATCCTCGGCCAGCGCCACAAGGATCTGAAAAACGGCCTGTCGGCCCCGCCCAAGCTGACCATTCCCAACATCATCAACATGGCCACCAAACCCCGCTGGGGGCTGGGCATGCTGGGCACCAAACGCCACGGCTTCGGCAACATCGTGGGCCATGTGAAGGGCGTGGACAACATGGGTTCGCTCAGCGAGTGGACGGCCAAGCAGTTCGACCCCGCGCTGAACTGGAACGACGTGGAATGGATCAAGAAACGCTGGGGCGGCAAGCTCATCATCAAAGGCATTCAAGACAACATCGATGCCCGCCTGTCGGTGGAAAGCGGTGCCGATGCGCTCATCGTCAGCAACCACGGTGGCCGCCAGCTGGACGGGGCCGAAAGCAGCATCCACGCCCTGCCGCGCGTGGTGGAAGCGGTGGGCAAGGACATTGAAGTCCACATGGACGGCGGCATCCGCAGCGGCCAGGACGTGCTGCGGGCCTGGGCACTGGGTGCCAAAGGCGTGTACATCGGCCGCCCTTTCCTGTACGGGCTGGGTGCAATGGGCGAGGCGGGCGTGACCAAGTGCCTGGAAATCATCCACAAAGAGCTGGACTTGACGATGGCCTTCAGCGGGCACACGCAGCTCAAGAACGTGACCAAAGACATTTTGCTGCCCGGCACTTTCCCCACACCGGTGTGACAGGTTGCACGCCAACCGCGTTGGCACCTGACCGTTGGCCCATCCCTGCACGGCAAACGGGCCACGGCCCTTTATGATCCGCCCCCTTGTGGCCCTCTGCCCGCCGGTACAACCTGCTGCCGGGCAGGGGGCCACTGGCATTGCATTGTTCAACCTGGCGCATCCGCACACGGCATGCGCCTTCAGCCAAAGGCAGCACAACCATGGGAATGATTCAGGAATTCAAAGAATTTGCCGTCAAGGGCAATGTCATCGATCTCGCCGTGGGCGTGATCATCGGTGGCGCATTCGGCAAAATCGTTGGTTCGATGGTGGACGATGTCATCATGCCCATCGTTGGCAGCGTGGTGGGCAAGCTCGACTTCTCCAACCTGTTTGTGGTGCTGGGCAAGGTGCCCGAGGGCACGGTGATGACGCTGGCCGAGCTGAAAAAAGCCGGCGTGCCCGTGCTGGCCTACGGCAGCTTCATCACGGTGGCGGTCAATTTCATGATTCTGGCCTTCATCATCTTTTTGATGGTCAAGCAGATCAACCGCCTCAAGCGCGAAGAACCGGCGGCTCCGGCCGCCCCTGAAGCACCGGCCCCCACCCCTGAAGACATTGTGCTGCTGCGCGAAATTCGCGACAGCCTGAGCAAAAAGTAACAGCGGCTTGCGCCTATCTGGCCCGCCTGGCCCAGCGCACGGCGGCCAGCAGGCTGGCCGGGTCGGCGCGGCCCGTGCCTGCCACATCGAAAGCGGTGCCGTGGTCGGGGCTGGTGCGCACCAGCGGCAGGCCCAGCGTCACGTTCACGCCCTGCTCCACACCCAGGTATTTCACGGGAATCAGCCCTTGGTCGTGGTACATCGCCACCACCACATCGAACTCGCCAGTTCGCGCCCGCATGAACACGGTGTCGGGCGCAAACGGCCCGACCGCATCGATGCCTTCCTGCCGGGCCTGGGCAATGGCGGGGGCAATGGTGTCCAGCTCCTCGCGCCCGAACAGTCCGCCCTCGCCCGCGTGCGGGTTCAGGCCCGATACCGCGATGCGCAGGCGGGCGGCTTGCGCTGGCTGGTCAGCGGCAGCATCGGCATCCACCCGGCCAGCAGCGTGCCCGCCCAGGCTGGCCTGGACGATGCGCAGGGTTTGCAACACGTTGTCTGTAGTGACGGCTTCAATGGCCTGGCGCAGCGACACATGGATGCTGACCAGCACGGTTTTCAGCTCGGGGTTGGCCAGCATCATGCGCACCGGCACCTCGGCCACGCTGCAACCCAGGTGCTCGGCGGCCAGTGCCTGCAAAAACTCGGTGTGGCCGGGGTGGCTGATGCCAGCGGCGCTGAAGGCTTCCTTGTGAATGGGCGCGGTCACCAGTGCGGCGGCCTGCCCGGCCAGGGCCG
>ERZ724524.3066-NODE-3066-length-10653-cov-4.268541_pt1 | contig 10653 bp, 10 predicted proteins | sample MGYA00376057_ERZ724524 | MGnify/ENA primary metagenome ERZ724524 (study PRJEB28724, sample SAMN07190888) | wastewater metagenome | isolation source: influent of sewage treatment plant in Hong Hong | place: USA: Christiansburg, Virginia | collected 2016-03-01 ...
CACCGATGTCGGCGTTATCGTCGATGTCGCCGACAACGGCCGGCAAGCACTTGAGATGGCGGCAACAAACCCTTACGACCTGATCCTGATGGACATGCAGATGCCGGAAATGGACGGTCTTGAAGCAACCCGTCAGATTCGTCTGCTACCCGGCAAAAAAAACCTGCCCATCGTCGCGATGACCGCCAATGCCTATGCGGAAGATCGTGAACGCTGCCGCTTGGCCGGCATGACTGATTTTCTCAGCAAACCGGTCGATCCCGACCTGCTCTTTGCCACCCTGTTGCGTCACTTGCCCCAGACAGCAGCTTGAGTAAAGTACCGGCGTTATGCGCCGCAAAGCGGTACACTCACCGCCTCGCGAGAAAAATTTCGGTGTTTGGCAGGGATTTTTGCCCATTTCACCGCGCAAACCTCCCCCAATCAGCCACGCAAAGGTAATTCGATGTACCCGGTCCACGATGTAGATGCCCTCCTTTTAATCGCTACCACCCTCTCCTCCAAACGGCGGCCGGCTGAACTCGTGGAGATCATCGCTGCCGCCGATCTGCTGCAAGTTGCCATTCCCGACGAAGCACGGCTGGTTGAGTCTTTTGAACACCTGTCCCGGCACGGCATGATCTGCGCCCGCGATGGCGGTTTTTCGCTAACGCCGGCGGCCGAGGAAATCATGGCCGCCCAGCCCAAGCGCGGAACCAGCGAAGAGAAAATCTTCCGCGTACGCGACGATCTTTCCGCCTTCACCACCAAGCCCGATCACGCTACCGTGGTCGTCACTGTCGAGCAGCTGCTGGCCGCACGTAAAGCGCACAGCACCTCCGGCGAAGGTGCCGGCAAGAACCTGCTGGTGCCCAAGCCCAAAGCCGATGGCGACAAGCAGCGCCCCGGCCAACGCTTCCGCAAGCCGCTACCGGCCCGCAAGCGCCGGACCTGAGTAGAACATGAGCGAAAACACCTCCCCGCCGAGCTCTGGTCTGTTCAACGAACTGCCGCTCTCACCGGCCATGCTGACGACCTTGCAGCAGCTTGAATACCTGACCATGACGCCGATTCAGGCAGCCAGCCTGCCAATTGCGCTGGCCGGCCATGACCTGATTGCGCAAGCCAAAACTGGCAGCGGCAAGACCGCCGCCTTCGGCCTCGCCCTGCTCAACAAACTCAACCCCAAGAATTTTGCCGTGCAGGCCATGGTGCTCTGCCCGACGCGCGAACTGGCCGATCAGGTAACGCAGGAAATCCGTCGACTGGCGCGCTTTGAAGACAACATCAAGGTACTGCCGTTGTGTGGCGGCTCGGCCATGCGCAACCAGATCACCAGCCTGGAAAACGGCGTCCATGTCGTTGTTGGCACGCCAGGGCGCATCATGGATCACATGGAGCGCGGCACGATCAAGCTCGACGGCCTGCAAACGCTGGTTCTCGACGAAGCCGACCGCATGTTGGATATGGGCTTCCATGACGACATTGCCTACGTTGTCAAACGTTGTCCGAAAGAACGCCAGACCCTGCTGTTCTCCGCGACCTACCCGGAAGGCATCGCCCAGCTGGCCAAACAGTTTTTGCGCAACCCGCAGGAAGTAAAGCTGCTCGAACAGCACGCCGGCAGCAAGATTCGCCAGCGCTTTTACGAAGTCAAACACGAAGAACGCCTGCAAGCGGTTGCCAAACTACTCAAGCATTACCGCCCGGTCAGCACGCTGGCTTTTTGCAATACCAAGCAGCAATGTCGCGACTTACTGAATGTGCTGCGTCACGAAGGCATCCAGGCGCTAACCCTGAATGGCGATCTCGAACAGCGCGAACGCGATCAGGTGCTGATCCAGTTTGCCAATCGCAGCGTTTCAGTGCTGGTTGCCACCGATGTCGCGGCGCGCGGACTCGACATTGCGCAACTTGAAGCGGTGATCAACGTCGACGTGACGCCTGATCCGGAGATTCACATCCACCGCATCGGCCGTACCGGTCGCGGCGACGAGGATGGCTGGGCGCTCAGCCTGTGCAGCACTGCCGACCGACGGCGCGTCGCAGCCATTGCGACAGCGATGAATTGCGCAGTGACCTGGGATGATCTCGGCGCCCTGAAGAACGAGAACGACAAGCCGCTGATCCCGCCGATGTCCACGCTGCAAATACTCGGCGGCCGCAAAGAGAAAATTCGCCCCGGCGACATTCTCGGCGCACTGACCGGTGAAGCCGGTTTCACCCGCGAGCAGGTGGGCAAAATCACCGTTACCGAGCAATCGAGCTATGTGGCCGTTGCCCGTGAGATTGCCCGTGATGCGATCAAGAAACTGACGGCGGGCAAGGTCAAGGGTAAAACCGTGAAGGTGCGCGCGCTGTAGCAGGCAAAAAAATCAGCCGTTTTCTGCGTCGACCGCAACAGTCGACCAGAGCGGCTGACCCGTTGCCTCCAGGTGACTAAGGTAAGTCCGCAGATCAAACTCCAGTTGATGGTAGGCCGGCTCCATGTGCCGGCAGAGCTGGTAAAAGGCCTTGTCGTGCGCGCGCTCCTTCATGTGCGCCAGTTCATGGACAACGATCATGCGCAAGAACTCGGGCGGCATCGCCTTGAAGAGCGCAGCAACACGAATTTCCCGCTTGGCTTTGAGATTGCTCCCCTGCACCCGTGAAATGGTGGTGTGGGTGCCCAGAGCATTGCGGATCACATGCAACTTGCTGTCGAAGGCGACTTTGCTCAGTTGGCCGGCATTGCGCAGATACTGATTTTTGAGTTCGTGCACATAGTCGTAAAGCGCGCTGTCAGTGCGCACGGTATGGGCTAGCGGATATTTCTGCAGCAGCACACCGGCCAGACGGCCCTCGCCAATCAGGCGCCGCACCTGTTCGACCAGCTCTGCTGGATATCCGGCAAGGTAATTCGCTACTGGTTTTGGGCGCATTGCGGCAAAAGCGGTTTGCAAGCCGACTAATTTAACCCATGCCGACCAACAGTTGCTGGATCAGCACATCCTGAATCTGCAACTTGCGCGGCAACTTCTGATTGATTGCCAAATACAAGCTTTGGCGTACCGCGGCCATTTGCGGATATTTGTCCCCTTGGTAAGCCTCGGCCAGGGCACCCCCAACCACGGCCTCAAGCATTTTTTGGCGCTTCTGTATGCCCTTCTCCTGCTCAGGATCGATGAGCAGGCTGAGCTTACAAATAACCTGCTGCTGATCAAGCCCGACCGATGTCCTGACGCTCACTGAAACGTAAACCTCTTCTTCAATCTCATCCTGCTCTTGCACATAGAAAAAGATGGCCACCAACGAAAGCAGGGCCGTCAATGCGAGCAGTAACCAAAAGCGATTCAACCATGACTGATCGGCACTATCTCCCCGCCCCTTCGCTCCCGGGCGGGTTAATTGAGATTGTTTGTTCAGGTTTGCACTTAAAGCCATGGCCGTGATCCACATCTTGATCGCTAGGCGACCGACGAAACGTATATTATCACAATTGTTATATTTATCATTTTATTGTTTTGCTGAATTGGCAAAAGCCGACAAAACAACAAATTTCCTTGTGTCGCTCAATCATAAGAACATTGACCGCCAGCATATTTACCAAATGTGTAAAATATATCATCCATAAAAATTCGAGCAGAGCATGTCAGAGAACGAGTACTTGAGCACCCGCGATGCAGCAAGCGCCCTCGGCCTGTCGCTAGGTACCGTTCAAAAAATGGTGGAAACCGGCGCACTGGAAGCCTGGAAAACCGAAGGCGGGCATCGCCGCATCCCAAGGTCTGCTGTCCACGACTATCTTGCCCAGCGACAAGGCGGCAAGCCATCAACAACAACGCTGGATATTCTGGTTGCCGAAGATAGCCCGACGCTACAGGCACTCTACAAAGGGGCCTTTGAAAAATGGGATTTTCCGCTCGCCTTTCGCCTGGTAGACAACGGCTTCGACGGCCTGCTGCAAGTTGGCAGCCACAAGCCGGATGTATTGATCACCGATCTGATGATGCCCGGCATGGATGGCTTCGAAATGATCCGCCGACTGCGCAACCATAAGGAACTCGCCAGCATGGACATTGTGGTAGTCAGCGCCATGGAACCCAATCAAATTGCTGACAAGGGCGGGCTACCGGCCGACATCATGGTTTATAAAAAACCAATCCCGCTGGTCGAAATCAAGGGCTATCTGCGAGCCCTCTACCAGCAACGCCTGCGCCAGAGTCCGTAGCGACTGAAGAAAAGCTGCCCAATGACTGGGTCAATTTCTCACAAACCGGGTCGACGCGACTCGATAAAAGCTTGAATCGACCAGACGATTTCCTGGCTCAATACCGATTTCCAGGGCGGCATATGAGTCACCCCGACAATGATTTTTCCCTCTCGCACGCTCTTGCTGAAATAGGTGTCGTTATCAGCCATGCAGCGTGCTTTGATTTCGGCATCGCCAATGCGCCGGCAGCCGCGCTCAAGTTGGCGCAAATCAGGTGCTGGCGCACCCGACGGATTAGCATCAGTCCCATGGCAACGGGCACAACTCTGGTTGAATGCTGAACGTCCAATATCGACAGCCACAGGAAGTTCGCGAAAGGGATTTGTCTTACGCCACTCACTACCAAGCGTTGGCAGTGGTGAAATATCAACTACCGGAGGAACCGCCACCTCGGCAACACAGGAGCCAGAAGTGAGAGCGGCAAGCAGCATTAAAACGGGATACTTCATTGCCAATCCTCGGTTGGGCAGCCAGTACAGCCAACAAAAAAGCTATCGGGAAAGATGGTGTATTTCCTGAAGGCACCGGTCAGGTCGGCATGTCCGAAGTTAACTGTAAAGAACTTGGTTTCCTGCAAATTGGCATTCACCAGTTTTGCCCTGGTAAACCACGAAAAATTTGCTTTGGCGGCCTCCAGACTAGCCCCTGTCAGATCGGCACCAGAAAAATCAGCACGAAATATCCGCGCGAATTCGAGATCCGCCCCAATCAAGCGGGCATTGCGAAATGTCGCCGTCGCCGCACTAACCTTATTCATCCGAGCCGCCGTAAGGTCTGCGCCATCAAAATTTGCACCCACCAAATTAGCGCCACGCAGATCAACCCGTGCCATTTTTGCCCCACTGAAATCAGCCCCGGCCAGATTCTTCCCAGCCAGACTCGCATGACGAAGGTCCACTCCTTGACACTGCGCATGAGGCCAAATGCCACAACCGTTTATCACCAAGGGATCAGCAGCATCATCTGCCCAAGCCGCTGCTGAGATCAAAGCAAAGGTAAACCAGAGACAGCGCAACATTGTCGATAACTTTCGTTTTCCAAACAGGGACATTTCCAGGCGGGCGCCAGAACCATGCATTCCGGCACCCGCCCCTGTCAGGCACACCGAAGGCCAGGGAAAACCTTCGGTGGGGAAATGACTCGTTTGAGCGGGCTTTTAGTTCTTGGCTGTCTTCGGTAGTTTGAAGACCCACATCGAGCCGCCCTGGGTAACCTGCTTGGTCAGGTCGGCCAGATCGCCGCCCCACAAGGGCACGGCGCCGCCGTAACCGGACTGGATACCGATGTACTGCTCGCCATCCATTTCCCAGGTAATCGGCACCGAGACCACGCCGGATCCGGTCTGGAACTTCCACAGCTCCTTGCCGTTCTTGGCATCGAAGGCCTTGACGAAGCCGTCCGAGGTGCCGGTGAACAACAGGCCGCCAGCGGTCGTCAGCGTACCGGCCCAGAGCGGGAATTTCTCCTTGTGTTCCCAGGCGATCTTGCCCGTCTTCGGATCAATGGCGCGCAGCGTACCGACATGGTCGTCGTAGAGTTTCTTGATGCGGAAGCCCTGGCCGAGATAGGCAGAACCGGCCTTGTAGGTTAGCTTTTCGGTCCAGTAGTCCATCGCCCAATGGTTGGCGGGGATGTAGAAGAGACCGGTATCCGGACTAAACGACATCGGCATCCAGTTGGTACCACCGAGGAAAGGCGGCGAAACGAAGACCGATTCACCCTTCTCGGCCCCCTCCTTCGGGAGCGGCGGACGATTCCCCTTCTCGATCGGCTTGCCGGTCTTGAGGTCAAAGCCGGAAGCCCAGGTGATACCGTCCACGAACGGCCAGGCACCGATCAGCGAGGTTGGCTTGTTCGGGTAGCCGGCGCCGGTCGCCAGTTTTTCACGGTCGGTGACGAAGAAGAAGCCATTGCGGTCGGCGTGGGCAGAAGCCTTGATCTGCTTGCCGGTTTTCGGGTCCTTGTACTCGAAGAGCACCACGGAGTTGTTGCCGGAGAAGTCCCAGGCATCGTTCGGCGTGTGCTGGAAGAAACCCTTCAGTTCGCCGGTGCTGGCATCAACGTAGGCCTGACCCGAGGTAAACAGGCTGTCCCAGTTGCGCGGGTCGTCACCTTCCTTGGTGCGGTGCCAGGTATTCCACGGCGCCGGGTTGCCAGTACCGATCACCACCATGTTCTTCTCGACGTCAAAGCTGGCCGTCTGCCACGGGGCGCCGCCGCCGTGGTTCCAAGCATCAACCAGTTTGCCATCCTTGTCACGCGGCCAGGACGGTGCTTCCTTGTTGCCCGTCGGCGTGCTTTCCTTGCCGTTCAGGCGACCCATGTGGCCTTCGACCATCGGGCGGGCCCAGACTTCCTCACCGGTATCCGGGTCGCGGGCGAACAAGTAGCCGACGACGCCGAATTCATCCCCCGAGGAACCATGCACCAGCAGCACTTTACCGGTCTTCTGATCCTTGACGATGAAAGGCGCGCCAGTCATCGTATAGCCAATCTTGTGGTCGCCAAATTTCTTCGTCCAGACGACCTTGCCGGTGTCCTTGTTGAGCGCTGTGATGCCTGCATCCAGAGTACCGAAGAAGATTTTGTCTCCATAGATGGCCGGACCGCGGTTAACCACGTCGCAACAGGGACGGATATCGTCCGGCAGGCGAGCGGCATATTCCCAGAGGCGTTTGCCGGTTTTCGCTTCGATCGCGAAAATGCGCGAGTAGGAGCTGGTCGCGTAGATCACGCCATCATGGACCAGCACTTGCCCTTCCTGACCGCGCTGCTTTTCACCACCAAAGGAGAAGCTCCAGGCTGGCACAAGATTTTCGACGTTTTTCGTGTTGACCGTAGTAAGCGTACTGTGCCGCTGAGCCTTGAGTCCCAAACCGTAGGACAGCACATCGCCAGGCGTCTTGTCGTCATTGAGAATATCATCCCAACTCACAGCCTTGCTGGCCAGCGCAGGCGTACAACAAGTCGCCACCACCAAGGCAGCGATCAAGGTTCTACGGGGTTCGAAGCGATTTGCTTTCATGTTCTAAGTTATCTCCTGAATAGTTTACTTTGCTACCCAAACCCGACGGCTCGCCCTTGGTAACAAGTGAATCCAGTGTGAATGCAGACATTCCCAACGTCTCGGGATTCGGTCCCGGGTATTCCGGGAAAATTTCCGGAGTACTCATCGTGCGGGTATGAAACCTGCTGACAAGGGTAAGAAATCATCAAAAAACGGGAGGGTGGCAGTGGACCTGCGATACCGATTATTAAGTTCGCTCAGCTTGCTCTTGGGCTGTCTGATGATGATGGCTTTACTGATTCAGTTTTATTCTCTGCGTGCCGATATCGATGCCGAGATTGCGGCATCAACACGCCTGGTTAACGTCCTGCTTGCTGCCGGCAACCCACTCGAACAAGACGAGGAAGCTCTTGCGAAACGCTTATTTGATGCCGAGCTTCGTCATTTAAGCATTCGCACAGCCATGCAACCTGCCGCAAAGAAAGAGCGACATCCGCTCCTGGAATTTATCGGCCTGGTACATCCAGACACGGGCGAGCAGGAAATCCGTATCGGCGACCAAACGCTATACATCGCGCCCAATCCGGGCTCTGAGATTGAAGAGCGAGTGGGGGACATTGTTCGACTTTTCATCACCTTGCTGCTCTATTCTGGGGCAACGCTACTCGTTGTGTGGTTATCAGCTGACCGTGCCCTTCGTCCGGTTCGAGCTCTCGAGGATGGATTGAATCGCTTGGCACTTGGTGAAAATGACCCAGGACTACCAGCCTTCGCGCTTCGGGAATTCAGTCGCGTCGCTGGTGCCATCAAGCATCTCTCCCTGGCGCTATCCGAAGCCAGAGCGGCGCAAAGTGCCTTGGCTCGCCAACTAATCTCAGTTCAGGAAAACGAACGTCGCGCCTTGGCTAGGGAACTTCACGACGAAATGGGACAAACCTTGACCGCCTTAAGCGCGACAGCAGCCCATCTCGAACGCAACGCCAAACGACTTGATGCAAGTGGGATCGCCGAATGTGCAGCAGACCTGCGTCGAGACATCCGGACCAGCGGCGAACAATTGCGCTCAATACTCAAGTCCTTGCGACCTCACGGCCTTGATGCCGCAGGCCTGACTCAAATCCTGCAGGAGGTCATCGACGGCTGGCGCAGCCGCGAAACCGGCATGGAATTCTCGATAGAGCTACCTCCCCTATTTCCGGCGCTAAGTGACGAGACTGCATTGACGCTCTACCGTGTAGTTCAAGAAGCATTAACCAATGCCGTACGGCACAGCGGTGCCACACAATGCGATGTTCGCATCACCGTTGCGTGTGATCAATTGCGCCTGGAAGTCAACGATGACGGCCAGGGCTTGCCACATGCCGGACCCGCCTGCCGCGGGGGCTTGATGGGAATGGCCGAACGCCTGGATATGGCTGGTGGGCAGTTAAGCTTGCTTGCAAACACCAGCGGCGGCCTACGCCTGCTCGCGCAAATACCAATTCACGGCAAAACTCAAGCGAATACAGAAATTCAAGAGGCAATGGCATGATAAAAATCGTACTTATCGATGACCACGCAGTGGTTAGAACAGGCTACCGACGCCTTTTATCGGCAGAGCCTGATCTAATGATTATCGGAGAGGGAGCGACTTCAGACGAAGCCAATGCACTTGTTCAACGATTGCAGCCGGATGTCGCCCTGTGCGACCTCAGTCTAAAAGGAAGTAGCGGGCTTGAAGCGATCAGGGGCATGTTGGCTCGACTCCCCTCGCTTCGGGTATTGGTCCTTTCTATGCACGATAGTGCGGGACACGTAACCCAAGCTCTGAAAAGTGGAGCCCATGGCTACTTAACCAAATATTGCGAGCCGGAGGATGTGATTGATGGAATCCGTCGTGTCGCGGCAGGCAAGCGCGTTTTTTCACCGGAAATAGCTGATGTACTCGCCAACGAAGCCACGGAGGGTGGCGTTGCTTTCCAAAACTTGACGCCACGCGAATTCGAAGTTTTAAGGATGTTGGTTCAAGGCGAATCCACTCAGGGGATTGCAACCTCGATGCACCTTAGCCCCAAGACCATACTTAACTATCTAACACTGATTCGTCAGAAACTCGATGTCGACAGTGATTTCAAACTCCTACATCTGGCGGCAAGACATGGCATGGTCGAGGTTGGAAATACCACAATTGCTTAGAACCTAATGGGCAAAAAAATGGGTTGGACCATTGGTCCAACCCATTTTAACTATTGGTGCGCCCGACTGAATTCGAATCAGTGACCCCTGCCTTCGGAGGGCCGGATTTAGTGTTTTTCTAGGCATAACGAGATACAACAAATCGTTGTAAATCAAACATTTGATACCTATTGAAGTATTATATTGTTCAGGGTAGACTTTCCGTACCGATTCCGTACGGAAAAATACCATGTCAAATGCAATCGACAGCAAGACCAAGCGTGACCGACTCACCCCCAGGCGTGAACCGTACTGGAACCCCCTCCAAAAAGGTGCGGCCGTTGGTTTTCGGAAACTCGAAGCAGGCGACGGGACATGGGTTGCGCGCTGGCGAGATGACGAGGGGAAACAGAAATACCGGGCGTTAGGTAACTTCGAAGAGTTCGACGATGCAGCCAAAGCAGCACGCGCATGGGTAGAAAGCTGCGAAGGAGGTGCAAGCCACAAGGTAACCACGGTAAAGGAAGCCTGTGCGGCTTACGTCACTGCACTTGAAAACGAAGGACGTAAAGACACCTCCAAGGATGCCGAGGGGCGGTTTAAGCGCCTTGTTTATGATGACACCATCGGCAAACTGGCACTAGACAAGTTAAGAACGTCTCATCTCGCCAAATGGATGAACAATCAAATCGATGATGACGATGAAGCCGACGATGGAGACATTCGGCGATCAAAAGACACCGCAAACCGTAAACTAGCCACCTTCAAGGCCGCGCTGAACATGGCTCTAAATAATCGGCTTGTGGCAACCGATTCGGGGTGGAAGACCGTCAAAGCATTTTCGAAAGTTGGGGCACGCCGAAAAGATGCATTCCTCGGCATGGAACAGCGTACCGCCCTGCTGAAAGCTTGCCCCCATGACCTTGCGACGTTGGTCAAGGCAATGCTACTTACTGGAGCACGTCCTGGCGAACTAGCAACGCTCAATGCCTGTGACTTTGACAAGCGGCTAAGCTGTTTGACGCTACGCGGGAAAACCGGTGAACGTACCGTGGCGATATCGACGGCAGCTGCTACCTTCTTCGCTGAAGTCGGCAAGGACAAAATCGCAGCCGCCCCCATGCTTGTGAATTCGTTCGGACAACGTTGGAACAAGGATTCATGGAAGAAGATTTTCAAGGAGGCGGTAGACGCAGCAAAGCTGCCGAGCGCCGTTGTCATGTACAGCCTTCGCCACACGGCAATCAGCGAAATGATTTTG
>ERZ724524.3071-NODE-3071-length-10638-cov-10.026647_pt1 | contig 10638 bp, 4 predicted proteins | sample MGYA00376057_ERZ724524 | MGnify/ENA primary metagenome ERZ724524 (study PRJEB28724, sample SAMN07190888) | wastewater metagenome | isolation source: influent of sewage treatment plant in Hong Hong | place: USA: Christiansburg, Virginia | collected 2016-03-01 ...
CTGACCCAGCCCATGGGCGACGGCAGCGTGCGCGACTTCACCTGGAGCGAATTGGGCGGTGAAGTGCGGCGCATGGCAGGGCACCTGCAATCCATCGGTATCCAGCCGGGCGACAAGGTCGCCATCCTGTCAAAAAACTGCGCCTGGTGGCTGATGAGCGATCTGGCGATCTGGATGGCGGGCGGCGTTTCGGTGCCGCTTTACCCCACCCTCGCACCCGACACCATTTCCCACATCCTCAAGCACAGCGAGGCGCGCGCCTGTTTCATCGGCAAGCTCGATGGCTGGGAGGCCATGGCACCCGGCGTGCCGGCCGACCTGCCCTGCATCAGCTACGCGCTTTCCCCCGATTCGGCGCGCAAGGCCTACCCGCTGTGGGACACGTTGTGCAAGGCAGCCAAGCCCATCACCGGCCAGCCGGTGCGCGGCGGCGAAGATCTGGCCACATTGATCTACACCTCGGGCACCACGGGCATGCCCAAGGGCGTGATGCACAACTTCAACAACTTCGCTTGGGCGCTCGATGCCGGTATCCGCCGCCTGCCCATGGGCAAGGACGACCGCATGCTGTCCTATCTGCCGCTGGCGCACGTGGTGGAACGGGTGCTGGTCGAGCACGGGTGGCTGCGCACTGGCATGCATGTGTTCTTTGCCGATTCGCTCGACACCTTCACCACCGACATGCAGCGCGCCCGGCCCACCATCTTCTTCTCGGTGCCGCGCCTGTGGGTCAAGTTCCAGCAAGCCATTCAGCACAAGATGCCCGAGCACAAGCTGCAGCGCCTGCTGGGCCTGCCCCTTATCGGCGGTCTGGTGCGGCGCAAGATTCAGAAGACGCTGGGTCTGGACCAGGCGCGCATCTGCGCCGGTGGCGCCGCGCCCATGCCACTGGCGCTGCTGCAGTGGTACAGCAAGCTGGGCATTGCCATCAACGAGGGCTACGGCATGACGGAAAACCTTGCCGTCTCACACATCACCGTGCCGGGCAAGAACCAGCAGGGCAGCGTCGGCCCGGCCTACGAGGGCGTGCAGGACCGCATCGACCCAGAAACGGGTGAAATCCAAATGAAGAGCCCGGCCCTGATGCAGGGCTACTACAAGGCCACCGAGCAGACGCGCGACGCTTTCACGGCGGACGGGTGGCTGCGCACCGGCGACAAGGGCCGCATCGATTCTGACAAATGCTTGCACATCACGGGCCGCGTGAAGGATTTGTTCAAAACCGGCAAGGGAAAATACGTGGCACCCGCGCCCATCGAAGACAAGCTGGGCGGGCACGAAGCCGTGGAGGCCTGCGTGGTGACCGGCGCCAACCTGGGCCAGCCGCTGGGCATTGTCATGCTCAACCCCGAGGCCGCTGCCGGCACCAAGTCGGCTGAAGGCCGCAAGGCGCTGGAGCAATCGCTCACGCAGCACTTGGCCAAGGTCAACGCCACCCTGGATCCGCACGAGCAGCTGCAATGCATTGTGGTCAGCACCACGCCCTGGACGGTGGAGAACGACATCATCACCCCCACCTTCAAGGTCAAGCGCAATCGCATTGAAGACCTGTATGCGGCGAAATTCAACGAGTGGGAAGAGTCGCGCAAGAAAGTGCTCTGGGCCTGAACCTCAACTCCGTGATTTTTGATTAAAATCGGCCTCCAGCGCTTATCCATAAAGCGTTGGAAGCTATCGATTTGTGAGTGTTTGACCCGTTTGTCCCGGGCAAATACCTTCGGTGCGAAGCACGGCCCCCGGTCAACGACGCGTAAAAGACCGGTAAAGGCAGCCAGGGGGCCGGCAAAGAAGCTGGGCGCTGGCTACTATCGCAGGCCACTGCCTGCCTTTTGGCCTGCCTGCCATGCTGCCTCCACGTCGAATTTTCGCCCGTCCCCTATTTTTCGCCTCGCGCCACGGGCCCCGCTTCGCTCAGGGCCGTGTGCGCTGGGGGCTGTTGCTTGGCCTGTGTGTGCTGGCGGCGGTTCTTGGGGGCGGTGCCTGGTGGTGGAACAAGCAGCGCGGCAGCGATGGGGCTCCTACGGGCTCCCAGGCGAGCCAATCCGGTCGGGGCGCTCGAGGCGGCGGTTTCGCGGGGTCTGCCACCCAGCCGGTGTCGGTGGGCGAGGTGCGTCGTGAAGACGTGCGCGTGCGCGTCAACGCCATTGGCAGCATGGGTGCGCGCGCCACAGCGGTGGTGCGGGCAAAGGTCTCGGGCGAACTTACCGAGCTGCCTTTCAAGGAAGGCGACGAGGTCAAGGCCGGTGCACTGTTGGCCCGCATCGACCCGCGCAGCTACCAGGCTGCGCTCGGCCAGGTGCAGGGCGCACTTGCCCGGGACGAGGCCTTGCTGGCCAACGCGCGCATTGACCTGGCGCGCTACCGCGAGCTGCAGCAGCAAAACTCCATTGCCAGCCAGCAGGTAGACACGCAAGCAGCCCTGGTGCGCCAGCTCGAAGGCACCGCAGCCGCCGACCGTGCGGCGCGCGATGCCGCGCAGCTGCAGCTCTCGTACACCCGCATTGCGGCGCCCATTTCAGGGCGCCTGGGCCTGCGCCAGGCCGACCGCGGCAACGTGGTGTCGCCGGGGGACGCCAACGGCATCGTCACCATCACCCAGGTGCGGCCTATCGACGCCGTGTTCTCGGTGCCCGAAGGCCTGCTGCCGCAAATCACGCCGCGCCTGGCGAGCAAAACCCCGCTGCCCGTCGAGTTGTGGGACCGCGAGATGCGTCAGCGCCTGGGATCGGGTGTGGTCAGTGCGCTGGACAACGCCATTGACACCGCCACGGGCAGCATCCGCATCAAGGCGGCGTTTCCCAATGAGAACGGTGCGCTGTTTCCCAATCAGTTTGTCAACGTCAAGCTTGAGCTTGATACCTTGAAAGACACGCTCACGGTTCCGGCCACCGCCCTGCAAAACGGCCATGTGTACCTGGTCAAGGACGATGGCACCGTGGCCTGGACGGTGGTGCGCGCCGGCCCGCAGGATGGTGATCGCCTGAGCGTGCAGGCGGATCTTCACGTGGGTGCGAAGGTGGTAACCGATGGGCTGGATCGACTGCGCGATGGCGCCAAGGTCAACGTCATCGCGCCCGTCGCACCGGGCGCGGCGCCGGTGGCCAAGGCGCGCCGGTTCGATCCGTCCACCTTGCCGCCCGAGGTGCGCGAGAAGCTGGCCAAGATGTCGCCCGAAGAGCGCCGCGCCTTCATTGCCGCGCGCCGGGCCAAGGCTGCGGCCAGCAGTCCAGCCGAACCGGCTGCTGCTCCAGCCTCCGTCCCTGCACGCGCCTCGGCTGCTCGGCCGTGATCGCCTGGCCGGTTTCTTGAGCCGAGTTCTCTGCGCATGAATCTCTCGCGCCTTTTCATCCTGCGGCCGGTGGCCACGTCGCTGCTGATGGTGGCGCTGCTGCTGTCCGGCCTGCTGGCATTGCGCTTGCTGCCGGTCTCTGCCCTGCCCGAGGTGGATTACCCCACCATCCAGATCACCACGCTCTACCCAGGCGCCAGCCCCGACGTGATGACCGCCACGGTCACCGCGCCGCTGGAGCGCCAGTTCGGCCAGATGCAGGGCCTGACGCAGATGTCGTCTACCAGTTCGGGTGGCGCCTCGGTGATCACGCTGCGCTTTTCGCTGGGCGTGGCCATGGACGTGGCCGAGCAGGAGGTGCAGGCGGCCATCAATGCCGGCAGCAACTTGTTGCCAAACGATTTGCCGATGCCGCCGCTCTACAGCAAGGTCAATCCGGCGGATGCGCCCATCATGACGCTGGCGATCACCTCGCCCTCGCTTGCGGTGATTCGCGTCAACGACCTGGTGGAGAACCGGCTGGCGCCGCGACTTTCCCAGGTGTCCGGTGTGGGCCTGGTGGCGGTGGCGGGTGGGCGCCGGCCGGCCGTGCGCATCCAGGTCAACCCGGCCACGCTGGCGGGACTGGGTTTCAGCCTGGACGACGTGCGCACCGCCATTGCGGCGGCCAACGTGCGCCAGGCCAAGGGCAGCTTTGACGGACCAGACCGGGCGTCGAGCATCGACGCCAACGACCAGTTGCAATCGGCCGCCGAATACCGCAACCTCGTGCTGGCGTTTCGCAATGGGGCCCCCATTCGCCTCAGCGACGTTGCCGAGACGGTGGACGACGCCGAAAATACGCGCCTGGCCGCCTGGGCCGGCACACCGGACACCGGCAGCCGCGCCGGCGTTATCTTGAACATCCAGCGCCAGCCCGGCGCCAACGTCATCGACACGGTGGACCGCATCCAGGCGCTGCTGCCGCAACTGCGCAGCACCTTGCCGGCCTCGCTGGATGTGCAGGTGCTGAGCGACCGCACCGTCACCATCCGCGCCTCGGTGCGCGACATGCAGTACGAACTGCTGCTGGCGATTGCCCTGGTGGTGGCTGTCATTTTTGTCTTCCTGCGCAGTGGCACCGCCACGCTGATTCCGGCTGTGGCGGTGCCGCTCTCGCTGATTGGCACCTTGAGCGTGATGTATTTGGCGGGGTTTTCCATCAATAACCTGACTTTGATGGCGTTGACGATTTCCACCGGGTTCGTCGTGGACGACGCCATCGTGATGATCGAGAACATTGCCCGTCATCTAGAGCATCCCGAGGCAGTGCCGCTCACCCCGCTTCAAGCCGCGCTCGAGGGCTCGCGTCAGATTGGTTTCACCATCATCTCGTTGACGATTTCGCTGATTGCGGTGCTGATTCCGCTCTTGTTCATGGGCGACGTCGTGGGGCGCTTGTTCCATGAATTCGCCATCACCATGGCTGTCGCCATTGTGATTTCCGCCGTGGTGTCGCTCACGCTCACGCCCATGCTGTGCGCGCGGCTGCTGCGCGCGCCCGAGCCGGAGAAGCACGGCCGGCTGTTCCACGCCACGGGGCGTTTCTTCGACCGCACCATTGCCGCCTATGGCCGCATGCTCGAAGTGGTGCTGGACCACAGCGTGTTGACCTGGGTGGTGTTTCTGGCCACGCTGGCGCTCACGGTGCTGCTCTATTTCTGGGTGCCCAAGGGTTTTTTCCCGACGCAGGACACGGGACTGTTGCAGGCCACCACCGAGGCCGACCAATCCATCTCGTTTGCCGCCATGGCCGAGCGCCAACAGGCTTTGGCCGAGCGCTTGCTGCAAGACCCGGCGGTGCAAAGCATCTCCTCGTTCATCGGTGTGGATGGGCAGAACACCACGCTCAACAGCGGCCGCATGCTGATCGACCTGCGCCCGCACAGCGCGCGCGATGCGGCTCCGGTGGTGCAGCAGCGCCTGCTGGCAGCCGCGCAGGGCCTGCCCGGCATCCGCTTGTTCGTGCAGCCGGTGCAGGACTTGACGATTGAAGACCGCGTGGCGCGCACCCAGTACCAATTGCTGCTGTCGTCTCCCGACGCTGCAGCGCTCGGGGCGGCGACCCAGGCGATGCAGGAGCGCCTGCGTGCGCTGCCGGAGCTATCGGACGTGGCCAGCGACCTGCAGGACCAGGGCTTACAGGCCTACGTTGCCATCGACCGCGCGCAGGCGAGCCGGTTGGGCGTCACTGTGGCGGCGATCGATACCGCGCTCTACAACGCCTTTGGCCAGCGGCTGATATCCACCATCTTCACGCAGTCCAACCAGTACCGCGTGGTGCTGGAAGTGGCGCCGCGCTTTGCCATCGGCCCGGAGGCGCTGGCCGGCATCTACGTGTCGACAACGGCAGGGGCGGGCGGCGCGCCGGTGCCGCTCTCATCCGTGGCGCATATTGAAGAACGGCATACGCCGCTGGCCGTCAACCACGTGGGCCAGTTGCCGGCCGCCACGCTGTCGTTCAACGCTGCCCCTGGCGTCGCGCTGGGCGATGCGGTGGCGCAGGTGCAAAACGCGCTGGAAGATGCCCGCGCCAGCGGCGCCGTAGGCGCAGCGGTCGACGCGAACTTTCAAGGGGCGGCGCTGGCGTTCCAGGCGTCGCTGTCGAACACGCTGCTGCTCATTCTGGCGGCGGTGGTCACCATGTACATCGTGCTGGGCGTGCTCTACGAAAGCATGGTGCACCCGGTGACGATTCTCTCGACCTTGCCCTCGGCCACGGTGGGAGCGCTGCTGGCGCTCAAGCTGGTGGGGGCCGAACTCGACATCGTGGCCGTGATCGGCATCGTGCTGCTCATCGGCATCGTCAAGAAGAACGCCATCATGATGATCGACTTTGCGCTCGATGCCCAGCGCGAGCGGGGCTTGCCGGCCCGCGCCGCCATCGTGGAGGCCTGCCGACTGCGCTTTCGCCCCATTTTGATGACGACGCTGGCGGCGCTGTTTGGTGCGCTGCCCATGATGCTGGGCGGCGGTGTCGGCAGCGAGCTGCGCTTTCCCTTGGGCGTGACGGTGGTGGGCGGGCTCATCGTCAGCCAGTTGCTGACGCTGTTCACTACGCCGGTGATATATCTGACGTTTGAGCATGCTGCTGAACGCTGGCACGCGCGCCGGAAGCGCAAGGAATCGGGCCATGTACCTGCCTGATTTTTTAAGTGAAATCGGCTACCAGCGCACGTTCTGCTTGCACATGGCAGTCAAAAAACATAGCGACTTGAAATTGGTGAAATTGGGGTCAGATACCAATTTCTTGTTTGGTTTGAGGTCGGAGGCCGGGGTATGCGCCCGGCGGCGCAGTAACTTTCTTTCGCGTCGCCGCCGGGTCGCCGGCCGAAAGAAAGTCACCAAAGAAAGGGCAACCCTGCTGTCCGTGACCCCCACGCTGCGCGCGGGGGCAACCTGCGATGCTCGATCGCGGGGCGCGCCGTGGAACTCGCTACGCGCTAACGCGCTGCACTCGGACAACCACGGCGAGTCAGATAACGAAGGCGTGTGTCCTTCGGCACACGCCCGCCCCGCGCCCTGCGCTTCTCGGCACGGCCAGAAGGGAACCCGGGGAGACGGGCCATCGCTACGCTCGACCCTGCAGGGGCAGGCGCTGCGCGCCGCGAAAACAAGGCCGAGCGCAGCGATGGCCCGTGTCGTGGCCAACCCCCTTCTGGATGCGCCTGTGGCAGAGTGCTTGCGGGGTGGCATGCGCGTCGGAGCGCGCATGCTTCGTCAACTGACTCGCCGCATTTGTCCGAACGAAGCGCCGCAGGCGCGCAGTGAGTTATGCGGCGCACCCCGCAAGTGCTCCGCCGCAGGTTGCCCCGTAGCGCAGCGAAGGGGTCACGGACAGCAGGGTCGCCTTCTCTTTGGTGACTTTCTCTCGGCCGGCGACCCGGTGGCGACCAAGAGAAAGTTACTGCGCCGCCGGGCGCATACCCCGGCCTCTGCCCTCAGCACACGCAAACAGTCAAAAAATATAGCTGTCAGCGCAATACCAATAAGCGCTAGAGGCCAAAAATACCATAAATCCTGCAGGAGGCTCAATCCATGAGCCTCTCCACCCCCTTCATCCACCGTCCGGTGGGCACGCTGCTGCTGACGCTGGCGCTGGTGCTGGCGGGAGCCGTGGCCTACTTTTTGCTGCCGGTGGCGCCGCTGCCGCAGGTCGATTACCCCACCATTTCCGTCTCCGCCAGCCTGCCCGGCGCCAGCCCCGATACCATGGCCGCCACCGTGGCCACGCCGCTGGAGCGCGCGCTGGGCGCGATTGCCGGGGTGACGGAGATGACATCGCGCTCGGCCCAGGGCAGTACCCGCGTCACGCTGCAATTTGACCTGAGCCGCACGGTCGATGGCGCGGCGCGGGATGTGCAGGCGGCCATCAACGCCTCGCGCACGTTGCTGCCCAGCGGTATGCCCAGCAACCCGAGTTACCGCAAGGTCAACCCGGCGGATTCGCCCATTCTGATTCTGGCGCTGACGTCCGCCACGCTCACACGCGGCCAGATGTACGACGCCGCCTCCACCGTGCTGGCGCAAAAGCTCTCGCAGGTCGAGGGCGTGGGCCAGGCCACTGTGAGCGGCGGTGCGCTGCCGGCTGTGCGCGTCGAGCTTGATCCGACACGACTGGCCGCCAACGGCATCTCGCTCGAGCAGGTGCGCAGCGCCATCACCAGTACCAACGGCCGTCGGCCATTGGGGGTCGTGGAGCGCGAAGACCATTATTGGCAAATCGGTGCCAACGACCAGGCCAGCGTGGCCGCCGACTACGCCCCGCTGGTGCTGCGCTGGAACGCCAACGGCAGCGCCGTGTTGCTGCGGGATGTGGCCGACGTCGTCAACAGCGTTCAGGACGTGCGCAATTACGGCGTGGCCAATGGCAAGCCGGCCATCCTGCTGCAGGTGTACAAGCAGCCGGGTGCGAACATCCTGGATGCGGTCGACCGCGTGCGGGCCTTGTTGCCGCAGCTCGAAGCCTCCATCCCGGCGGCAATCGACGTGCAGATCGTGTCTGACCGCACGCCCACGCTGCGCGCCTCGGTGCGCGAAGTGCAGCGTTCGCTGTTGCTCGCCGTGGCGCTCGTGGTCATGGTGGTGTTTTTGTTTCTGCGCAGTTTTCGCGCTGCGCTGGTGCCCAGCGTGGCCGTGCCGGCGTCGCTCATGGGCGCGTTTGGCGTGATGTACCTGGCGGGCTATACGCTGGACAACCTCTCGCTCATGGCGCTCACCATTGCCACGGGTTTCGTGGTGGACGACGCCATTGCCGTGCTGGAGAACATCTCGCGCCACATGGAGGGCGGCAAGAGCGCGCTGCAGGCGGCGCTGGCGGGCTCGCGCGAGATTGCCTTCACCGTGCTTTCGATGAGCATTTCGCTGGTGGCCGTGTTCGTGCCCATCATGTTCATGGGCGACGTGGTGGGGCGGTTTTTCCGCGAGTTTGCCGTCGTTATGTCGGCCGCCATACTGATCTCGCTGGTGGTCTCGCTCACCACCACACCCACCTTGTGTGCCTTGCTGCTGCGCCCGCAGCCCGCGCGTGCTCCTTCGCGCATGGGCCAGGCCATGGACCGGTTCGGGGCGCGCTGCCAGCGCCAGTACCGCCGCAGTCTCGCGTGGTGCCTGCGCCACCCGGCGCTGGTGCTTGGCGCACTGGTGGGGGTGATCGGGCTCAACGTATTTCTGTACTCCACGATTGAGAAGGGCTTCCTGCCCGAGCAGGACACGGGTCGCATCATGGGGTTCATCCGCGCCGACCAGGCCAGCTCCTACCAGGCGATGGAGCGGCGCATCAAACGGTTTCTGGCCATCGTAGAGGCCGATCCGGCGGTGGACAACGTTACTGGCTTTACCGGAGGCGGCCATACCAATGCGGGCGCCATGTTCATGACGCTCAAACGGGGCGAGGCGTCCGACGCGGTGATCGCCCGCCTGCGCAACCAGCTCAAGGACGAGCCCGGCGCGCGCCTGTTCATGGTGCCCCAGCGCGATATTCGCATTGGCGGGCGCCAGAGCAGCGGCTCGTACGACTACACGCTGCAGGCCGACGACGTGGCCGATCTGCGCACCTGGGAGCCGCGCATCCGCGAGGCCCTGGCGGCGCTGCCCCAACTCGAAGACGTCAACAGCGACGTGCAGGACCACGGCGAGCAGACCACTCTGGACATCGACCGCGACGCTCTCGCACGCCTGGGCCTCACGGTGGCGCAGGTAGACGCCACGCTCAACGACGCCTTTGGCCAGCGCCAGGTCGGCGTCATCTACAACCCGCTCAACCAGTACCGCGTGGTGATGGAGGCGGCGCCACGTTTTCTGCAAGGCCCCAAGGCCCTGGACGGTTTCTTTTTCATCTCCAAGACGGGCCAGCGTGTGCCGCTTTCTGCGTTTGCCAAGCTGCGCAGCACCATCACGCCGCTGTCCGTGAGCCACGAGGGTGGAACGCCTGCGAGCACCATCAGCTTTGGCCTGGCGCAAGGCATGTCGCTGTCGGACGCCACGGACGCCATCGAGCAGGCGGTGGCCAACCTAGGCGTTCCGGTGTCGGTGCGCGGCAGCTTTGGCGGCAACGCGGGGGCGTTCCAGAAGGCGCTGGCAAGCCAGCCGCTGCTGATCCTCGCGGCACTGGTGACCATTTACCTGGTGCTGGGGGTGTTGTACGAGAGCCTGGTGCACCCGCTCACCATCCTCTCCACCCTGCCGTCGGCCGGGGTCGGCGCGCTGCTGGCGCTGATGCTGTTTCACACCGAGTTTTCGCTCATTGCGCTGATTGGGGTGTTCCTTTTGATTGGCATCGTCAAGAAAAACGCCATCCTGATGATCGACTTCGCCCTGGCGCGCCAGCGCGGCGGCCATGTCAGCGCCGCCCAAGCCATCTACCGCGCCGCCTCGCTGCGCCTGCGCCCCATTTTGATGACCACCATGGCCGCCATTTTCGGCGCGCTGCCATTGGCGTTTGGCCGGGGCGACGGCGCCGAGCTGCGCCAGCCGCTGGGCATCGCTGTGGTCGGCGGCTTGCTGGTGAGCCAGGTGCTTACGCTGTACACCACGCCTGTGGTGTACATGGTGCTTGAACGCCTGCGCCAGCGGATGCAGCGCACGCCACCCCGCCCTGCACCCGTGCCCCGCCTGGAGACTGTCTGATGTTGGCTTTGCCCCGCCTGTTCATGTTTGCGCCACCACAAATGCCACGTGCCCAGGTGGCCCAGATCGCCCTGGTCTGCCTGCTTGTTGGTTGCGCCGCACCGCCCAAGCAGACATTGCCCGCCGAGCCGGTGCCGGCCGCGTGGAAGGAAGGCGCTGCGGCCCAGGCCAGTTTCTGGCAC
>ERZ724524.3072-NODE-3072-length-10635-cov-9.996975_pt1 | contig 10635 bp, 6 predicted proteins | sample MGYA00376057_ERZ724524 | MGnify/ENA primary metagenome ERZ724524 (study PRJEB28724, sample SAMN07190888) | wastewater metagenome | isolation source: influent of sewage treatment plant in Hong Hong | place: USA: Christiansburg, Virginia | collected 2016-03-01 ...
CCAAGGTTTTTAAATATAAGCGTGCAGGGAAAGTCACATCCTGAATCCATTGATGACTATCCAACACCTGCACATCTTGTTGCAGATGTTGATATGGCGTATTCACCCAAGCCGAACGCTGTCCTGTGGCATGGCGAATTTGCCCAGCCACACTGAACCATTGGTCCTGATAACGCACAGGCTTTATGGATTCAAAACCAACCGGATCAAACGGCAATAAAGGATGCACGTGATAAAGCGATTGTAGTTGCTCAGGCACTTCGACCCCATGAATATTCACGCTTTCATTGATCGCGGCATCAGGTTGTTTCGACTGCACAATAAATGCCAGATGTTGAATCAATTCCTGCAACACGGTTGATGGATCACGCACTTCACCATCGTTAATATCAAAACCGTTATAAAACAGCCACAAACTTTCCTGTGCCAAGAGCAGGTTATCTAAAAATGCACCTTGGTCATCTTCTAGGCGTGAACGATCACCCAATTGCGGTTTCAGCAAATCCATTAAATCAAAGGGTAAATGTTGGCTGCGATTTGGAAATTTACCACTGTCCAGTCCGAGCATCACAATCAGTTTATACGGCACAGGACGAATCTGACCAATTTGACTAAAGGTAATTTGCCCCGTCGGTTCGGCATGTTCCAGTTGTGTTTCTAAAGTACTGTTAATTTCCGCCAATAAATACGGTAATGGCAAACTCAACGCGCGTAAGGCATGATGATCGTGCTCATCATAAAAACTGGCGAGCGTCAGCATGCGTTCTTGTTTTTTAATAATTTTATAAACACTGCTTAACGATTCGACCCCAGCATCTTCAAATTCAGTAATATCCTGCATCAGCCGTTTCAGCCATGTTTCAACCGGCACACGTTCGCCTTGTTCATGCGCTGTCATCCAGTCACGGCGTGCATCAAAAGCTTGATAAATCTGGATCAGTTTGGCGATTAATTCAAAATCACTCGGCAGCACTTTGGCAAAACTGAGCGTGCCTTGAAATAAAGTATGTTCAGGAATAGCAACGCCCAAAGCCAAACGATCAAGCGCAAACTTAAAACTAAAGCGATAGTCCTCGTCACCTGCGGACAGACTACGCTGTAAATGCTGTGCATCTAAGCCACGTTTAAAACCGGCATCAATCAACAACTCCGTCATACGCTCAATCGAATTGATTTCTAAGCCATATAATTGTTGGGTTGCATTCAGACTCAGCCAATCGGCAAAATCTTCAATGCTAAAACGCCCTTGAATTAACTCAATACGCCCTAGAACGGCTTTCCAAGCATTCAGCGCATCCAGCTGAGTGACCCCTGCAATTTTAATCGGCAAATAAATACTGTCTTTGGACAGTTGATGACTACTGCCTGTTTTCTGCTGAATCAGATCACGTTCACTGGGTGGTGGCGCAAACACACTACGAATTAAAGGTTCAAGTTCACTTAAACTTGGGCTTAAAACCAAAATGTCACTCGGTCTGCGCGGTGCATCTTTACTACCTTGCGCTAGCCAGTGAATCAGTTGCTCTTTTAAAACTTCCAGCTGGCGTAAACTGGAATGACAGACATGAATCTGAATCGAATCATCCTGCTCATCTAACACATATTGCTGCTGTTCCGGTTCGACCAAATACAACACATCAGACTGCACTTTCCCGAGGAGATGGTTTGCATAATCATCGACAAAAGCATCTGCCCAAATGCCATCTTCGCCTGAAGATAAATTCGACAATAAGGAAAAATGATCCCGCGCTTGTTTACCAAAACGCGTCAGTAACGGATGGCGCGACTCACGCTGTTCTGCATTAAAATTTAAGGTAAATTCCTGGAAAAACTTTGTAATGTCTGCATCACTGGCTTTCGGATTTTTAGCAATAAAGCGTTCTTTCACCCCAACGTCGTAACGCGCTTTCCAGTTGGGATCGACACTGTCGGCCCAATACTCTTGCGAAGGGTTGTAGTGCAAAATATAAATATCAATGTATTGCCCCAAACGGCGTAAAAATGCCAGTTGCATGGGTGGCAAATCCAGCAAAGTAAAAATCACCAACTGGGACGGTAATTTTTTTAAGGCCGCTTTACGCCTTTCAGGATCATCTAAAATTTCCCAAAACATGGCATCAATACTTTGCATTTGCTCAAAGTCTTGATGAAAGACTTCCTGCCATAACCAACGCTGCCATGTTTCTAATTCATGGGCCTGATGCAAGGTAAATTCAGAAATTTCAGTATTGGTTTTAAAAAACATCTGTTCAATCGGCAGTGGTTTATTTTGTCCCCACGCCTGCAACCAATTGCTTGGACAGTTGCACAGATTGGCTGGGCAATTTTTCTGACAATGCCCACGATATTCCATGTAATGACTAAACAAGCGCGAGACTTGTTCCGACACCCAATACAGCATGCCTTGCTTTTTCAGCTGCTTTTCCACACCCTGTTCTAAACGGTCAGCACTATCATAAATGCGCTGCACAATCGAATATAAAGGATGCTCTGTGGTTAAAGGATTGTGTTCCGCTTGAATAAAAGTTTTTAAGGCTTGAAAGATGCGCCACTTAATAATAATCCGTGGAATATTGGCTTTACGGACTTGTTCTTTTTGCTCGACCAACACCCATTGATAAGCTGACCATTGAAAACCACGAATACGATGATGAAATTGGGTGTTGGCACTAATGCCTTTTTGTTCTGCTAATTTTTGCGTTAACCATGCTTCAACTGCATGTGACGGCACAATAAAATGTTGGGTTTTCAGCACCTGAAAAGGGGTTGCAGCAGGCTTATTCACGGTCGTCAACATGGCATGAACCAGTACATCAATACGCTGACTTTGAATCACATGAATTGCCATGAATGATCTACTCCACTCTTTTTTAAAATACAATGCCTACAAAAGCATAAAAATTATTTACTATACATCTGCATCTGTCTATGTCACTTTGAGCTTTCGGTTCGATTCAAAAATGCTTTGAAATTCGTACCTTAATAGGGTCTTTTGACATTTCAGCCCCTCATCATTAAATAGAAAAACCAACACGAAGTTTAAGGTATTTAGATTATGAAAATAGATAAAATTCCAGACTCCATAGACCCAGCATTAGATTTAGACATCATTCGTGCCGAATGCTTAGAACTGGTGCAAAAACGCGCTTACATTTCTGCGGGTGCTGCGGTCGTGCCTGTACCATTTCTGGATGTTGTCATTGATGTCGGAATTTTGTCACAACTCATTCCAGAAGTGAATGCGCGCTTTGGTTTAGCACCCGAACAAATTAGTGTCTATGACCCCGAAACCAAACAAGTGCATTGGCATGAACTGCGCAAACGTGGTGTCGAGTTCTCAGGACTGGTGATTGCGCGTACTGCGGTTAAAAGCTCCTTCAACAATGTTGCTGCCAAAGTCATTACCAAACAAGTGACTAAATTCATTCCCCTAGGCGGGCAAATTATTGCCGCAAGTTTAGGCTATATGGTCATGAAAAAAGTCGCGGCAGCGCATGTGGAAGATTGTTACAGCCTTGCCAAAGACATTCAAAAAAAACAAAATGCTCAGCTTGTGGGTTAAGTAAACCGTTATTAAGTGGTTGACCATCAAGGTAACTGATCTCGCTGCTGAGAGCTTAATCCGCTCTCAGCTGTTTTAAAATGGTTCGCAGGACTTCTAAGCGCGCCATATATTTATCATTGGTGGCAATAATATGCCACGGCGCATGCACGGTACTGGTTCGCTCAAACATATCTGCGGCAGCGTCTAAGTAAGCGTCCCATTTTTCACGATTACGCCAATCATCGGCGGTAATTTTAAAGCGTTTATGCGGTGTTTCTTCTCGTGCTTTAAAACGTACTTCCTGTTCATCTTTACTAATGGCGAGCCAAAATTTAATTACCACGGTTTGGCTGTTGACCAAATCTTTTTCAAAACGGTTAATTTCTTCATAAGCCCGTTGCCATTCGACCTCATTGGCAAAACCTTCAACCCGCTCGACCAATACCCGACCATACCAAGAACGGTCAAAAATAGTAATATCTTCGTCGGTCTGTAATTTGGTCCAAAAACGCCATAAATAGGGATGACGTAATTCATATTTCTCAGGTGCCGCAATGGTGTGAATATCATATTCACGTGGATCAAGATTTTTCACAATGCGCTTGATCGCACCGCCTTTCCCCGCCGCATCCATCCCTTCAAAAACAATAATCGCTTTACGATCATCGAAGCGCAGTACTTCAGCCACTTTAAGTGACAGTTTTTTAAATTCTGCTTTGTAGTTGTCTTGATTGACCGCCTTATTTTCTGGCGCTAATAAAGGCTCAGGAACGGTCGCCTGTTTCCACTTGGTTTTGTTTTGGCTTAAATGTTCTGGGCAATGCTCTAAAGCACGTAAAATATGCTGGGCAAATTGTTGATCACGTCGTTTCTCATCTTCACAATCAATCACGATCCAATCATCGGTAAAACGCTGACGCAGTTTTTGTACATTGTCATATTGCTTTTTATTGCGCCAATCTAAACCATGTAATTTATGCCAATGCACTTCACTGGGATTCATATTGTCCAGTCGTTTCTGCAAAGATTTCCATGACAAATCAAACCAGACTTTCACCACATCAACATGGTTGTTTTTTAGGTCCTGTTCAAAGGTTCGCATATCCTCGACATAGGCATCAAACAGGGTTTCATCTAATGGTTTGGACACATGTAAAGCTGTTATTAACAGGTCGCTATACCAATTGCCAAACATCACCATAATTTGCCCTTCAGCGGGAATAAAGGGTGCATACGGTTGCCAAAAAGTTTGATTTTGCTTAAATATATTCGGTGCATCTGCTTTGACGCGTAAATAACGCGGATCGACCCATTCACGTAGCTGCTTAACAGATTCACCCTTACCGGCCAATTCAATGCCGTTGACTAAAATCACCAGACTTTTGGCATTTTTTTGGTCGCGGCTATTTTTTAGAAAATATTGTGCTTCAATCAAATTCAAGGCCAACTCAGCTTCATCCAACAGCTGATTTTCAGTTTTTGCTGTTTTTTCTGTTTTTTCTGTTTTTTCTGTTTTTTCTGTAGACATATGGCTTCCAAATCTTTGTATTTATTTCAGTATATCCAAGCATAGAACAACGCTGAATCATAAAATATGCATTTTATGTTGCGTGAAATTGCTACTTTCTACATTAAACTGACTTCTTTTTAGTCATTTTTATCACAGATTGTCATAGCGAGTTTGCCCATCTCGCTCTAAGATTTAACCATCTAAAAAATAATAGAGATGCTTGATGTCAAAACTGGCTGCATTGGATGACTTATTAGAGTTATATTATCAACTGAATTACCATCAAAATCCTGAGATTTTTCAGCGTTTACAAGACGTGCAAGCGTGGCAAAAAACGCGTATGCAAAGCACGCATTTGCGACAGTTTTCTGAAAAGCATAATATTTTAATGTCTGAGTATTTTCTCAATCGCTTATATGGCGGTTCAGATTTTGACGCTTTGGCGGGGCAAATTGCGCGTTTAATGAAATATGCCCATAAAGCAGAAAAACTGATTCCTGAAAATGCCATCAAAACAGGCACATCCGGTGTTTCTTTGGCTATTTTAGCCGTACAGCTGGATGAACAAGTCGCGATGCAATTGCTCAAAGACTACCATCCGCATGAAAAGTTAACCGATGAAATGATGCGTTTGACCTATCTTAAACTGGATCAAGGACAACAACGCCTTCAACAGCTGGATTTACTCGATCAATTGGGCTTGAGTTTAGATAAATATATGCGCTCATTTATGGTCTATACCGCATTTAAAATGTGTAAAGGTGCAGCCAGCAAATACAACTTTCAAGTGATGTATGAATTTATGCAGGATGGCTTTTTAGCGATGAAACCGTTAAAGTCGGCAGAGAAATTTGTCAAAGATTTTACCGCGGTTGAACGCCAAATTATCCATCAAGTTCATGCAGCCGATCCAAATCCATTTCAGTATCAATGATGCTGTTATGGAAATAACAAATCGAGCTATGAATAAAAATAAAGAATAGATTTCTGTATATTATTCATAACAATTGCATGCTGATTGCTGTACAACGTCTTAGAATCTGTCATCATGCATGCACTGCAACATTAACCCTATTTTTATGTTAGGAGTGACTCTATGTCTAATGAAAATCAAACGCCTACTTCGACCCCTGAGTCGGCACCAAATACAGACAAAGTAAGTCCTTTCTTAACCGAACCGCTTCCTCAAGGTACTGCTCAAGGTCAGCAACAATCCTTACAACAACAGCTGACGAATACCCCTGTTACAGGTTCAGTACCTAAATATAATCTGCCACGTGGTGCCAATACAGGCAACGTCGGTGCAACCACACACTTCGGTTATCAAACCGTGAGTAGTGATGATAAAGCACAGAAAGTCGCCGAAGTGTTCCATTCTGTTGCCAGCAAATACGACATCATGAATGACTTGATGTCATTCGGTATTCACCGTTTATGGAAACGCTTTGCTATTAATATGTCTGGCGTGCGTCGTGGTCAGCATGTTCTGGATATTGCAGGCGGCACAGGCGACTTAGCCAAAGTCTTTAGCCGTGAAGTCGGCCCTACAGGTCATGTGGTGTTATCTGACATCAATGAATCAATGCTCAATGTTGGTCGTGACCGTTTAATTGATGCCGGTTGTACCAATGTCGATTTCGTTTTAGCCAATGCTGAAACCTTAGAGCCATTTGCAGACAACAGTTTTGACTTGCTGACCATCAGCTTTGGTTTACGTAACGTGACCGATAAAGATGCCGCGCTTGCTGCCATGTACCGTGTACTTAAGCCGGGCGGTCGTTTACTGATTTTAGAATTTTCTAAACCTGTGTTTGAACCGTTCTCTAAGCTTTATGATTTGTATTCATTTACGGCGCTGCCAATCATGGGCAAAATCATTGCCAATGACTCAGAAAGCTACAAATACTTAGCAGAATCCATTCGTATGCACCCCGACCAACGTACCCTCAAAGGCATGATGGAACAGGCAGGCTTCCAAAACTGTGACTATCACAACTTAACCGGTGGTATTGTTGCGGTTCACCGCGGCTTTAAACTGTAAGGGTTGACGCTATGTGGTCGATTCTGGCACTCGGTGCAGTTGAACGATTCATTCATCATGTCATTGATTTGGATGCACTTACTCGTATCCAACTCAATGCACTGCAAGGCAAAATGTTGCGTGTGGTCATTGATGCCCCGCAACTGTCTGTCGATGTATTTTTTGATGAAAATAAAGTTCGCCTTGAACCTACTGTTACGGGGCAAAGTGAAAAAGCATCGATATTTGAACAACGTCCATTTGATCAAAATCAACAGCTTTCTGAAGCGACGGCCACATTACAGGTTAAAAATGTGGTTGAACTGTTAAAGTTATTGTTTGCAGAGGATGTTGGTAATATCCCCCTGCAAGGTGACTATCACTTATTGCAAGATATTCAACGCATCATGCAACAAGCCGAACCTGATTTAGCTGCGCATTTAAGTCCTTGGATTGGCCCAAGCCTTGCACATGAACTGGGTAAAATTCAGCGCGTACCGCAACATTTAAAACGCTCACTGCAAAGTCATTTGTTCTTTGCTGAAGATGCCTTAAAAGAAGATTTAGCCGTATTTGCCCCACGCTGGCAGATGGATGACTTAAATCAAGATACGCGTATTCTCAATCAAAATTTAGATCGTGCTGAAGCTAAAATTCAACAGCTTCAAGCACACATTGATGCAGCTGCAACTTCTGCTTCACCTCAAGATTAGGTAATAACATATATGATTCCGCACGTTTCACGTTTACTCGAACTTTGGCGCATCGCCGCGCACTATAGACTCGACACGTTGTTTCCTGCGGAAGAATTACCTGAAAAAGCCCGTCATGCGTTAAGCCTGATTCGCATGCACCCTGCGGCATGGTCGAGTCGTGAACGCAAAAATCCACTCAAGCTGAAACTCGCTTTAGAGGAAATGGGACCACTTGCGATTAAGCTTGGTCAGTTGCTCTCTACCCGCCGTGACTTGATTGCACCTGAAGTTTTACAACAATTGGTGTTATTACAAGATCGCGTCAAACCGTTTGACAACCATGTTGCCAAAATGCGCATTCAGGAATCCTTAAAAGCCGATGTAAACACCCTGTTTGCTCGTTTTGATGAGCAACCGCTTGCCGCCGCTTCAATCGCACAAGTACATACCGCAGCCTTGCATGATGGCCGTGAAGTGGTGGTGAAAGTCACGCGCCCCAATATTCGTCAACAAATTTTACACGATTTTGAAATTCTAGATTGGCTCGGTGCAGCGTTAGAAAAACGTCTAGAAGCTGCGCGTGCGCTCCATCTTTCGGAAATTATTCAAAACTATCGTCAAATTATTCTTAATGAACTGGATTTGACTTTAGAAGCCGACAATACCCGTCGTATGCGCCACTACTTCACTGGCTCAAGCATGATGTATGTGCCTGAAGTGTATATGGACAGCAAAGATGTCATGGTGGCGGAACGGATCACCGGTGTACCAATTTCCGATATCGCGACCTTTGATAAAATGGGCATGAATCGTGCGGAACTGGCAGAAAAAGGGCTAACCATCTTTTTTACCCAAGTGTTTCGTGACAACTTTTTCCATGCCGATATGCATCCCGGTAACGTCTTTGTCGAAACGATTAACCCTAGCAATCCACGCTTTATTGCGCTGGATTGTGCCATTATGGGTGAGTTGTCTAAACACGACCAAATGACTGTGGCACGTATGCTGCTTGCGGTTATGAACAGCAACTTCATGCAACTGATTCTGGTGGTACATCAAGCAGGTTGGATTCCACCGGGCACCGATCAAGATGCTTTAGCGCGTGAAATGCGTCGTACGGTTGGACCCATGGTTTCGAAACCGATGCATGAACTGGATTTTGCTGGCATTTTGATTCAAGTGATGGATATTGCACGCCGTTTCCATTTGGAAATTCCACCACAATTGATGCTGTTGTTAAAAACCTTGGTGCATGTGGAAGGTTTAGGCACAGACCTGTACCCAGAACTGGATATCTGGAAACTGGCGAAACCGATTTTGACCGATTGGATTAAAGCCAATATGAGTCCAGTCAAAAATATGAAAGAACTGGGTCAGCAAATTCCAGATCTGCTACTCGGTGCACAAGACCTGCCTAGCCTGATGATTGACAGCCTTAATGGTTTAAAAAATCAGTCCGCTTGGCACTCCAAACAACTCAATGAACTCCAAAGCATGCGTTTGCAAATGGAACATCAGCAAAAACGCAGTTGGATGTTCGGCAGTATCATGGCCATTTTGTTAGCCATTGCCATTATTGCACCGTGGTATGTATCCATTTTGCTGATTGTATGCTCAAGCATCCTTGCCATTTGGCGCATCGCGAAATAACCCCATTTTTATAAGTTTTGAATATTCAGCAGCCTGATGATGAAAATGATCAGGCTGTTTTCCATCGAATGACTGATCAGTCAACAAGTGATGAATATCGCCATTGTCGCTGAAGCCTAGCAGCTTAAAATAACAACACACTTGTATATTTATTCTAGACCATGATGCAAATTCTGCAAAAACACCGCCCTTCTCTGACGATTCGTGCAGGTCATCTTGCACGCCAACTGATTGAAAAAGAAGGTTTACATGCACAGCATGTTGACATTGTTCCCGGTGCAGCAGGTGGTCCAAAAGGCATTGGCATTCAAGGTTTAGACCAAGCCATTTTTGGTGATTTTTTTGCCCAAGCCCCACAGCGCAGAACCTTGATAGGTTCATCGATTGGCAGTTGGCGTTTTGCCAGTATTTTGGCTTGGGGTGCAAAAGAAGGCACTGAACGCTTATCTAATTTATATACTAATCTCTCTTTTCATAAAAAAATGTCACGTCAGGAAGTCGCTCACATTTGCCAAGGCATGTTGATTGACCTGATTCAAGGTCAAGAGCAACAACTGGTTGATCATCCTGACTATCACCTTGCAGTGATTTCAATTAAAGCCCAGCACATTTTCCAAAGTGATCTGGCCCTCCCTTTACTTGCCTCTGTGGCAGGTATTATTGGCAGTAATGCACTGGGTCGTAAGCACAATCGTCTGTTTATGCAACGGGTGATTAGCCAACCGTCGTCCGGTCAGCAATTTAAAGTAGAGGATGACTTTGTCACCCATTATCAAAGCTTAAACCGTGACAATGCCATCCCTTGGTTAATGGCATCAGCCTCTATTCCCGGTGTCATGGCGGCTATTCGTGATATTCCAGATGCACCTAAAGGCAGTTACCGTGATGGGGGTTTAATTGACTATCACATTGACCTGCCCTTTGAGAGTCAAGGCATTGTGTTATATCCGCACTTTAGCGACAGCATTACCCCCGGTTGGTTCGACAAAATGTTGAAAAAGCGTAAAGCCAATCCTGAAAATCAGGCAAGAACCTTATTGCTTTCGCCTTCGCAAGACTATTTGCAATCCTTACCTCTTGGACGTTTACCCGATCGTAAAGATTTCACCTTAAAAGGTTTAGATCAAAAACAACGCATTCAGATGTGGAACCAATCTGTGGCTGAAAGTCAGCGTTTGGGTGATGAATTTTTAGAGCTGGTGGAAAAGCAACATTT
>ERZ724524.3073-NODE-3073-length-10635-cov-5.874953_pt1 | contig 10635 bp, 8 predicted proteins | sample MGYA00376057_ERZ724524 | MGnify/ENA primary metagenome ERZ724524 (study PRJEB28724, sample SAMN07190888) | wastewater metagenome | isolation source: influent of sewage treatment plant in Hong Hong | place: USA: Christiansburg, Virginia | collected 2016-03-01 ...
TGCGGGCTACTACATCTCGTTTTCCGGGATCATTACCTTCAAAAGTGCGCAGGAGCTGCGTGATGTGGTCGCCTTTGTGCCGCTGGACCGCATGCTGATCGAAACCGACAGCCCCTACCTGGCCCCCGTGCCCTACCGGGGTAAAACCAACAGCCCGGCCTATGTGCCCTTTGTGGCGCAGCAAATCGCCAGCACGCGCGGCATCAGCGTCGAGGCGGTGGCCGAGGCCACCAGCCGCAACTTTTCCGATTTGTTCCAGGGGGTACAAGCATGAGCCTGCTACGGCGCCGATTTGTGGCCAGCCTGGCCGTCCCGGTGGCCGCGCTGGCGCTGGGCGCGCAGGCCGGTTCGTTCGATGACTTTTTCACGGCCATCCGGCGCGACGATGGCGCGGCCATCACGGCCCTGCTGCGCCGGGGCTTTGATCCCAATACGCGCGACGCCAACGGCCAGATTGGGCTGGTGCTGGCCTTGCAGCTGGGATCGCTCCAGGCCGCCCAGCCGCTGCTGGCTGCGCGCAACCTGGACGTGCAGGCCAAAAACCGTGCGGGCGAAACCGCGCTGATGATGGCCGCCCTCAAAGGCCACACCGCAGCAGTGCAGGCCCTGCTGGCGCGCGACGCCGACGTCAACCAGACCGGCTGGACGCCCCTGCATTACGCAGCCTCTGGCCCCCAGGCTGGGCAGGCCACCATCATTGCGCTGCTGTTGGAGCACCACGCCTACATCGACGCCGCATCGCCCAACGGCACCACACCGCTGATGATGGCTGCGCAGTACGGCGCAGCCGAAAGTGTGCAGCGCCTGCTCGACGAGGGCGCCGATCCGTCGCTGAAAAACCAGTTGGGCCTGACAGCGGTGGACTTTGCTTTGCGTGCCCAGCGCAAAGACCTGGCCGAGAAAATTGTGGCTGCCATCCGCCAGCGCCAGCCCAATCGGGGCAAGTGGTAGATTTTTTGCACGCAGCGTGGTGCCTTGCCCGGCGCTGATTACGGCTCCGTAGTGGCGCAGGTGGGCAGGGGTGCTGAGGGCGTGGGCCAGAAAAACACAACCTGGTCGCGCCCGGCCTTCTTGGCGTCGTAAAGGGCTGCGTCCGCTTGTTCAAACAGGGTTTGGGCCACTTCGGTGGCACTGAGCGGCCCCAGTGCGTTCTGGAGCGCTGTGGGTTGCGCCGCGCACGCCGTGGGCAGTGCAGGGTGGACGCAGGCCCCCCCGATGCTGACGGTGACGTGCTGGTGGCCCGGCGCTGCCAGGTGCTCGATGCGCAGGGCGCGCACTGCGTGGGTCATGCGCTGCGCCAAAGCCAAGGCCTGCGGTGCATCGGTGTTGGGCAGCAGCACGGCAAATTCTTCGCCGCCATAGCGCGCCACCAGATCGCCCTCACGCCCCACCGACGTGGCCAGCGCTTGCGCGACTTGTTGCAGGGTGTGGTCACCCGCCACATGGCCATAGTGGTCGTTGTAGGCCTTGAAGTGGTCCACATCCACCATCAGCAGCGACAGCGGTGTGCCGTTGCGCAGGGTGCGGTGCCACTCGCGGGCCACGGCTTCGTCCAGGGCCAGGCGGTTGGCTACATCGGTGAGTGGGTCCAGGCGCACCTGGGCCTCCAGGGCGGCGCGGTAGTGGGATAGCTCCTGCTCTGATTGCTTGCGCTCGGTGATGTCTTGCACCGTGCCCGTCATGCGCGTGGTGTGGTGCGGGGCAGTGTCTGTTTCGTATTCGCACCACACCTGCACCCAGCGCATTTGTTGGTCATTGGCGCGGCGGATGCGGTATTGGAGTTGCAGTGCGGTGCGTTGTTGCAGGGATTGCTCGTGTGCGGCCAGCACTTGTTCGCGATCATCGCGGTGCAGCGTGCCCAGCCATTGGCGCCGCGTCATGCGCCCGTCGGGCCGCAGACCAAAAACCTGGCTGGCCATGTCTGACATCAGAAACTCTTCGCGTTCAGGCTCGTAAGCGAAATAACCAATGGCGGCAGCTTTTTGGCCGTTTTCGAGCCAGCGCATATTGCGCTCCAGCGCTACCTTCAGCGCCCGCTCGCGCCGCCGGGCGCGCCATTGCCAGTGGGCTGCCATCAAGCCCGCCAGCAGCAGCGCCAGGGTCACGGGCAGGCTCAGGGCCAGCCATTCGCGGGTGCGCATCTCGCCAAAGGCTTCGGCCACATCCACCTTGGACACCACCAGCCAAGGCGAATCGGGCACGGTGCTGACCATGGAGAGCACTTCCTCGCCCCGGTAGTCGTGGCCGTAGAGAATGCCGCGCTCGCCGATGGCTGCCTGTACGGCGGGGTTGTCTTTTTGGGTCAGGGGCAGCAGGTGCAGGGGTTGCGACCCGTGGGGGTGGTGGCGCAGGGGGCTGAGGAATTCGACCGAGTCTGCATTGCGTTGCACCAGGGCGGATTCGGCAGTCTTGCTCGGGGTGGGCCAGTATTCCAGCAAAGGGTAGAGCGTGGCGCGCACGTCACTGACCAGCCAGACTGCGCCCACTGGCTCCATTCCGTCAAACAAAGGGGCCAGCAGACCAGAGAACGGAAAAGCAAAAAAAGCGTCGCGGCGCGGCTCCAGCGGGATGGCCTGTGCCTGCGACAGCGCGCGCTCCAGCGCCTGCATCTCCAGCGCGGGCAGCGTGCCTTGGGCACCTTCGCCGGGTGACAGGCGCAGGCGGCCCTGGGGGTCTACCAGGTACACGGCGCTGTAGCGGGCACGCTCTTGCAGAATGCGCAGCCGGTTCAGTACTGGCAATGCCTGGGGCTCGGACGGGGCTGCCAGCCAGCGGGCCACCGCCTGCGCGTAGGCCGTATCGTCAGACAGTGCCATGGCGTCTGACCAGCGCCGCTCGCGCCATTCAGAGACGCTTTTGGTTTGCAACTGGTTGATGGCCTGCAATTCCCATTCGGCCTGGTGGCGAAAGCGCTTTTCGCGCTCGTGGTAGATGGACTGGATGCTCCAGGCCACGCCGCCCATCACCAGCAGTGCCAGCAGTGGCAGCACCTTCCAGGCCATGGAAAGTGGCCGACGCGATAGCTCAGTCTTTGGCAAGGGCGCAAGCATGGTGTGGCAAAGATGGCAGGCCGTTGGTTGAGCGGTCTGGTGTGGCCAGACGGAGGCAGGCTGTAAGCCCACCGGAAAACAACTATGTCACACTTTGTTCCATTTAAGCCACCTCTGGGGTGTTCTGTCCAAAAGCGGCTTGGTCCGCAGTAAGCAAGGGGCATTACTGTGTCATTCATGCGCAAGTTCTTGGTTCGCTGCCTGGTTGCCATGGCCGTCTTTTGGCATGTGATGGTGCCGTTGGCCCAGGCACAGACAGCGCAGCACGGCGTGTCCATCAATATTTCCCTCGAACCCGATACCCTCGATCCGACGATGGCCGCTGCCGCCTCGATTGCGCAGGTGGTTCACACCACGGTGCTGGAGGGGCTGATGAAAATCGAGGAAAACGGCACCACCACACCGCTGCTGGCCGAATCCTGGAGCCAGGACCCCGATGGCAAGGCCTATACCTTCCGGTTGCGCAAAGGGGTGTACTTTCACGATGGAGCGCCCCTTGACGCTGCTGCCGTCAAGTTCTCGTTTGAGCGCGCCAAGGCACCGGGCTCTACCAACAAGGCGCGCAAGACGCTGTTTGACAACATCGTGCGCATCGACACCCCTGACCCGCACACCGTCATCCTGGTGCTGGCGCGCGCGGACACCAGTTTGCTGTTTCGTCTGGGTGAGAGCAGTGCGGTGGTGCTGCACCCTGGCAGCGTGGCCCAGGTAGCCACCCAGCCCGTGGGCACGGGGCCATACCAGTTTGGGCAATGGGTGCGGGGCAGGCACATCACCCTGCTCAAGTCCGATACCTACCGCGAGCCGAAAAAAGCGCGCATTCGCCAAGTCACTTTCCGCTTCATCCACGACCCGGTGGCCCAGGCGGCAGCAGTGCAGGCCGGTGAGATTGATCTGCTGTTCAACTTTGCCACCCACAACGTGAGGCGTTTTCAGGGCGACAGCCGCTACCACGTGCTGGTGGGCGCATCAGGGGGCAAGGGCATGCTGGCCTTCAACCACCGGCGCAAGCCCCTGGACGATGTGCGTGTGCGCCGTGCCATCACGCACGCCATTGACCGTGAGGCTTTCATCCGCGATGTACTCGAAGGCCGGGGCAAAGCCATTGGCAGCCATTTCGCGCCCACCGATGCGGGCTATGTGCATCTGGCGGGCCAGTACCCCTACGACCCCGAGCGCGCCCGGGCCTTGCTCAAAGAGGCGGGCGTGAAAACCCCGCTGCACCTGACGCTGAGTTTGCCGCCCACCCCGTATGCCCACATGGGCGGCCCGGTGGTGGCTGCCGATCTGGCCAAGGTGGGCATCGTGCTCCAGCTGGAAAAGCTGGAGTGGGCGCAATGGCTCTCGGGGCCATTCAAGGGGCAGTTTGACCTCACGCTCATCAACCATGTCGAGCCGCTGGACTACCAGATTTATACCGACCCGCAGTACTACTTTGGCTACGACAGCCCGTCTTTTCGCGATCTGGTCGAACGCCACGCCAACGCCAGCAATGCGCGTGAGCGCCAGATGCTTTTTGTGCAAATCCAGCGGCACCTGGCGCACGACGCCGCCAATGCCTGGATTTTTGCCCCCCAGGTGGCCACCGTAGCGCGCAAGGGGCTGCGCGGGGTGTGGATGAGTTACCCCATCTTTGTACATGACATTGCTGCCATGTGGTGGGATTAAAAAGTGCCTCTAGCGCCCGTCCAGTAAGCGCTAGCAGCTATCAAAATAGGAGTTTTTCAGGTTCTCAAGGTGCGCTGGAGCGGCTTTGCAAGCGCGCGTACAGGCCACCGCTGGCCAGCAGTTCGGCATGGGTGCCTTGCTCGACGATGCGCCCGTGCTCCATCACGACCACGCGGTGGGCGTGCTCGATGGTGGACAGGCGGTGCGCAATCACCAGCGTGGTGCGCCCGCGCATCAGGCGTTGCAGGGCCTCTTGCACCAGCCGCTCGGACTCGGTGTCCAGCGCCGAGGTGGCCTCGTCCAGGATCAGGATGGGGGCGTTTTTGTACAGCGCCCGCGCAATGGCCAGCCGCTGGCGCTGGCCACCGGAGAGCTGGGCGGCGTTGTGCCCCACCAGGGTGTGCATGCCTTGGGGCAGCGAGGCCACATAGTCGGCCAGATTGGCGGCGGCCAAGCTGGCCTGCACGCGCTGCTCGTCCATTACCGCGCCCAGGGCCACGTTGGCCGCGATGCTGTCGTTGAACATCACCACATCCTGGCTCACCAGCGCAAACTGCGCCCGCAGGGTGGCTATGTCCCAGTCGGGCAGGGCCTGGCCATCGAGCAGCACCTGCCCCGACGATGGCGCTACAAAACGCGGCAGCAGGTTGGCCAGCGTGGTTTTGCCTGCCCCCGAGGGGCCCACCAGCGCCACGATTTCGCCGGGTTGCACGGTCAGGCTTACCCCGGCCAGTGCGGGCGCCTGGTCGGCGGCAAACTGCACGCGCACGTCTTGTAGCGTGATGGCGCCCTGTACCTGCGCGGGCGCATGGCTGCCGCCGGTTTCAGCGGGGGCATCGCCCAGCAGTGCCAGACCGCGCTCCAGCGCTGCCAGGCCCCGGGTGATAGGGCTGGCCACATCGGCCAGGCGGCGCAGCGGCGTAATCAGCATCAGCATGGCAGTGATGAAGGAGATGAAGCCCCCCACGGTCAGCTCGTTTTGCGCTGCGCCCAGGTTGCGGCTTTGCCACAGGGCCATGCAGATCACCGTGGACAGCGCTGCCGCAGCAGTGAGCTGCGTCAGCGGCGTCATGGCCGAGGCCGAGACGGTGGATTTGATGGCCAGGCGGCGCAGTTGCTGGCCCAGCGCTTCAAAGCGCGCGGCCTGGCTGGCCTGCGCACCGTGCAGGCGCACCATGCGGTGGGCGAGCACGTTTTCTTCGACCACATAGGCCAGGGCATCGGTGGCCTGCTGGCTGCTTTTGGTCAGGCGATAGAGGCGGCGCGACAGGGTTTTCATGATCCAGGCCACGGCGGGCGCCACCACGGCCACGATCAGCGTCAGTTGCCAGTTCAAATACAGCAGATAGCCCAGCAGCGCCACCAGCGTGAAGCCATCGCGCGAGATACCCAGCATGGCCTGCACCAGCAGCGTCGAACCCGTCTGCACTTCATAAACCACGGTGTTGGACAGCGCACTGGCCGACTGCCGCGAAAACAGCGCCATGTCGGCGGCCAGCAGCCGCTCGAACAGGGTGCGCCGCAACACCAGCATGCCCTCGTTGGCGATGCGCGCCAGGGCGTATTGCGCGGCAAACAGGGCCAGCCCCCGCGTCAGAAACAGGCCCATGATGGCCACCGGCACCGTCCACAGGGGCAGTGTGCCCTGGGTAAAGCCTTGATCGAGCAGCGGTTTGAGCAAGGCTGCCAACAGCGGCTCGGTCAGTGCTCCCACCAGGGTGCCCGCAATGGCCAGGCTCCAGGCCAAGCGCTGGTTGCCAAAATAGATGGACAACCGCCCCAGTCGGGTGCGCAGCCGTTCAGCGGGCAAGGGGGAGGAGTGCGGTGGGGTTGCGCTGGTGTCAGGGGCTTGCATGTGGAGGCGGATTCTACGGTTGGCACTCAGGTACAACAGTTTGTCACAGGGGGCTTTTTGTCAGTGTGTAACATCGGGCGCTGTTCACCGGCCGTTGCCCGGTTGCTGTTGGCTGCGAATGACTACCGACCGATTCCTCACACTATCTTCCCCCGCGGCGTGGCCGCGCCCCTCCCGACGCCATGTGCTGGCCGCTGCTGCGGCCTCTTCTGCGTTGCCCGCCCTCGCCCAGTTCCGGGTGGAGGTGTCTGGCGTGGGCCTGACCCAGTTGCCGATTGCCATTGCCCCGTTTCGGGGCGAGGAGCAGTCGCCCCAGAAAATATCGGCCATCGTGCTGGCCGATTTGGAGCGCAGCGGTCAGTTCCGCTCGGTAGATGCCACGGGCGCTGTGCTGGATGAAACACAGCGCCCTGACGTCGCGCCCTGGCGACAAAAAGGTGCCGACGCACTGGCCACGGGCAGCGTGCTGCGATTGGCCGATGGGCGTTTTGATATCCGCTTCCGGCTCTGGGATGTGGTGCGTGGCCAGGATTTTGGCGGCCAAAGCTATGTGGTGGCCCCGGGCGATCTGCGCCTGGCTGCACACCGCATTGCCGACTTCATCTACGAGAAACTGACCGGTCAGCGCGGTGTTTTCTCTACCCGTATTGCCTATGTGACCAAGGCGGGATCGCGCTACAGCCTGTGGGTGGCCGACTCGGACGGCGAAAACGCCCAAGCCGCCCTGTCCAGCCCCGAGCCCATCATCTCGCCCGCGTGGTCGCCCTCAGGGTTGCAGTTGGCCTATGTGTCGTTTGAGTCGCGCAAGCCCGTGGTGTACGTACATGACATTGCCACCGGACGGCGACGCCTGATTGCCAACTTCCGCGGCTCCAACAGTGCGCCCGCCTGGTCGCCCGATGGCCGCTCGCTGGCCGTCACGCTCAGCCGCGATGGCAACTCCCAGCTCTACACCATTGACGCGGGCGGTGGCGAACCGCGCCGACTGATGCAAAGCGCCGGCATTGACACCGAGCCGGTGTATTCCTCCGATGGCCGCAGCATCTACTTCGTCAGCGACCGGGGGGGGGCGCCGCAAATCTACCGCGTGGCCAGCAGCGGTGGCAATGCCGAGCGCGTCACGTTCACGGGCAGCTACAACATCTCGCCCAGTGTGAGTCCCGATGGCCGCTGGCTGGCGTATGTCTCGCGCGTGGGCGGTGCCTTCAAGCTGCATGTGATGGATTTGTCCAGCGGCACGGTCAGTGCTATTACTGACACGGGCGCCGATGAAAATCCCAGCTTTGCACCCAATAGCCGACTGATCGTGTACGCCACGCAGCAGCAAGGCCGCGAAGCACTGATGACCACCACGCTGGACGGCAAAATCAAGGCCCGGCTGGCAGGGCAGAGCGGTGATATCCGCGAGCCCGATTGGGGCCCTTTCCAGAAGCAATAGACCCGTAGCGCGTCGAGCTATCCATTTCAGAATTTCAGGAGTTTTTGAATGATCCAACGTATTTCTTTCGCATTGGCTGCAGCTGTGCTGGTGGCCGGTTGCAGTTCAGGCGTCAACCTGGATAACGTGCCTGTAGATGACAAGTCCGGCACTTCGCTGCCAACCACTGGAGGCAATGGTGCCAATGCAGGTGGCACTGGGCAAAGTGGTGTTACGGGCGTAGACCTGTCCCAATCCGGACGCGACGGCGCAGGCCCGGTGGGTGTCAGCCGTGTGGTGTACTTTGACTACGACAGCTACGTCATCAAGCCAGATTTCCAGTCGCTGATTGATGCACATGCCCGTTTTATCAAGTCCGGCCAGGGACGCACCGTGGTGATTGAAGGCCATACCGATGAGCGAGGCGGTCGCGAATACAACCTGGCACTGGGGCAAAAGCGTGCTGAGGCTGTGCGCCGTTCACTGGGCCTGCTGGGCGTGCCAGACAGCCAGGTCGAGGCCGTCAGTTTTGGCAAGGAAAAGCCTGCTGCTTTGGGTGGCAGCGAGGACGCGCACGCGCAAAACCGTCGCGCTGAGCTGTCTTACCGTTGATGGGCGGCGCCACCATGCACCCACGGTTTGTGCGTACGTTGTGCGCGTTGGCGCTCTCTGGCGCTTTTTTGCCTGCGGCACATGCAGTCTTGTTTGAGGATGGCGAGGCTCGCCGGGCCATTCTCGAATTGCGCCAACGTGTGGACGAATTGCAGCAAGCCAGTCAGCGGGCCGGTGAGGATCTGCGCCGCTCTGGCGACGATGGCACCCAACTGCGCCGTAGCCTGATCGAATTGCAAAACCAGATTGAAACCCTGCGCATGGAAACCGCCAAGCTGCGCGGCCAGAACGAGCAGCTTATGCGCGAGGTGGCTGAGTTGCAGCGCCACCAGAAAGACATGGCACAGGGTGTGGACGAGCGTTTGCGCCAGTTTGAGCCTCTGAAGGTCACTGTGGATGGCAAAGAGTTTCTCGCCGATCCCGCAGAAAAGCGTGATTTTGATGCGGCGTTGGCCACGTTTCGGGCGGGCAAGTTTGCCGAAGCACAAAGTGCTTTTGCTAATTTGATCAAGCAGTATCCCCGCAGTGGGTATTTGCCTTCTGCCCGTTTCTGGTTAGGCAACGCCCAATACGCTACGCGGGATTACAAAGAAGCCATAGTCAACTTCAAGGCTTTGCTGGCAGCTATGCCAGACCATGCACGTGCACCTGAGGCAGCGCTGTCGATTGCCAATTGTCAGTTGGAGCTGAAGGAGACCCGTGGCGCTCGCAAAACGCTGGAAGACCTGTTGCGCGCCTATCCGCAGTCTGAAGCTGCCGTGGCCGCCAAGGAGCGGTTGTCCCGTTTGAAATGATGTCGGTACCGTTAGAAATCGCTGTGTACGACGATTCCAGTGCCGAACAGCAGCGCCGCTTTGGTGGCCTCGACCGGTTGTATGGTCTCGAAGGTGCTGCACGTATTCGCGCTGCGCATGTGGCGGTAGTGGGCATTGGCGGGGTGGGTTCGTGGGCAGTGGAAGCGCTGGCCCGCAGTGGTGTAGGAAGTCTCACTTTGATTGACCTGGACCACATCGCCCCATCGAACATCAACCGCCAAATACATGCGCTGGACGACACCATCGGGCAGGCCAAGGTGCAGGCCATGCGTGAGCGCGTGGCACGGATCAATTCGCAGTGCCAAGTCTTTTGTGTGGAAGAGTTTGTTGAGCCCGGCAACTGGCCATCACTGTTGCCACATCCGGTTGATGCTGTGATTGATGCCTGCGATCAAGTGCAAGCCAAGACCGCCATGGCAGCTTGGGCTCTGCAACAAAAGTGCTTGTTGATCAGTGTGGGTGCAGCCGGTGGCAAGCGGCATGCGCACAAAGTGGATGTGGACGATTTGGCGTTGACCACGCACGATCCGTTGCTGGCGCAGTTGCGCTATCGCTTGCGCAAACAACATGGCGCGCCGCGTGAGGGCAAAAAAATCGGTGTCACCTGTGTATTCAGCCGTGAAGCTGTGGCGCCCCCGGACGCTTCATGTGCGATGGATAGCGATGGCACTTTGAATTGCCATGGCTATGGATCGGTGGTGTCTGTGACCGCTACGTTTGGTCAGTGCGCTGCGGGCTGGATTCTGGATAATTTAGCTATTCGTAAAAGAAAGTCAAAAGTAGTGCTATAATTCAAATCTTTGCTAAGTACGATAAATAATCATCTTAACAAAACGGGACGTTAGCTCAGTTGGTAGAGCAGCGGACTTTTAATCCGTTTGTCGTGGGTTCGACCCCCGCACGTCCCACCAAGCTACATAAGAAAAGCGCGCTATCAAAACGGTAGCGCGCCTTTTCTTTTGGTCAGGATGTAACGGCGGATGTAAGAGGATTTCGGAAAAGCACCGGGATCTCGACGGTGCTGGCGCTGCTCCACGGGCCAGCGTATCCGTCGCCAGTTTGGAGACAGCCCAGAACAGGTGGCCACCTCGCCAAGGGGTCAGATTTGAAATCCATCCCCTTGCCATCGAGGGCTGAAAATTCAGCCGTGGTGCCAGCATTTCCCAGCAGCACGGTGAATGCGCAGTGGTCGGGATCGATGGCTCAGTTTTGAGCCAT
>ERZ724524.3080-NODE-3080-length-10624-cov-4.709622_pt1 | contig 10624 bp, 9 predicted proteins | sample MGYA00376057_ERZ724524 | MGnify/ENA primary metagenome ERZ724524 (study PRJEB28724, sample SAMN07190888) | wastewater metagenome | isolation source: influent of sewage treatment plant in Hong Hong | place: USA: Christiansburg, Virginia | collected 2016-03-01 ...
GAAGTGACGCACGCCCGAGAACACCATCGCCACGCCACGCTCATCAGCGGCGGCGATGACTTCAGCGTCGCGCATCGAGCCGCCGGGCTGGATCACGCAGGTTGCGCCTGCATCAACCACCACATCCAAGCCATCGCGGAACGGGAAGAAGGCATCGCTGGCGACGGCGGTGCCGCTCAGGCTCAGGCCCGCGTGACCGGCCTTGATGCTGGCGATGCGGGCCGAGTCCAAGCGGCTCATTTGGCCTGCGCCCACGCCCATCGTCATGCCGTTGGCACAGAACACGATGGCGTTGCTCTTCACGTACTGCGCCACCTTCCACGCAAACAACAGGTCTTGCAGTTGCTGCTCGGTGGGCTGCACTTTGGTGACGACTTTGAGGTCAGCCAAGGTCAGTTCGTGGTTGTCAGCGGTTTGAATCAGCAGGCCAGAACCGATGCGCTTGATGTCCAGCGCGTTGCGACTGGCGCTCAGGTCGGTGGGCAGGCTGATTTTCAGGATGCGCACGTTGACCTTGGTCTTGAACACTTCCAGCGCTTCGGGCGTGAAGTCCGGGGCCATCAGCACTTCCACGAACTGCTTGGACACTTGCTGCGCAGCCGCCGCGTCCAGCGTGCGGTTGAAGGCGATGATGCCGCCGAAAGCGCTGGTCGGGTCAGTTTGGAAGGCTTTGCTGTACGACTCCAACGGGTCGGCACCGACGGCCACGCCGCAGGGGTTGGCGTGCTTGACGATGACGCAAGCGGGCACGTCAAAGCTCTTGACGCATTCCCAAGCCGCATCGGCATCAGCGATGTTGTTGTAGCTCAGTTCCTTGCCTTGCAGTTGCTGGGCGGTGACCAGCGAGCCGGTGGCGGGGTTCACATCGCGGTAGAAGGCGGCTTGCTGGTGCGGGTTCTCGCCGTAACGCAGGTCTTGCAGCTTGATGTACTGGCTGTTGGACTGGGCCGGGAAGGCTTGCAGCACGGGCGCAGCGGCGACGTTGCTGGCCTCAAAGTCAATGGCCGACAGGTAGTTGCTGATCGCGCCGTCGTACTGGCTGATGCGGTTGAACGCGGCCACCGACAGCGCAAAACGCAGCTTGTCCGACAGCTTGCCGCTGGCTTGCAGCTCGGCCAACACGGCGGGGTATTGGCTGGCATCGGTCAGCACGCCCACGTCTTGCCAGTTCTTGGCGGCGCTACGCACCATCGCCGGGCCGCCGATGTCGATGTTTTCAATCGCGTCTTCCAGCGTGCAACCGGGCTTGGCCACGGTGGCTTCAAACGGGTACAGGTTCACCACCAGCAAGTCGATGGTGTTGATGCCGTGCTCTTGCAGCGCAGCCATGTGCTCAGGAAAGTTGCGGCGCGCCAGCAGGCCGCCGTGAACCTTGGGGTGCAGCGTTTTGACGCGGCCATCCAGCATTTCCGGGAAGCCGGTGACTTCCGCCACTTCGGTGACGGGCAGGCCAGCGTCGGCCAGCAGCTTGGCGGTGCCGCCGGTGGACAGCAGCTTGATGCCCAGCGCGTGCAAAGCTTGGGCAAATTCCAAGATGCCGGTTTTGTCGGAAACGGAGAGAAGTGCGTTCATAACGGTGAAGTTCGAGTTGGAAATGGAAAAAGAGAGTGCTGCGACAAGCCGGGCAGGCTCAATCCAGCAGCTTGTGTTCGACGAGTTTTTTGCGCAAGGTGTTGCGGTTCAAGCCCAGCCAAGTGGCCGCGCGCGATTGGTTGTGGCCCGCTCTGGCCATCACCATGTCGAGCAGCGGTTTCTCGACCGCCTTGACCAGCATGTCGTGCAGGCCCGCAGGCTCCATGCCCTCGATGTCCTGAAAGTAGCTTTCAAGACTGGCACGCACGCATTCTTCAAGCGGGTTGGAGTTCATTCAATGTGTTTCCGGTAGGCGTTCCAGGGTTTGGCCCAAAACGTCAAAGTAAGCGGCCACGGCGGCCAACTGCTGGGGCGCATCAGCCAAGGTCAGCATCTGGCTGCGAAAAGCCTCGCCGCCCGGCAGGTCGCGCACGTACCAAGCGATGTGCTTGCGCGCCGACCGCACGCCGGTGTATTCGCCATAGAGCGCGTAGTGGTCTTGCAGATGCGCCAGCAATGCACGGCGCACCTCGGCCACCAGCGGCGCGGCCAGCAGTTCGCCCGTGGCCAAGAAGTGAGCGATTTCCCGAAAAATCCAAGGTCGGCCTTGCGCGGCGCGGCCCACCATCACGGCATCGGCACCAGTCGCGGCCAGCACAGCGCGCGCTTTGTGCGGGCTGGTGATGTCGCCATTGGCCACCACCGGAATGCGCAGCGCCGCTTTGACGGCGGCGATGGTGTCGTACTCAGCCTCGCCCTTGTAGCCTTGCTCGCGGGTGCGGCCATGCACCGTCACCATTTGCACGCCCGCTTGCTCAGCGCGGCGGGCAATAGCAACGGCATTTTTCTCAGACTGGCACCAGCCGGTGCGCATCTTCAGCGTGACGGGCACGCCCAGCGGCGCGCAAGCCTTGACCACCGCTTCGACGATGGAAAGGGCCAAATCCTCGTCTTGCATCAGCGCCGAACCGGCCCATTTGTTGCAGACCTTTTTGGCCGGGCAGCCCATGTTGATGTCGATGATCTGTGCGCCGCGATCCACGTTGTAGCGGGCCGCATCGGCCATCATGGGTGCATCGGTGCCGGCGATTTGCACAGCAATGGGGCCGGGTTCGCCGTCATGGTTGGCGCGGCGCGAGGTTTTGAGGCTGTCCCACAAATCGCGGCGCGAAGTCACCATTTCGCTCACGGCATAGCCCGCGCCAAATTCGCGGCAAAGTTGCCGAAAAGGCCGATCCGTCACCCCGGCCATCGGGGCGACGAACACGGGATTCGGCAAAGCATAGGGGCCGATGTGCATGAGGGCAGCCGGTTCAGGTCAAGGGGAGAGAGGGAAAGGGGGTGCTGATTGTATCTGCCCAAATTTTCAGCAATTGAAACCCCAAAGACCGCGCCGAATGGCCACTACACTCGCCGCGATGGACATCTGGCTCAACCAACTGCTCACCCTGCTCGCTCTGCCGCAATTTGGCTTGAGCACGGTGTTTGTGATCGCTTTCATCTCGGCCACCTTGCTGCCGCTGGGCTCAGAACCGGCAGTACTGGGCTTGGTGAAACTCAACCCAGAGCTGTTTTGGCCCGCGATTGTGGTCGCCACGGTGGGCAACACCTTGGGCGGCGCAGTGACGTGGTGGATGGGCCGCGAGGCCCACCGCGCCGCCGACCACTACCGCCACTCGGCCACGCACCTGCGCGCCCTAGACTGGCTGGAGCGCCTCGGCCCCAAGGGCTGCTTGCTGTCGTGGCTGCCCATCGTGGGCGACCCGCTGTGCGCCGTGGCCGGTTGGCTCAAACTGCCGTTTTGGCCCTGCGTCGCTTGGATGGCACTGGGCAAATTCGGACGCTATCTGGCGCTGACGGGCAGTTTGGTTTGGGCGCTGGGCTGAAGCGCAGCCAGCCCCAGCTTAGACGTTGAACAAGAAGTTCAGCACGTCGCCGTCTTTGACCACGTACTCTTTGCCTTCCGAGCGCATCTTGCCCGCGTCTTTGGCACCTTGCTCGCCTTTGTAGCTGATGAATTCGTCAAACGCGATGGTCTGGGCGCGGATGAAACCGCGTTCAAAGTCACCGTGAATCACGCCTGCGGCTTGGGGAGCGGTATCGCCGATACGAATCGTCCAAGCGCGCACTTCTTTCACGCCAGCGGTGAAGTAAGTTTGCAGGCCCAGCAGCTTGAAGGCCGAGCGAATCAGGCGGTTCAGGCCGGGTTCGGTTTGGCCCATTTCGGCCAAGAACATTTCGCGGTCTTCGTCTTCCATGTCGGCCATGTCGGCTTCCATCTTGGCGCAGATGGCGACCACGGGGGCGTTTTGGCTGGCGGCGTACTCGGTCAAGCGGTCGAGGAAGGGGTTGTTGTCAAAACCATCGTCGCTGACGTTGCCGACAAACATGGCGGGCTTGGCGGTGATCAGGCACAGGGGCTTGAGGATGACCAACTCGTCTTTGCTCAAGTCCATCGTGCGCACGGGCTTGCCTTCGTTCAGCGTGGCTTGCACTTTGGTCAGCACTTGCACCAGCTTGGCGGCGTCTTTGTCGTTGCCCGACTTGGCGGCTTTGGTGTAGCGGTTCAGGCTCTTGTCCACGGTGGTCAAGTCGGCCAAGCACAGCTCGGTTTGAATCACTTCGATGTCGGAGATCGGATCGACGCGGCCTGCGACGTGAATCACGTTCTCGTCTTCAAAGCAGCGCACCACGTTGACGATGGCGTCGGTTTCGCGGATGTGGGCCAAGAACTGGTTGCCCAGGCCTTCGCCCTGGCTGGCCCCAGCGACCAAACCGGCGATGTCCACAAACTCGACGATGGCGGGCACGATGCGCTCGGGGTTGATGATCTTGGCCAGCGCTTGCAGACGGGGATCGGGAACTTCAACCACGCCAGTGTTGGGCTCGATGGTGCAGAAGGGATAGTTTTCAGCGGCGATGCCGGCTTTGGTCAGGGCGTTGAAGAGGGTGCCGACGTTGGGCAGGCCCACGATGCCGCATTGGAGGCTCATGTCTGGGGCTTTCTGGTAGATCTGGGGTTAGCCCGCGATTTTACCGGCCCCCGTGTCTGCGCTGCCGCTGCCCCAGCAAGAGGTCAGCTCTTGAGTTTGAGCATGTAGGTGACGGCTTCGGCCATACCCTGCTCAATGCCCAGCGCATCGGTAAAGTCTTTGCCCAAAGCGATGGATGCGCTCCAGTTGTTGGTTTGCAGTGTCGTCTTCCAAACTTCGGTTTCGGCGCTGAGTTTGACCAGCTCTTGCAGCAAGGCTTGGCGTTGCGGGTCAATGCCTGATGGACAAAAAACACCGCGCCAATTGGCCAACTCCACAGGCAGCCCTTGCTCAGTCAGCGAGGCAATGCCGTTGCGCGATTTGCGCGATGACACCGCCAGCGCTTTGATGCGACCCGAAGTGATGGCAGATTTGAACTCGCTGTAGCCCGAGATGCCAATCTGCGCTTTACCTTCGGTCAGCAAGTCGAGGGCTTCTTTGCCGCTGGCACTGGGCAGGTACTGCAACTGCGCCGGATCCAGTCGCAGTTGGCGCACCAACATGCCCGCCAGCATGTGATCCACACCGCCCGCTGATCCACCCACAAAAACCACCGAGGCCAAGCGACGGCGCAGGACATCGGTGAGCTGACTCATCGTCTGGTAGGGCGAGCTGGGGGCCACGGCCAGCACAAGGTAATCGGCGGTCAGCCTGGCCAGCGGATGCACTTGGCGCAAATCCACGGGCGGTTTGTGCATGGCAATGGCCCCCACCATGACCATGCCGCCGATCAGCAATGCGGACGGGTCGTGGTTGTAGCGCTCCACAAAATCACTCAACCCCAGCAAGCCGCCTTTGCCACCTTTGTTTTCATAGCTGACCTGCTGCACCAACCCGGCGCTGGACATGGCACTGCCCAAGGCACGCCCGGTTTGATCCCAACCACCGCCCTCGCCTGCCGGAATGTAGATGCGCAAGTTGTCAAGCGGAGCCCAACTGGGCTTGAGTTCGGGCGCGCGGGCAGTTGCTGCTGCACCCAACGCGACAGGTATGCCCAAGGGGGATAAGGCCAGTGCGGCCAAGAGGTCTCGTCGGTTCATGTCGTTGTCTCCTGTCCAGCCCTCAAGAAGATGGGGCCGGTGAAAGAGATGCTAGAGAAGCAAGCTATCAATTGGCTATCACTCACCAATTGAAGGCCATACCGAGTTTTGGGATGATGCCTGGTCTTCGGACATCTCACCCCTCAAGCGCAACCACTTACACAACCTTGGAGACCTTATGAAACTCAACACTGGATGGATCGCCCTGAGCCTGGCTTGCGCCAGCCTGTCTGCGCTGGCAGCCGATCCGCACGCTGCTCATTGGGGTTATGCCGGGCATGGCGCAGCCCCACACTGGGGCGATATGCAACCTGAATTTGCCACCTGCAAGCTGGGCAAGGATCAATCACCTATCGACATTCCCGCTGCCGACAAGGCTGATTTGCCCGCACTGACGCTGGACTATCAGGCCAGCGCAGCCGAAGTGCTCAACAACGGCCACACCATCCAAGTCAATTTGGCTGACAGCGGCATGCTCAAACTGGGGCCAGACAGCTACAAGCTGCTGCAATTTCACTTCCACACGCCTGCCGAAGAAAAGGTACAAGGCCACAGCTATCCGCTGGGTGGCCACTTGGTACACCGCAACGAAGCGGGCCAACTGGCGGTGGTCGGCGTGCTGTTCAAGCTGGGCAAAGCCAACCCAGCGCTGAACAAAGTGTTTGCCGCCATGCCCTCCAAACCAGAAGCCAAGGCTGCGCTGCCCGAGTCCTTCAACCCGGCGGACTTGCTGCCGCCATCGCGTGGCTACTACGCCTACAAGGGTTCACTGACCACCCCGCCGTGCAGCGAAGGGGTGCGCTGGCAAGTGCTCAAAGAGCCAGTCGAGCTGTCCAAAGCCCAGTTGGCTCAATTCAAGAAGCTCTACCCCATGAATGCTCGCCCGGTGCAGCCGCTCAATGGCCGCACAGTGCAAAGCAGCCAGTAAGCCGCGACGCGCTCAGTCGAATTTGTAATTGGCCTGCACCGCTTGCCCCACGCGCAGCACCAAGCCGTCACCTTTGCGCACGATGGCATTCATGCCGAAGGTGATGGCACCGTCCACGCGTGGGTCTTGCCGGTAGCTGCGCAAGGTGTCGCCCACTTCGGGGCTGCTTTGCGCGGTGGCGGGGTCGATGTTGGGAATCGGGCAACGCGGGCAGGGTTTGACCAGTTGCAACTGCACGGCATCGCCCGCCTCGCCATCAGTGGTGGTGATGTGCAAGGTATCCAAATGATCTTCGCCGTGGGCGTCCAGGCCGTCCAACACCACGTTGGGGCGGAAACGCGCCATGCCCACATCCGCATGACCGGCGGTGTTCAAGCGCTGGTTCAACTCGGCCAGCGAGGCGGTGCTGGTCACCAACACCGGAAAGCCGTCGCTGAACTGGTTCGGGGCTTCAATGCCTTGCGTCCACTTCATGCTGGACAAGCGGCGGTGCGACGGGTCAAAGCGCACCAGTCGCAGCGGCTGACCCAAAAAATCACTGAACCACTGCGCGGCGACTGCACCCATGTCGTAGGCGGCCACATCGTCATTCCAGACGCGCACGCGGGTCGGCGCTTCCACCGCATCAATGGCCAAATGCAGCGCCAACATGCCGGGCGCACGCAGCACGATGTCGTAGGTTTTGAGCTGGGGCTGAATCAGCGCCATGCGTGGCAGTTGGCGCTGGGTGACGAATTCGCCTTGGGCATCGACCACCATCCAAGCGCGATCCAAATCCAAGCCGGTTTCAGTGAGCACCGCTTCGGGCACGGACACCCCCGCGCACGACTTGACCGGATACACCACCAATTGAGCGATGCGGGCGCTGATGTCAAAAGAAGGGGCGCTAGAGTTCACAGGCATGTCCTTGGTGCGGGAAGAGTCAGTGGCAAAGCCGAGGGCCGCCATTTTGCCCCGCCTTCTACAATGCCCAGCATGGCAAACACCTATGACATTTGCATACGCGGGGCCGGCATCACGGGCCGCGCACTGGCCTTGATGTTGGCACGCGAGCGCTTGCGCGTCGCCTTGGTGGCCGCGCCCGCTGCGCCCACCGTGACCGGCCACAGCGACGTGCGGGCTTACGCGCTGAACGCAGCCTCGCGCACGCTGTTGGAATCGCTGCGCTGCTGGCCTGATGAAGTCCACGCCACGCCCGTGCAGCACATGCAAGTCCACGGCGACGATGGCGGCGCGGTTCACTTCGACGCCTCCAGCCCAGCCAGCCCCGCGCTGACGTGGATTGTGGACGTGCCCGCCCTGGAAACGCGACTCACCGAAGCCGTGCGCTACCAACCGCTGATTGAAGTGGTCGATGCGCCCGTGCCCGCCAAGCTGACCGTGGTCTGCGAAGGCCGCGCCAGCCGCACCCGCGCCGAGTTTGGCGTGGACTTTGCCGTCACCGCTTACCCGCAGCACGCCATTGCCACCCGTTTGATCTGCGAAAAACCGCACGGCCAAACAGCGCGCCAGTGGTTCACCAACAGCGACATCTTGGCTTTTTTGCCGCTGGGCGGCCCGGACGGGAACTCAGTGGCCGTGGTGTGGTCTGTCCCACCAGAGCGCGTGCCCGCGCTGCTCGCCAGCTCACCCGAGGACTTTGCCCAGATGCTCGAAACCGCCAGCCACCACAGCTTGGGTGCGCTCACGCTGCAAGGCGAGCGCGCCAGCTGGCCGCTGCAACTGGCACGCGCCAGCCGCTGGGTCGGGCCGGGCTGGGCGCTGGCCGGTGATGCGGCGCACGCGGTGCATCCGCTGTCAGGCCAAGGGCTGAACTTGGGTTTGGCCGATGTGGCCGAGTTGGCCCAGCAACTGCGCCAGCGCGACTACTGGCGCGCCCCCAACGACCCCAAACTGCTGCGCCGATACGAGCGCGCCCGCAAGCTGGATGTGCTGCTGACCAGCGCCACCACCGACGGCCTGCAACAACTGTTCGGCCACCCCGCCAACCCGGCGCGGCTGCTGCGCAACTGGGGCATGAGCAGCTTTGACCGCTGCGGCCCGCTGAAACACTGGGTGGCGCGCCGTGCGATGGGCGCTGCCAACTGATCTCCACCCTGCCCTCTTTCTCAACACTGGCGGCCCTGCGCCGCCCCACCGAAACGCTGACGATGCAACTCCTCAAGACCGCGCTGGCCCTGGCCGCCCTGACCCTCACGCTCAGCGCAAGCGCGCAAGAAGCCGCTATCCGGAAAAATTTGGCTGAGCGTTTTCCGCAGCAGCTCATGCAAATCAACGAGGTGACCAAATCGCCCATCGCCGGTCTGTACGAGGTGCGCTACAACGACTCCGAAATTGTCTACACCGATGCGGATGCCAATTACTTGGTCAACGGCCACATCATTGATGCCAAGCAACGCCGTGACTTGACCGATGAGCGCATCGAAAAACTCAGCGCCGTTGACACGAAAAGCTTGCCGTACAAAGACGCCTTCACCATCGTGCGCGGCGATGGCTCGCGCAAGCTCGTGGTGTTTGAAGACCCCAACTGCGGCTACTGCAAGCGCTTTGAGGCCGATCTGCAAAAGGTGAACAACGTCACCATCCACATGTTCCTGTACCCGATTTTGGGCAAGGACTCGGTGGACAAGTCCAAGAACATTTGGTGCGCCAAAGACAAGGGCAAAGCATGGCAAGACTGGATGCTGCGCGAAACCCCAGTGACCGCCGCCGCTGCGGGATGCGACACCGGCGCGTTGACCCGCAACGTGGAATTGGGCCGCAAGTCCAAAATCACCGGCACGCCCACGCTGTTCTTTGAAAATGGCTCGCGCGTGCCCGGTGCCATCAACACCGCGCAAATCGAAAAGCTGTTGACCGAAGCCAAGCAGTAATCACAGCAATGCCCATCACCACCCCACCCGCGCTGCATTACCAAGTCGAAGCCGCAGACCTTCATGCTCACCTGTTTCGCGTCACGCTGACCATTCAGCGCCCCGACGCGCTGCAACGGCTGTCGCTGCCGGTGTGGATACCGGGCAGTTACTTGGTACGCGAGTTCGCCAAGAATTTGCAAAACCTGCAAGCGCGCCAAGGCACGCAAGCTGTGGCGGTGCAGCAGTGCGACAAAGCCACGTGGGAAGTCGCCTGCAAGCCGGGGCGGCGCTTGGTGTTGCGCTACGAGGTCTATGCCAACGATGCCTCGGTGCGCACCGCCAGCTTGGACGCAACGCGGGGCTTTTTCAACGGCACCAGCTTGTGTCTGCGGGTGGAAGGGCAAACCGACCAGCCCCACGCGCTGGAAGTGCGCGCTCCCAAATCAGCACCCGATTGGCACGCGGCCACCGGCCTCACGCCCACAGACATCGACGCACGCGGCTTTGGCCTCTACCAAGCCGTCAATTACGACGAGTTGGTGGACTGTCCGTTCGAGCTGGGCGCATTTTGGAGCGGCGAATTCAAAGCGTGCGGTGTGCCGCACCGCTTTGTGGTGGCGGGCGCAGCACCGTCGTTTGATGGCGCACGGCTGCTGGCCGATGCCAAGAAGATCTGCGAAACCAGCATCCGCTTTTGGCATGGCAACAAAAAGCCGCCGCACACCCGCTACGTCTTCATGCTCAACGCGCTGGACGACAACTACGGCGGGCTGGAGCACCGCAACTCCACCGCGCTGATCTGTGGCCGCCGCGACCTGCCGCGCTTGGGCGAAGCCAAGACCAGCGAGGGCTACACCACGCTGCTCGGCTTGATCAGCCACGAGTACTTTCACACTTGGAACGTCAAACGCCTGCGCCCGGCGGAGTTCACCGAATACGACTACAGCCAAGAAAACTACACCGAACTGCTGTGGTTCTTTGAAGGCTTCACCAGCTATTACGACGACTTGCTGCTGCGCCGCGCTGGTCTGCTGGACGAATACGGCTACCTCAAGCTACTGAACAAAACCATCAACCAAGTGCTGCAAACGCCAGGGCGGGCGCTGCAATCGGTGGCGCAGGCCAGTTTTGATGCCTGGGTCAAGTACTACCGCCAGGACGAAAACACCCCCAACGCCACGGTGAGCTACTACACCA
>ERZ724524.3083-NODE-3083-length-10618-cov-9.682287_pt1 | contig 10618 bp, 7 predicted proteins | sample MGYA00376057_ERZ724524 | MGnify/ENA primary metagenome ERZ724524 (study PRJEB28724, sample SAMN07190888) | wastewater metagenome | isolation source: influent of sewage treatment plant in Hong Hong | place: USA: Christiansburg, Virginia | collected 2016-03-01 ...
TAGATATCTCGTTCCTCTTGCTTGAGCTTTTGTATCTTTTTGTCATATTCATTGACTGTAATACGTCCATCAAGCCGATCATCATATAAAATTGCCATCTTCTTCTGAATTCTTACTTGCTCAGAAAGGAGATTTTTTTGTTGTAATTTTAGAAAGTCTTGCTCTTGTTTATGATTATCTGCTAATATTTGTACCAAATCCATCAAAGCATCCTGAGGAATCTGAATTTGCTTGAATACATTCATAATTTGCCCTTCAAGTATATCCTCTCTTTCATGTACTGCCTTACAAGTATGGCATCGTACATAATTTATATCCTTCTGAGTATAGCTACTCAATTTATTTCAGCACTGCTTGCAATGAAGTATACCCTTGAAAATAAATTCTTTTTTATTGTACTGTGTTCATCTTTCATTTGATGCACGCCCTGCGAGAATATCCTGGCATATAGTAAAGAGTTTATACGAAATCAGAGGTTTGTATTGATGATCATATATATTTCACTTCACGATCATTTGTCCGTAATAAAAAGGATTTCTCAGGAGCGAGTGCATACCACTTTTGGATATTCTCTTTCATTCACGTGTAGTAAATCACATTTTTGTGATTTCTTTTGCTACTCCTGCAACACTATGCAAACCCGTGGAAAATAATTCGAATGCCTTGATAATGTAATAATTTCTATCAGGATCTGGCACGATCCATTTTGATCACTCTCTTGCACTTGATTTCTTGCTTATACTCCCGTCATCCTTGTTGATATTGATATATCCGAGCGGAGCTTTTCAAATCCATTCACCATCTTGGACCTTCCGATCAAAACTTCGCTTTACATTATCGCGGAGCTGAGAAACATACTGTTTTGCAAAGAGAACTCACATATCCCATCGCATAATTGCAGAGGAATTTGAATCCTGATCAATGATGAGATTTTCCCTCAAAAAATACATTGCCACCTTTCATTTTTTTCGAAGACTATCAAGCACGACACTCTCCTTATAATCTCTCTGAAGTCGATCAATAGTTTCAACAAAAAGAGCAACACATTCATGAGAAGCCTCAATCCCCTTCACAATAGCCTCAAATTGCTTTCTTGTCTCCTTTGTTGATGATTCTGCTAATTCATATATTTCAACCTCAGTATAGCCATACTTTTGTGCATATTCCTGAATACGAGCTACTTGAGCAGGTATTGAGAATCCTTGCTCTTCTTGTTCTTTTGTAGATACACGAGCAATACCGATTGCTTTCATATTCTAATAGTTAGATTTTTATACTTTCCATAAATGCATCAAAATCAGCTCCGTCTATACGGATTTCTTTCCCGATTTTGTATGCTTTGATTTTCTCCGCTTTGATATAGCGATAGATAGTCATTTTTGTAACCTGGAGCATATCTGCTACTTGCTCCACTTTGTAGAAAATTGGTTTTTTCATAAAAGTTATTATTTACTATTATTAACACCATTATACTTATATTCGGATATCTGCAAAGGTTTATACAAGCTCAATGCTTCATGTATAATAGGGATAAATGTGAATGTATCTGTAGTGCCCTGAAACTCTTTGAGTTCGCTATAGAGACGCTTGAGACTCCTTGAATTGTACTGAGCTTCAAATTGTTTTCTTATGTCTCTGTAGGCATCGTTCGAGAGTAATTCAGCAAGCTGTGCAAGTGCGAGGAGTTTTGTAGGTGTATATTTTTTTGCACTTCGCATCATTATATTCCATCTATCAACTGATGTTATTCCCATAAACTCCAGTATTTTCAGATCAATCATAATAAGGTCCCAATGATGCTCCACGATCTTTCTTGCTGTTTCCATACAAAAAGCATCTTGGAAAGTGAATGGATCAGCAAAAGCAATACCAAGATCTGCATAAATAGATTTCAATTTTACCTTATTCATAAATCGAACTTCTATTCTCAAAACATCGAATGATTTTTTATTTTGTTGATTTTCAATTTTTCGAATGTCTTCAAATAAGCTCATTTGATAGTTTATTCCTTTCATATCTTTATCGAATCATCTATCCTCTGTTTTGCGAAGGTCCGCAATTTTATCGTAGAGAATTATTTGAAAACTTTTTGTATGAAGCCGAAAAGCTTCTCATCCATTTTGATAATCAGTTTTTGTTGTGTCAAATCGTGCAGAGATATTTGTTTTTGCTATCAATCCCAGTACACGGCTCACGCTTGTATAGTCATACAAAACAATATTTTTTCCATAGTGAATATTTGATACAATCGCTTTTTCGAGCTTTCCATCCCTGACGATCACTCACATATCCTTCAATGATTCTTTCAAAACACGAATAACACGTGGAAAATCATCATCAGATAATTCATCAAAATTATTTCCGAAAAGAAGCTTTGGTATTGAAAATTCAATCTTGAGACTGATAAAATCCTTCGTTCCATCCCATCGACTCAATAATGTAAGTCTTGGTTTGTAGATAGAATTTCGCTCATCTTCTTTGGTAGGATTTTGCACACACTTTCGCACTCCATTGACACGAGCAATATATGGTGGAGTATTGAGACCTTTTGTATTGGGCTGAAAGAGCGATCCATCTGTAATTCTAAAATGATGAACTGGGAGTGTGAGTATGATAGTATCAAGCATTTTCTACATTTTTAGCAATAAGAAGATATTCTGCGATGATCGAGCACTCAATGATCTGAGAACATTCTTGAGTAACGGGATGAAAAATATTGAGATCCTTCCCTTTTGATTTTCGTGTTGGGTATGTGAGACGATATCCAGATTCATCTCTCTTTTGATGAATAGCGATGGACCCTATATAGATGCTTTCATTGATGATAGCACTTGCAAACGCTACTACCCCATTTTGAGATCTAACTGGGAATATCCTTATTTGACTGACGGTTATGTTCATATTGTTGAATAATGCTTTGTCTTCTATCTTCTTCTATAAGAATCTCAAACAATCATACAAGACCAGCGAGTTCCATTCGCCGTTCCATGGTGATAGAGCGATTCTCAGATTCAGACATTGAGACACAAAAAAATAAGATACGGTGATCTTACTTTTTCTATTTCGATTTTTTTCAATTGGATTCGAGCATTTTTCGAGTGCTGTCGACTACTTTTCGACTCGAATTGCTGAGGTGAGTTTTATATAGCCATTCTCTATCTTAAAAAGACTCGTTACTCAAGTGAGTTTTGCTATCTTTCCATTGAGAAGTTTTACCCGATCATAACTCAGACTTTTTTTCTTCTTATTCATAATATTCAATCATAGTTCTCAAATATTCGGTTCTAGTCTTTCTACTATTTCATCGATTCATACCCCTGAATCAAGATGAAACATCAAATCAAAATATTCTTTTACGAACGCTTCATTTGTTTCTCAAAGAGCAATCTTTCTTCCATTCAGCTCAAGAACTTCCCTTTCTTGATTATAACTGATATTGCCTATGTTTTCCTTCTGCTTTCCTGATTCAGGACCCATACCAAGAATGTGTGCTATCGTATCACTGTAAATTTTTACAACAAATACATCCTCAATATTCCAAGACTCAACGGATATATCATCAATCTTATCAAGCCAATACATATATTGAAAACAAGCAAAATCAGCATTTACAATATCACCAAATTTCATAAATACCGTATTTCCTATGATTTCCGATTTCTTCGCAAGAGCTATAAATTTTCGAGTAACCGATTCTATTCAATCCGATTTCTCAAAACTATCAGAAATATAAGCATCTATGAGCTTTTGGAGTTTTCACATATTTCACTTATCGCACTCCAACTCAACATAAATATACTCACCAAAATAAGATATTTTTTGCCATAAATCATCGCTTTTGAGAGGCTTTCACAAGCACTTTGGAAAGAAACTTACATACTGTTCATCTCAATAAAAAGGTCGTTCTTCTTCAATATCACTTGAATGATGGTGTCTTGCCATAGCTCTTGATGCAAGAGAGTCATCAAGTCTTCCAAGCTCTCAGAGCACACAATAGAGATCATCTATAGCATCATCGCTAATTGAGAGAGGGTTATCAGAGCATGTCAGGAAATTCCTTATAATATCGTTCCCGATGTTATCAAGATACTTACCCATGAAAATTTGCTTTATATCAAAAGCAAAGAAGAATTGGGTCAAATTTGCAATTCGATACAAGATCAAAGATTTCACATCAAGCATGAAAAGATGATCCCAAAGACTTCATTCATTCCAAAACTCTTGATCCAATGGTGCAACATTCTTTATATAGCCATCTACTTTCAATATATTCCCGAGAGATAGGACCACTCTATCTTTTTCATTTTGATAGAGTTCAAGTATTTGCATCAAATGCCAAAAATAGAGAGGATTATCGAATACGCTATACCATGTTGCATCAAAATCCTTTTCTGTTCTTTGCTGTTCAAAAGACTCATCTTCAGCAGAGATACCAGAATAATAGAATCAAAAATTATTGGTTGTTTTTGGTCTTTTGAAAATCATACAGTTTTAGCAAAAAGTCATTACTTCCAAGTAAATATTACATTTCTTTCTTTGAAATATCGAAAAACCTTTCAAAGAACTTCATGAGCCTTTCAGTAACACTTTCGCATTTCTTCGTATATTGACCACTTGGATCAAAACGTGACATTTTAGGTACCATTTTTGTAATGGCGGTCCCTGTTGTAATAATAGCTCAGTCTCGAAAAGAATTTTCTATGAATTTATACGTCTCATCCTGATTCAACTTCTCTTCTTCAATTATTTTTTCTAACTCCTCTTTCTTTTTTCCTTCCACAAATGTAATCCAATCACCATCTACTGCAGAAGAAATATCAAGCGATTGAATAAACGCTTCAATAAGGTCCTTTTTGTTACGAAGATCTACACTTGATTCTATTGCCCTGTTGATGTCGAAAAGTATTTCTTTGTTGTTGATATGATCGCTATGATATTTTTTGATAAGCTCGATAATATAATCAATATTTATTTCTATTTGTTTGATTAGCTCCATTTCAAAAACAAGATCATCATTGATATTTTCTTTCTCGTCATCTTTCCCTTTTCTAAAGTCATTATACAAATCAATATACAAGCTATGATAATCTTGAATATCTCTTGGTGTTAAGATTTCTCTACCAGCAAATTCATCAAAAGTTGTGAGAATATTGCGGATTCTCAGAATTCCACCATAGAGTTTGATAAAGTCCTTTTGAGCTTTTTCAGAGAGTATTCGCTCTCAGAGTGGGAATTTTTCGAGTAATTCTTCAGCCAAGATCTTGTATCATTTCACCTCTTTATCACTGTCCTGATAACCACTATAGTATTCATCAAATGTTTTTAGGAGAACGATTCCACTCGCTTCCTTATCTCCAAAAAGTGATATCGCATCATTCGTTCTTTTTTCAAGATTACGAAAACAAACGACATTTCCAAAAGTCTTGATACTATTCAAAATACGATTGGTTCTTGAAAAAGCTTGTATGAGTCCATGTGATTGAAGATTTTTATCAACCCATAGGGTATTCAATGTTGTTGCATCAAAACCTGTCAAAAACATATTTACTACGATGAGCACATCAAGCTCTCTATCTTTTACTCTTTGGCTTACATCTTTATAATAATTTTGAAACTTGTCAGAAGAAGTGTCATAAGAGGTACCAAACATCTGATTATAATCAATGATTGCTTGTTCCAAGAAATCTCTTGAACTTGCATCAAGTCCAGTTGTATCTTCAGAGTTTTCATCAATCGTTCCATCTGATTCTTCTTCATTTGCACTGTAGCTAAAAATAGTAGCAACTTTGAGTTTTTGATCACTCGGCAGATCTTTCAGTTGTTTTTGAAACTCATTGTAATAGAGCTTTGCCATATCAATAGACGATACTGCAAAGATTGAATTAAACCCCGAAAGCCTTCTTTCTTTGAGCGTATAGAAGCTATTTCTTTTGGTTTTCTGATCAAAATGTTCACGAATATATCGGACGATATTACTCATTCTCTCAGGGGCAGAAAGAGCTTTCTCTCTATCAATATTTTTGACTTGGGTATCTTCGATATTTTCCGCTTCTTTGATGGTCGAAATATAATCTATCTTGAATGGTAATACATTCTTATCAGCAATAGCATCAACGATGGTATAGGTATGGAGTTTTTCTCCGAATGCCTGTTCGGTCGTCCTGAGATCTGGATGACCTCAAGATGATGAATTGACGGCAAAAATTGGGGTCCCTGTAAATCCAAAAAGATGATATTTTTTGAATGCCTTGGTGATAGATTTATGCATATCTCCAAACTGTGAGCGATGACACTCATCGAATATCAATACAATATGTCCACCAAAAATAGTATGATCTTTATTTTTCTTGATAAATGTATCAAGCTTTTGAATCGTGGTAATAATGATCTTTGCTTTTGGATCTTCAAGTTGTTTTTGGAGCTTGGCAGTACTCGTATTGCTATTTGCAGCTCCCTTTTCGAACTTATCATATTCCTTCATTGTCTGATAATCCAAGTCCTTTCTATCAACAACAAATACAACCTTATCAATGAAAGGTAATTTACTGGCAATTTGAGCCGTCTTGAAGCTCGTCAAAGTTTTCCCAGATCCTGTCGTGTGCCACACATATCCACCGGCGTCTATGGTACCATATTTCTTGTAGTTGGTGCTTGTTTCTATTCTGTTGATGATTTTTTCCGTAGCGACGACTTGATACGGTCTCATCACCAATAGCTGCTTATCTGCCGTAAATACACAATACTTCGTCAAAATATTGAGAAGTGTATGTTTTGCAAAAAAGGTCTTAGCAAAATCCATCAGGTCCGTGATAGGTCTATTGGTATAATCTGCCCACCAGCTGGTAAACTCAAAACTATTACTTGATTTCTTTCCTTTCTTGGCATTTCCGTTGTTTTGTTCTTTGATATGACTATTACGGGTCGTATTGCTATAATACTTCGTATGCGTTCCATTGGAAATCACAAAGAGCTGAACATATTCGAAGAGCCCACTTGATGCCCAAAAGCTCTCCCTTTGATACCGATTGATTTGGTTGAATGCCTCTTGTATAGCAACACCTCTTCTCTTGAGTTCAATATGAACAAGAGGTAAACCATTGACGAGTACTGTTACGTCGTAGCGATTGGATCTTTGCCCATCATCTGTTGCATACTGATTGATAACTTGGAGAGAGTTATTATGGATATTGGCTTTATCGAGAAGGTAGATATTTTTCTCGGTTCCATCATCACATTTTAATATCTTGATAGAATCCTCTTGAATAGTTGTTGTTTTCTCCTCGATACTTTGGCTTGGGTTAGCAATTTCTCTCTCAAAAAAATGCTTCCACTCAATATCACTAAAGGAATAATTGTTGAGCTTTTCGAGTTGTGCTCGGAGGTTGGTCACAAGATTACTTTCCTGATGAAGAGTGAGATATTCATAGGCTTGAGATTGCAATTGTGTAATAAACTCTCGCTCGAGTGCATCTTCGCTCTGGTACTGTTCAGATCTTCGTGGAGAGGGCATAAAGGTGGCAACAACGGTGCTTTGTGGATTTTGTGCTACAAGATTCATATCTGTGTTTGTCATAGTAGTTTAGTTATTCCAATGAAATTGTTGAATAAAGTCAGTAAATGTTTCTTGAAACAAAACCTTGTCTTCATTAGATAGTTCTGCACCTTCCAAATCAGATAGCTTACTGTGACTATACGTCTGAAGACATTGCTTTAACTGTTCTTTGTTGCCATCTTCCTTGATACAATCAGTCCAATTATTATACCCTAAAAAGATAGATGTTTTTTCTAGAAGGTTTCTAAACAGATTGAAATGATATTTTTCAATCGTATTATTAGTTATGGCAGTTTGAATTGTATTTTTTACAGATAAATGATAGGAAAAAGGAGAATCATCTTGTATTTTGAGTTCGAATTTCTGATTGATTTTCGATAAACTATAAGACTCAAAATCGCATTTGCTTTTTTTCCTCATTCTAACAAAAGAATTTACAAGAACATTATAAAACAAGGTATGATGTGTGGTTATGAGAAATTTGACAGTATTACCTTGATACAATTTTATAGCTTCAATGAGCTTAATTGCCATGGTGATAATTTTCGTATCATCGATAGAAGACACTGGATCATCAATGATGATATATTGCAGATCATTGAATGCTGATGTGGTTCTGTCAGATTCACTCGTATTCATGGCATCAATTGCTGCTTCCAAAACAGTATAGAAAACAGACCATATCAGCATGCTCTCTTCACCTTTGGAGATTTTAATATTTGTTGCGCTGTTATCATCACCTGAAGCAATTTTGAAAGTAACTTCTCACTTGATAAAATCAAAAGAAGGCTCAATCTTTGTATGATGAGAATAGTAAATATCCTTAAAATTCTCAATGATTGCACCCTCAAGTCCTTGTTCACTCACTAATTTAATAATCCATGAATCTGGTTGAAATCTCAGTATATAGTTCTCATTGTCCCAAGTGAACATATCTTCCAAGAATGCATTATAACAAAGTGTTTTTATTCCCCCACTTTGTATTGCAATTGGATCTCCATTTTCAGTTACTAATATTTCTCAATCCTCTATCTCTAGTACTTCCCAATTTTCACCTTTACTATGGAGCAAATTGGAAAGCCTTGTTTTTCCAGTCGCGTTAAATGCATAAACAGCTATGACCTTTTTCTTAGTCGTAGCTGCATCAAGTTTGGTTTTCATTTCTTCAGCAAGAGCTTCAATTGAGTCAAATTCTGCCATACTACTTTTCTAACGGTCTAAAAGTAAGGAGTTTCCCTCTATAATACTCATACTGTTGTCTGCGAGCCTGGAGTTCCGCAGGAAGACCGATGGAAATATCGTTTACAAGAGCATCGAATGTATCGAGGATGGCAACGATTTTCTTTTGTTTTTCCAAGTCTGGTTTTCAGTTTTTAGTGGGGATGGTGATTTTTAATTTTCTCAACTCTGCCATTGGAATACTTGAAACTGGGGATCCAACAATTTTATTCTCAATCTGTTTTTTTGCTTGTATCGTATTTAGAAAGAAGAGTAGAAACTTAGAATTTACCTTGCTTTGATTTGGTTTTATCACATATACACCTTCTTTAATATTCCAATTTTTTGGACTCTCTTTGACCAAAGCCGTTCTACCTATGGTACCAGTACCAGAAAATAAAACATCTCAAGCCTCCAGGTTAGAGCGATTATTGATTAATTTTAAAGCATCATCATTTACTTTGTCAGTCTTATCATAAAACACAATATCCAAGGTATTAAGTTCACGAACTGTTACATAGTAATTCTGTGCATCTTCTGCATTTAGAACAAAATTTTTACGAGGATTTAAGCCAGTCTTCAGCGAAACAATTAGTTCATCGAGTGTTCTTTCCTCAAATTCTCAATCAATATTATAAATTCAGTCACGATAATACTCGTATTGACTCTTTCTCGCTTCCAGCTCTGCTTCCAGCTCTGCTTCCAGCTCTGCTTCCAGCTCTGCAAAAGTATCGAGAATTTTTACGATTTCTTTCTGAATTTCGATGGGTGGGATGGGGATTTGAAAGTTCTCAATTTGCTTTTTTGAAACAGCAGGAATTCATCCTTTTTGCTGTTCTCAAATAAGTTTATTCTGATTATTTTTTAGGTAATAAAACACGAAGACCCAATCGATCCGACTTTTATTTATTATATCGATAGTATAGCAGCTATTACCAGCCCAATAAGGTTTGTAAATTTTATTCACATAACCAGCATTTGCACCTCTGGCACTTATAATAATTTTCTCTCCAGTATTATTGAATTCATCATAAAAACCTGTTTCTGATATTCAACCATTATAAACAGGATATTCTCCATCTGGGTTCTGTTTACTTTTATGAACAAATTCTCCAATCGTTATATTTGCAACATTGTCCTCTCATAAACTCTTAAACTCCACCCCATCGGGGCAGTATTGTTGTAGAAGTTGTTCTATTTTGTTCATCATTTTTTGGTAGATTATTTAAGCTTCTTTATTGATTTGTTGGATAATAGGCTTTGTGTGAGTCTTTGAGCCTCAGTATAAAGAATTTTTGCCCGCTCCTTTCGATCTTTCATACCTTGTGAGAGAAGAAGAGCATTCATAGTTTCAAGGTTTGAAATTACAACCAGTTGATCGACAGATCCATTATCTCGCTGATTTCACTCCGCTCATTTATTCTTCTTTTGCCAATCAGCATGCGTTTCTCAATATACTATCACATTCAACATATCTGCTTCATTGGCATATACAAACCTATCAAAATCAAATACTCAAATCAGGTGATCTTTTATCGCATCGGTATGAATTTTATAATTCACTTTTGCAAGTATTCTTTTTGTACTCCATCAGCTCGCAAGCCTCTCAGCTTCTTCATTTTTCAATCTCTGAAATTCTTTGAAAATGAAGTATTTGAACTCGGGCGAAATCCATGAAGCAAACTCCAGAGCTATATCGACATGCGCATATGTTCATCCAAATAATCCTGTTTTTGCTTTCATTCCCACTCAATTTACTCTTTCTTTCCATTTTTTTACAGAAAGAGTAAAACGATTCAAACCAGCTTCTTTCATAATTCCCTCGAATTCGAGGGAATTGAATTCAGG
>ERZ724524.3094-NODE-3094-length-10602-cov-4.366265_pt1 | contig 10602 bp, 10 predicted proteins | sample MGYA00376057_ERZ724524 | MGnify/ENA primary metagenome ERZ724524 (study PRJEB28724, sample SAMN07190888) | wastewater metagenome | isolation source: influent of sewage treatment plant in Hong Hong | place: USA: Christiansburg, Virginia | collected 2016-03-01 ...
GCTTCGAAGGATCAATGTCCCACCAGCCCTGGTGGTGCCGCTCGAAATGCAGGCCACTGGGCGTGACGATGCCAAACAGCGACTGCAGGGGTGCAAACGACACCGAGGCCTGCGTGGTCTGTGTCAGACCCGGGCTTTGGCGACGCTGCACATCCGATTCATATTTGGAGGGCTTGCCGTAGCTGCCGTCCGGCGCAACGCCCTGCCCCAGACCCTTGCTGTGCTCCGGCAAATTCAGGATATTGGGGTCACCGCCTTCGGTGGGAACCGGGTTGCTCTCGGCCATTGCACCGTGAAAAGCCGCGCCCGTGGCGGCTGCGGCGAAGGCGTTGCGAATGAAATCGCGGCGACCACTCCTGGCTTCGGTCACCACCTGGCGGATTCCATCCCGACTCAAAAAACTCTCGGGCGCCTTGCGCAGGCTTCCAGACACGGGTCGCTCTTGATTCACACAGACTCCTCCCACGGCGAAACAAATGACATATATATTCGAATTAACTAATATATATTAAGAAGGCAGTCTGGCCCTAGGTGTTATCACCAATCCCTACGGTTTTTCTCAAGCACACACGCTATTTGAAGCGGTAGTAGTCCCGATTGAGAACGGCCGCAATGGCAGTCACCTCTTCCGGAAAAAGCCCCAGATTGAGTTCGGTATTGCACTGCTCAACCATGCCGCGCAACATGCCTGGAGCATTGATACGGCCCTTGGGTTTGTAGATGGCACTGCCGTCGCCCACCACTTTGCTGGCGTGGCATTCGGTGCACTTGTTCTCGGCAATCAGCTTTTCACCCAGCTTCAGATCGGCATCCTGGAAGATTTTGGGCGTCTGCGCCCAGGCGATGGCCATCAGTGACGACAACAGCAGGCCTGACAAGATTTTGTGCATGCGTTGAAGGCTAGCGGGAACTTGCCCAAAACGCAAGCTTAAGAATGACTTCAGAAGCGGTCTGTACAGTTGGTGTTTTCTGCCTCGACCAAGGATGATGATGTCTTCACAAACGGCTTCCCAGCGCTTCAGCACCCCCAGCATAGTCATGCATTGGGCGATGGTGCTGCTCTTCGTGGCGGTGTACGCCCTGATCAACCTGGCCGAAGGATTTGAGAAGGGCAGCACCGGGCGGCAGATGGCGCGCGACTGGCATTCCATGTTTGGCCTGCTGATCTTTGCGCTGGTCTGGCTGCGCATTGCCTTGCGCGTGCTGGGCACAACCCCGCCGATTCAGCCTGCGCCCTCGGCGCTGATGGAAAAGCTGGCCAAGGCCGGGCACTTGGCGCTGTATGCGCTGATGGTGGTTTTGCCGGTGGTGGGCTGGCTGGTGCTGAGCGCACGCGGCAAGCCCATTCCCTTCTTCGGCCTGGAATTGCCCGCCCTCATTGCGCCCGACAAGGCGCTGGGCCGCCAGCTCAAGGAGATCCATGAACTCGGTGGCAACCTGGGCTATTTTCTGATCGGGGGCCATGCCGTGGCCGCCCTGTTGCACCACTACGTGCTGAAGGACAACACACTGCGCCGCATGGGCTTTACGCGGGCCTGATGTCAGGCGTAGCGCCTGGCCATCACCTCCAGCGCCACCGGCTTGATCCTGCTGCCCTGCCCTGCGCAGCCAAACGCCTCAAACCGCGCCTTGACGATGCCACGCGCCGCATTCTTGGCGGCCACCAGCGCCTTGCGCGGATCGAATTCACTGGGCTGGGTGGCGAACACCTGGCGCATGGCGCCGGTCATGGCCAGGCGGATGTCGGTGTCGATGTTGATCTTGCGCACACCGCTCTGGATGCCGCGCTGGATTTCTTCCACCGGCACGCCATAGGTCTCCTTGATGTCGCCGCCAAACTGGCGAATGATGGCCAGCCACTCCTGCGGCACGCTGCTCGATCCATGCATCACCAGGTGGGTATTGGGGATCTGGGCGTGGATGGCTGCGATGCGGTCGATGGCCAGGATGTCGCCAGTGGGCTTGCGGGTGAACTTGTAGGCGCCGTGACTGGTGCCAATGGCAATGGCCAGTGCATCCACGCCCGTCTTCGCCACAAAGTCCTTGGCCTGCACCGGGTCGGTCAGCATTTGCGCGTGGCTCAGTTTGCCTTCGGCGCCAATGCCGTCTTCTTCACCGGCCACGCCGGTTTCCAGGCTGCCCAGGCAGCCCAGTTCGCCTTCGACCGAGACACCGATGGGGTGGGCGTTCTCGCACACCCGGCGGGTGATGTCCACGTTGTAGGCGTAGCTGGCGGGCGTCTTGCCATCGCCCATCAGCGAGCCGTCCATCATCACGCTGGTAAAGCCCGAGCGGATGGACTGCTGGCACACCGCCGCCGAGGTGCCATGGTCCTGGTGCACGACCACCGGGATGTCGGGGTGCGACTCCACCGCCGCCAGCATCATGTGGCGCAGATAGGCCTCACCGGCGTATTTGCGCGCACCGGCCGAAGCTTGCAGGATGACCGGGCTGTCGGTCTCCTGCGCGGCTTCCATGATGGCGATGATCTGCTCCAGGTTGTTGACGTTGAAAGCCGGCACGCCGTAGCCGTTGTCGGCGGCGTGGTCCAGCACTTGGCGAAGGGAAACGAAGGCCATGAAAACTCCTCGATGAAACCTTGCGGGACAGACCTTTAGCTCTGTCCTCAACTGATTAGATTGGGCTCTAGCCCTCGTAAATACTCCGTGAGCAGCTATTCATTCAGTAGCGCTGAGCAGTCGGCAATGATGCGATCCGGCGCGCAAGCCTCTATGGGCTGGCCCATGTTGTAGCCATAGGGCAGCATCCAGACACGCACCCCCGCGTTGCGCGCGGTGGCCACGTCGATGCTGGAATCCCCGACAAACAGCGCACGCTCGGGCGACACGCCAAACTGGCACAGACAGCTTTGCACACCGGTGGGGTCCGGCTTCTTGGCGGGGAAGCTGTCACCGCTGACCACCGCGTCCAGCAGCGGTGTCAGACCGTGGGCATTCAGCACCGTGTCGGTGTAACGCCCCTCCTTGTTGGTGACCACGGCCAGCTTCACGCCCTGTTGGCGAAGGGCCGTCAGCGTCTCCCGCACCTGGGGGTAGAGCTGGCTGCGGGTGCCGCAGCGCAGCTGGTAGTGTTTGTCAAAGCGGGCCACGCTGAGCGCCAGGCTGTCGCTAGCGCGCACCGTGGTGTCTGGCACTTTGCCGCTGAAGGCCAGCGCCTGGATCAGCAGCTCCCGCGTGCCGTGGCCAATCCAGTCGTTGACCTGCTGCTGCGTCACCTCAGGTAAGGCAAAGTACCGCAAGGTGTCGTTGACGGCGTCAAAGATCTCGGGAGCCGTTTCCACCAGGGTGCCGTCCAGGTCAAACATGATCAGGTCAAAGGCTTTCATGCTGTCGCGGGCTTTGCGCGGTGGGCCAGCATGCGCACGGCATCCACCACCCGCTGGGACGTGATACCGAAGTGCGCATACAAATCTTTGGCCGGAGCCGACTCGCCAAAGCTGGCGATACCCACCACCACACCGGTGCGCCCCACGTATTTGCGCCAGAAGTCCGGGTGCGCCGCCTCGATGGCAACCGCGGGCAGACCCAGCGGCAGCACACTCTCCTGGTAGGCGTCACTCTGGCGGTCAAACACATTGGTGCAGGGCATGGACACGACACGGGTGGCAATGCCTTCCACCGCCAGCGCTGCCCGCGCGGCCATGGCCAGTTCCAGCTCCGAGCCGGTAGACACGATTACCACCTGGGCACCGTCCATGTCGGACAGCACATAGCCACCGCGGCGAATGTTTTGCTCCATGGCCAGCGCAGTGCTGGCGTCACCGGTCAGGCGCGGCAGGTTCTGGCGCGACAGGCACAGCGCGCTGGGGCCATCCTCGCGCTCAATGGCGTGGGCCCAGGCAACGGCCGTCTCCAGGCCATCGGCCGGGCGCCACACGTCCAGGTTCGGGATGATGCGCAAGCTGGGTATGTGCTCCACGCTCTGGTGCGTGGGGCCGTCTTCGCCCAGGCCAATGCTGTCATGCGTGAACACATGGATGACGCGCAGCTTCATCAGCGCGGCCATACGGATGGCGTTGCGGCTGTAGTCGCTGAAGGTCAGGAAGGTGCCGCCATACGGGATGTAGCCGCCGTGCAGGGCGATGCCGTTCATGATGGTGGCCATGCCGAATTCGCGCACGCCGTAGCTCATGTGGTTGCCCGGCACAAACTGCCCGTCGCTGCCGCGACCGGCCTTGATACAACCCTTGAAGTTCGTCAGGTTGGAGCCGGTCAGGTCGGCACTGCCGCCAAAGAACTCGGGCACCAACGGTGCCAGCGCGTCCAGCGCATTCTGGCTGGCCTTGCGGGTGGCGTGCGGCTGGGCGTTGCCCGCTATGGCTGCCAGCACGCCGGGCAACTGGTGCGCAAATGCCGGCAGCAGGTCGCCCGCCATGCGGCGCTCGAACTCGGCCGCCTGCTCGGGGTAGTGGGTGCGGTAGGCCTCAAAACCGGCGCGCCACGACCGCTCGGCCGCCTGGCCGCGCTCCACGGCGTTCCAGGCCGCGGCAATGTCCGCCGGAATCTCGAACGGCGCATGGTCCCAGCCCAGCGCCGCGCGGGTAGCCGCCACCTCGGTGGCGCCCAGCGCGGCGCCGTGCACATCGTGGGTGCCGGCCTTGTTGGGCGAGCCCATTCCGATGACGGTCTTGCAGCAGATCAGCGTGGGCTTGCCATCGTTCAGCAGTCCCTGGGCCTTGGCGGCGCGCATGGCCGCGTCCAGCGCCTCAGGGTCATGGCCATTGACGGCGGGGATGACGTTCCAGCCATAGGCTTCAAAACGCTTGGGCGTGTCGTCGGTGAACCAGCCCTCCACATGGCCGTCGATCGAGATGCCGTTGTCGTCATAAAACGCCACCAGCTTGGACAGGCGCAGCGTTCCCGCCAGCGAGCAGACTTCGTGGCTGATGCCTTCCATCAGGCATCCATCGCCCATGAACACATAGGTGAAGTGGTCGACGATTGCGTGCTCGGGGCGGTTGAATTCACTGGCCAGCAGCTGTTCGGCCAGCGCCATGCCCACCGCGTTGCTCAGGCCCTGGCCCAGAGGGCCGGTGGTGGTTTCCACGCCCGGCGTGACGCCCACCTCGGGGTGGCCTGCCGTCTTGCTGTGCAACTGGCGGAACTTCTTCAGCTCGTCCATGGGCAGGTCGTAGCCGGTGAGGTGCAGCAATGCGTAGATCAGCATGGAGCCGTGGCCGTTGGACAGCACAAAGCGGTCGCGGTTGGGCCACAGCGGGTTGGCCGGGTTGTGCTTCAGGTGCCGGTTCCACAGCACCTCGGCAATGTCGGCCATGCCCATGGGTGCGCCGGGGTGGCCGGACTTGGCTTTTTCGACGGCATCAATGGCGAGGAAACGGATGGCCTTGGCCATCTGGTTGGCCATGTCGGGAGTAGGCGTGTTCATGGTCATGCTGCTTTCTTTTGACGGTCCATCATTCGCCACACAAACGGCGTGAAGATGAGTTGCATGGCCAGCTCCATCTTGCCGCCCGGCACCACGATGGTGTTGGCGCGGCTCATGAAGCTGTCGTCAATCATGCTGCGCAGGTACTGGAAATCGATGCCCTTGGGGTTGGCAAAACGAATCACCACCATGCTCTCGTCGGCGCTGGGAATGTCGCGCGCGATGAAGGGGTTGGACGTGTCCACCATGGGCACGCGCTGGAAGTTGACGTGCGTGTGCATGAACTGCGGGCAGATGTAGTTCACGTAATCGGGCATGCGCCGCAGAATGGTGTCGGTCACCGCCTCGGTGCTGTAGCCGCGTTTGGACTTGTCGCGCCAGAGTTTTTGAATCCACTCCAGGTTGATGACCGGCACCACGCCAATCAGCAGGTCCGGGTGCTGGGCAATATTGATCTCGGGCGTGACCACGGCGCCGTGCAGGCCTTCGTAGAACAGCAGGTCGGTGTTGGCGGGCACGTCTTCCCATGGGGTGAAGGTGCCAGGGCTTTGCTGGTACGGCGCGGCTTCTTCGGGGTCGTGCAGGTACTTGCGGCGCCGGCCGGTACCGGTGGCGGCATAGTCGCGGAACAGGGCTTCGAGTTCGGGGAACAGATTGTTCTCCGGACCGAAGTGGCTGAAGTTCTTGTTACCGGCTTTCTCGGCTTCGGCCAGGCGCAGCTTCATCTCGGCGCGGTCGTGGCGGTGGAAGCTGTCGCCCTCGATGACGGCCGCGTTCACGCCTTCGCGGCGGAAGATGTTCTCGAACGTCCGGGTCACCGACGTGGTGCCCGCACCACTTGAGCCGGTGATGGCAATGATGGGATGGCGTGCAGACATGGTCGCTCCTAGATGTTGTTAGTAAAAATGGCCTCTAGCCCTCGTACTGATTGGACAAGCAGCTATTAAATAAATAGCATTGCGGGACGGATCTTTGGCTCTGCCCCCAACTGATCAGAAGCGTGCGTCGCGAAACAGGCTGCGCTCGGTAAACAGCGGGTTGTCCAGTTCGTGCTTGATCGGCTCGGCGTGGTAGCGCTCAATGCGCTCCACCTCGTTCCTGGAGCCAAACACCAGACCAATGCGCTGGTGCAGGCTGGTGGGTTGCACGCACAGCATGGGCACCTCACCGGTGGAGGCGCGACCTCCGGCTTGCTCCATGATCATGCCCATCGGGTTGGCTTCGTACAGCAGGCGCAGGCGACCGGGCTTGCTGGCGTCCTTGGTGTCGCGCGGGTACAGAAACACACCCCCGCGCATCAGGATGCGGTGCGCCTCGGCCACCATGCTGGCAATCCAGCGCATATTGAAGTCCTTGGCGCGGGGGCCCGTCTTGCCGGCCAGGCATTCGTCCACATAGCGCTTGACAGGTGCCTCCCAGAAGCGGGCGTTGGAGGCGTTGATGGCGAACTCGTGCGTATCCACGGGAATCTGGATGTGCGGGTGGGTCAGCATGAACTCGCCCAGCGTGGGATCCAGCGTGAAACCGTTGACGCCATCACCCACCGTCAGCACCAGCATGGTGGTCGGGCCATACAGCGCGTAGCCGGCAGCTACCTGTTTGGCACCGGGTTGGAAGAAGTCGGCCTCAGTCACGTCACGCTGCTGGTCGCGGGGCATGTCGTCCAGATCCTTGGGCGCGCGCAGCACCGAGAAAATGCTGCCCACCGACACATTCACGTCGATGTTGCTGGAGCCGTCCAGCGGGTCAAACACCAGCAGGTATTTGCCGCGCGGATACTGGCCGGGAATCTGGTACGGCGCATCCATCTCTTCCGAGGCCATGCCCGCCAGATTGCCGGCCCACTCGGTGCGGCGGATAAAGACATCGTTGGACAGCACGTCCAGCTTTTTCTGGGTTTCACCCTGCACATTGACCGAACCGCCCTCCTCTGCCGCGTGGTTGCCCATGACGCCACCCAGCTCGCCAAACGCGACCGCGCGGGCAATGGCCTTGCAGGCAATGGCAACGTCCAGAATCAGGGCGTTGAAGTCGCCGCTGGCGCTGGGGAAGCGGCGGCGCTCTTCAATCAGGAACTGGGTCAGCGTGCGGCGGTGGTTGTTGTGGCTCAGTGGCATGGTGGTGTCCGGTTGATTTGGAATGGGTGGGCGGGCTTTTCGGCATGCCAGCGGCGCAGCTGGGCCAGATTCACCTGGCTCAAATCGGGCACGACCCGCAGGGCAGCGCCAAAGTCATGGTGCGCGGTGTAGGTGGTGGGTGTGATGACCGTGGCCAGGCCAGCTGCAGTGGCTGCGCGCAGCCCGTTGCTGGAGTCCTCCAACGCAATGCAATCGATGGATTTGAGCTGCAACGCGTCCAGCATCTGCAGGTACACCTGCGGATGCGGCTTCTTGATGGGGGCAGTGGACGCGTCGCCTATGGCGGTGAAGTTCAGCCGCCAGTCCGCGCCCATGTCGCGGCGCATCAGGGCGGCGATGTTGACCGGCGAGGTGGTGGTGGCAATGGCCAGCTGCAGACCCTGGGCCAGCGCTTCGTCCATCAGCATCAACACACCCGGGCGCAGACTGACGGCGCCGTCGTTCACAGCGGCCTCGTAGGCGGTAGTCTTGAGCTCATGCAGCCGGTTCACTGTATCGTTCAGCGCCATGGCTCCGACCTCGCGCATGTCGGCCCGCGTGGTTTTCCAGTAGTGCAGGATGCGCTCCTTGCCGCCCGAAATGTCGAGCAGCTCGGTGTACAGCGCCTCATCCCACACCCAGCCCATGCCCATTTCGGCGAAGGCTTGGTTGAACGCGGCCAGGTGCGCACGCTCGGTGTCGGCCAGGGTGCCGTCGACATCAAAAATCAGGGCTTGAAGCGTGGTGGCGGACATGGGTTTGGTTCAATGCGGCAAAGGAAAAAATGGGAGAAAAGGGCTTGATATCAGTGAGGAATGATTTACTTTAATCGCCTTAACTCATAAACTCCAATCACGTTTTATTGAAAACTCATCAGACAAATCTGATGAAAAAGAGGTTTTTTGATGCGGCCCTATACCCTGAAGCAAATCCAAACCTTCCTGGAAGTGGCACGCCAGCGCTCGGTTTCCAAAGCCGCCGAGCGGCTGTTTGTGACCCAACCCGCCGTGTCCATGCAAATCCGCCAGTTGGAGGACGCGTTTGGCGTGCCGTTGATCGAGCCGGTGGGCCGCAACATAGGGCTCACGCACGCTGGCGAGGCGTTTCAGACCTATGCCATTGCCGCCATGGGCCAACTCAAAGACCTGGAAGCCCTGATGGCCGAGCATGTGGGCGTGAAAAAAGGCCGTATCGACCTGGCCGTGGTCAGCACCGCCAAATACTTCATCCCCATGCTGCTGGTGCGCTTTGGCAAGCTGTTTCAGGGCATTGACATCCAGCTCAAGATCGACAACCGGGAAAACATCCTGGGGCTGCTCGCGCGCAACGAGGCCGACCTGGTGGTCATGGGACGCGCCCCTGCCAACCTGGACTGTGAAGCCACCGCCTTTGCCACCAACCCGCTGGCCATCGTGGCCGCACCCGACCACATTCTGGTGCGGCGTAAAAATTTGCCGTTTTCAGCCCTGGGGGAGCATCGCTTTGTGGTGCGTGAAGAGGGCTCGGGCACGCGCGCGGCGATGGAGCGCCAGTTTGCCGAGCACCAAACGCCGTTGAATGTGGAGATGGAAATGCCCAGCAACGAAACCATCAAGCAGGCCGTCATGGCCGGCATGGGCCTGAGCTTTTTGAGCCTGCGCACCGTGCGCCACGAGCTGGCCAGCGGTCACATCGCGCTGGTGGACATTGAAGGGCTGCCATCCATGGGGCACTGGTACGTGACCCACATGAGCCACAAGAAGCTCTCTCCCGCCGCGCGCGCCTTCAAGGAGTTTCTGATTGAGCAGGGTGGCGCGTTGATGGATTCGTGGAGTTAGCAGATTGAGGCTCGCGTATTTTTACGAGTTTCAAAAAGCCAGACTCTCGCACCAACCGCTCTTGCTTTTCCATACTGGACACACACCGATACAAGGCTTCGTGCGTAACACCCAATTCGCAAGCCAAAGACTTCAATCCTGACCCCAAAGGGTATTTATCGCTTTGGCCTTCGGTTTCAAGCAAATGGATCAGGCGGTCTCGAACTCTACTCAGTGACATGCGTTCGCATTGCAGTCTGAGCCGCTTGACCTCACGATTCAACATCGCAATCCAGCGGCTCGCAAACGCAGGGTCCGAGTCCATGGTGGCACGGACATGCGCGATGGGAAATTGAGTAATCTCCGAAACCGCTGTGACCTTGCCATCGCAGTGGTAGTGCGCTGACTGAAGACTGGCCTCACCGACTAGACCATGGCGGGTGCGCTGAAGAACAGCGGTACCACCTTGCGCGCCAAGTCGTTCCAGGATGACTTCGCCAGTTGCCAGGAAAAACATGTTGACGGGCTTGTTTCCCGTCGCAAACAGTCGCTCACCCTTCTGATGCATGGCGGTCACGCAGTACGCATGCAGGTGTTTGGGGAGTAGCTCGGCCAGTTCAGGATGAAGTTGCGTAAAGTCCGATGGCATATGACAACGATCATACGGTTTCCGAGCCCATATCAACAATACTTCAGCCCAGACGAATACAACGAGGCATCATGACCAATTCGATTTTCCAGTTTGGGCAGAACGTTCCTGAATATGACATTCCGGTTCTGAACGAACGGGCAGTCCGCGCCAGCGCCGGAATTCTGTTTTTATGGGCCCTGATCAGCTTTATGAACGCGTGGTTGACGGGCAACTTCCAGCCTACACGCGTGTTCGTTGTGAGTTTCTTGATGGAGTTCACAACCCGCATTTTCATTGACCCCCGTTTCGCCCCGATCATGATCCTTGGCGAGTGGGCGGTTCGCAAGCAGCAACCTGAATGGGTTGGTGCTCCGCAGAAGCGGTTCGCCTGGGCCATCGGTTTTGTACTTGCGACCGCCATGCTGTATCTGGTGGTGCTCAACAACTTGATTGGCCCGATCAACCTGGTCGTGTGCGCGCTGTGCCTGATCCTGCTCTTTTTTGAAACGGCCTTTGGCATCTGCATCGGTTGCAAGGTCTACAACTGGTTCAACAAGGAGAAAGCGCAACTGTGCCCCGGGGGGGTCTGCGAGATCGTGCCCGAGCGCGGCGCCGATGGCAGCTGGGCGCATGCCGGGGTGGCGCTCGCCTT
>ERZ724524.3098-NODE-3098-length-10600-cov-8.939592_pt1 | contig 10600 bp, 8 predicted proteins | sample MGYA00376057_ERZ724524 | MGnify/ENA primary metagenome ERZ724524 (study PRJEB28724, sample SAMN07190888) | wastewater metagenome | isolation source: influent of sewage treatment plant in Hong Hong | place: USA: Christiansburg, Virginia | collected 2016-03-01 ...
CTTCGGTTTGACACCTGCAACGAGTTTGGACTTTCTTTTTCGTTTGACGGTTGCCAGTTAAATCATTCTTCGTTTTACAAAACAAAAATTAAAAAGACCGTTTTTAAAAATTCGCAATTACAAGAAACAGACTTTGCAGAAGCAGACTTGACAAGTGCTATGTTTGACAACTGTAATTTGGAACGAGCAACTTTCGACCAAACAATACTTGAAAAAGCGGACTTTCGGACTTCTTACAATTATTCTATTGACCCAGAAATAAACCGAATTAAGAAAGCAAAGTTTTCAATTTTGGGCGTTGCAGGTCTTTTAGACAAATATGACATTGAAATTGAACATTCTAATTAAAAAAATATGACACCAAGATTTGAAAATTTATCCGATAAAAAGCTAATTGGCAAACGACTAACTATGAGTTTAGCCAACAACAAGACTGGCGAACTGTGGCAAAATTTTATGCCCAAACGCAGAGAAATAAAAAATAATGTTTCTAATGATTTGATTTCAATGCAAGTGTATAAACCGACACATTTTGCGGACTTCAAACCAACCAATGAATTTGAAAAATGGGCAACCGTTGAAGTAACAAATTTTGAAAGTGTGCCGACAGAAATGGAAACATTTTCATTGGCAGGCGGACTTTATGCAGTGTTTGACTATAAAGGTTCAAGTAACGACCCAAGTATATTTCAATACATTTTTGGGACTTGGTTACCGAGTTCAGAATACTTATTAGACGACAGACCTCATTTTGAAGTGTTGGGCGACAAATACAGAAACAACGACCCAAATTCAGAAGAAGAAATTTGGATACCAATTAAACCGAAACAATAAACACCAGCCACTAACAGCGGTCTTGCGTAATTGGGCGGAATCGGTCATCGCTCGCGCGCATTAAAGCGGCAGGCAAATTATTTGCGGCTCGCTAATAAAGTAAGTATCTTTAAAACACCTTTGATCGGTTAAGTAAGTTGATGTTTCAAAAGCCCAACTACGCAAAGCCGCAAAACGTTAGCCGACACCCTAAAACGACACCCTGCAAAATATGGAACATAGACATAAATACGACAAGGACGGCAAACAACTTTGCTGTACACAAGAAGAAAAAATAAATTTAGTTGCGGACAAACAACTTAAAAAAGAACACAAGGAAGTTGGTTGTTGTGCTACTGATGAGCCAAAACACAATGACCATTCTGACGATGATGGACACGACCATTCAAGTGGTAATGACAGCACATTCAAAATGTTTTTACCAGCAATAATAAGTTTAGTTTTATTGTTGGTAGCTATTGTATTTGATAATTGGTTTCCTCAAACTTGGTTTAAGGGTTGGGTACGCCTTGCTTTTTATGTGATGGCTTACATTCCTGTTGGCTTTCCAGTTGTAAAAGAAGCGTTTGAAAGTATCCTAAAAGGCGAAATATTTTCAGAATTCTTATTAATGAGTATAGCTACGATTGGAGCATTTGCCATTGGAGAATTTCCCGAAGGTGTCGCAGTAATGTTGTTTTATGCAGTTGGAGAAGTATTTCAAACATTGGCAGTAAAAAGAGCAAAAGCGAACATTAAAACTTTGCTTGACCAGCGACCAGACGAAGTAACCATTTTAGAAAACAATCAAGCCAAAACAATTAAAGCAGAAAACGCTAAAATTGGCGACATTATTCAATTAAAATCAGGCGAAAAATTAGGACTTGATGGCGAACTATTAACCGAAAATGCCTCATTTAATACAGCGGCTCTTACAGGCGAAAGCAAACCCGATACAAAAATGAAAGGTGAAACAGTATTAGCAGGAATGATAAACTTAAATACCGTTTCACAAGTTAAAATCACTACTGAATATAAAGATAGTAAATTGAGTAAAATTTTAGAAATGGTACAAAATGCCACTTCTCAAAAAGCACCAACTGAATTGTTTATTAGAAAATTTGCAAAAATCTATACGCCTATTGTAGTGCTATTAGCAATTTTGATTTGTGTAATTCCCTTACTCTTTGTTGAAAATTATGTATTTAGTCAATGGTTGTACAGAGCATTAGTATTTTTAGTCATTTCTTGTCCTTGTGCTTTGGTAATAAGTATTCCATTGGGTTATTTTGGTGGGATTGGTGCGGCTTCAAAAAACGGGATTTTATTTAAAGGAAGTAACTTTTTAGATATTATCGCAAACATTCAAAATGTGGTAATGGATAAAACAGGCACAATGACCGAAGGTGTTTTTAAGGTACAAGAAGTAATTATAAATCCTGAATTTGGTAAAAACGAAATTTTGCAAATGGTTAATGTTTTGGAAAGCCAAAGTACACATCCAGTTGCAACTGCAATTCATAATTTTGTTGGCAAAATTGATAGTTCAATTATACTCAAAGACGTAGAAGAAATATCAGGACACGGACTAAAAGCTATTATTAAAGGCAAGGAATTATTAGTTGGAAATTTCAAACTAATGGACAAATTTTCTATCAAATACGACATAGACCCAACAAAAATAGTTTATACTTTAATTGCCATTGCTTATGATAATAAATTTGTAGGTTATTTGACTATTGCTGACAGCATAAAAGAAGACGCACAAATTACAATAGACAAACTAAAAGCATTGAGTGTAAAAACTACAATGTTAAGTGGCGACAAATCAAATGTAGTTGAATTTGTTGCCAACAAATTAGGTATTACTAATTTTTATGGAGATTTGCTACCCGAAGACAAAGTAAATAAAGTAAAAGAAATTATTGCAAAAAACGAAACCGTTTGTTTTGTAGGCGATGGTGTGAACGATGCACCAGTAGTAGCATTAAGCAATGTTGGTATTGCAATGGGTGGACTTGGAAGTGATGCAACAATTGAAACAGCAGATGTAGTAATACAAGATGACAAACCAAGTAAAATTGCAACTGCAATAAACATTGGTAAGCAAACAAAAAAAATAGTTTGGCAAAATATCACTTTGGCATTTGCGGTTAAAGGAATTGTTTTAATACTTGGAGCAGGTGGTTTAGCGACAATGTGGGAAGCAGTTTTTGCAGACGTTGGCGTAGCACTGTTGGCAATATTAAACGCAGTAAGAATACAAAGAATGAGTTTTGATGAATAAAAAGGCAGTCGGCTAACATGGGCTTGGCGAAAGCGGGGCAAGAGTGCTTTATTGAACTTTTGAATATATATTGGGGCAATGTGCTAAATTGGGGCTTTTGTGCTGGGTTTCCCCGCCTTCGCCAAGCCTTTTCCGTTAGATGAAATATTTTTGAAAAATTTGATTAGTTGATTTGTTTTTGGTGGGCTTTAAAAATAAGGAAATTTGATTTTTTTCTATTTTTAGAGAGGGGGGAATAAGGAATTATTTTTATTGATTGAAAAAAGTAGCAAGTTTGATAGTATAAAAATATAGATTTTATTTTATAAAAAATTTTTACATGCAAGTTCAACAACTTCCAATAAGTAAGTTTCTTAAAACAGCTAACTCTCTAATTGTTCCAGTTTATCAAAGAGATTATGCTTGGAAGAGACTAAATTGTGATAAATTGTGGTCTGATATTCAACAACTTATATCTAATAAAAGATCTAGCCATTTTTTGGGAACGATCGTAACCATAAATGATGGATATGGTAAATATCTTGTTATAGATGGGCAACAAAGATTAACGACGATTACAATATTTTTACTTGCACTAAGTCATTATTTAAGAGATAAAGAAAATCCAACAGAAGAAGAAATACAGCTACAAAAAGTTTTTAAGGGTTATTTAATTGACGAAGAATCTATATCACAAGAAACAAGAATAAAATTAAAGCCAAATAAAAGCGATTTGGAGTATTTTGAAAAACTTTTTGATGAGAAGAAAGAGATTATTGAAAATAACTCTAATATCGTGAATAATTACTTATTTTTCAAGGAAGAATTTAAAAAAAATGAGATATCTGCTCGTAAAATTTTTGAAGATGGATTGCAAAAACTTCATATTGTATCAATTGATTTGTCTAGAGGACAAGATGATCCACAGCTTATTTTTGAAAGCTTAAATTCAACTGGAGTTGATCTGACTGCTGGGGATTTGATTCGTAACTATATTTTGATGGATTTAGAGCCACAAGAACAAGAAAAAAAGTATAAAAAATATTGGGTAGAAATAGAAAGACTAACAAGTGATGTAGCTGAATTTATCCGCAATTATCTTATTTTTAAAACAAGATCTTGGGTAAAAAAAGATGATGTTTACTTGTTTTTTAAAAAATTTGCCATAGATACTTATGACAACAATAAAGAATTAATTTTGGAGGATTTATTAAAGTATGCCACTATTTATGGTTCTTTTATACAAACACAAAAACATAGAAACGAAAAAATCAGTTCTTGTTTGTCTAGAATATGAAGAATTGAATTTACGGTTTGTTATCCTTATTTATTTGATATTTTTACTGATTTAGAAAATGGTGATCTAAATGAAGATAATATAACTGATATTTTAAATACAATAGAAAGTTATTCATTTAGAAAAATACTTGTTGATGGAACTACTCAAGGATTAAACAAATTATTCATAACATTAGCAAAAGAAATTAAAAAAGAGTTGTCTTCAAAAGAAGATTATCTCAATATTTTAAATTATGTGTTATTAGAAAAAAGAGTATCACAAAGATTCCCTACGGATGAAGAATTTGAAAATGCTTTGATAAATAAGGAAATTTACAGATTCCAATCAAAAAACCGTAATTTTCTTTTAGAATCACTGGAGAATTATAAAACAGCTCTTCCTATAAATCTTGAAGACTTATCTGTAGAACATATTATGCCTCAAACACTTACCAAGGATTGGAAAAACAAACTCGGTGAAAATTGGCAAGAAGTACATGGAAAATATCTTCACACATTAGGAAATCTTAGTCTTACAGCCAAAAATTCCGAACTTTCTAATAATTCCTTTGAGGATAAACAAAAGATAGACTTTCAAACAAGCAAACTAAAGTTAAATTTTAATTTAGATAATTCTTTGATATGGAATGAAGAACAAATCATATCAAGGGCGAGAAACCTATCAAAAGATGCAAAAGAAATCTGGAAATATCCCAAAACAACTTTTAAAAAGGATGTTCCTGAAGAACAAATTTTTGATCTAACAAATGAAGATAGTTTTAGCGGTAGCAAGCCATCTATACTTTATTTTGAAGATGATAATAAAGGAATTGAAATAAAAACATGGAGAGATTTACTATCGAATGTGTGTAAATTTTTGTATGAGTACTCTCCTACAGAATTTAAAGAAATACAAAATAAGACAGAGTTTCAATGGAATTTTAATGTAGATAAACCACTAAGGAATCCAGTTGAATTTTTAAATGGTAAATTTGTAGAAGGAAACATGAGTGCAAATAATATTATTTCCTTTTTAAAAACATTGTCTGAATCATTAAACTATAATCCAGAAAATGTACAATTCTCAATAAAAAACACAAAATAAGGTGTTTCGATTTTTTCAATTCACCCCCGACCCCTCTTGAAAAAAATCGAAACGAAAAAAATCAAATTGAATAGTTGAAAAAAGCCCACCAAAAACTATTTTTAAAGGATAAATTTTTCAAAAATACTCTCGCTCCTTAGGTCGCTCGCCCTTCGGGTCATCTAACAGCTGATATCTGCAAGGGCTTCGCCACATTTTGCCACACTAAATTGATTTTTAAAGGAAGTGGCAAAACGTCAGATATCAGCGAACGTTACAGCTTCATACCAAGAAGATTATCAATGAATAATCTTCTCAAGTTTTCTCGTAAATACATCAAGACCAAAACATTTCACCGATGAGCGTGCATTTTTTGCATAGCGCTCTCGGGACTCCGTCATCTGAGTGAACGCCCGATCAAGACTCTCTATCGGAGCTCACTCCGGTACTAAGATTCCATTAACACCATCTTGAATCGTCTCTCGAAGACCTCACTCATTCACTCCGATTACGGGTGTACCGCAAGAGAGCGACTCGATCGCCACCATCCCGAAGTCCTCATGCTTGGGGATAAAAATCGTCGCTATTGCTCCGCGAATATAGCTTGGAAGGAGGTTGTTGTCCTCAAGACGAACAGGATGGATATTGGGAGATGCCGATGCTCGAGCTAAAAGCTCATCTCTATCAGGATCTCTTTCTCCATAAATCAGAACGAGATGAAGATCAGGCCGTCTCTCAAAAGCATCAATAACACGATCAATTCGCTTGAAATAGGAAAACTTCGAAAAAGAGAGAAAATATCGAAATCCAGGATCATATCGCAATCCATCTTGAGAAAAATATAACTGATTCACAGGGGGATGGATTACCTCCGCGTCTCTACCTGTATAGTGTTTGATTTGCACTCGAAGTTGCTCAGAATTGGTCCAAATTGTATCAATGTGCGAAAGATCACGAAAAAAAAGTCGCTCAAGAAAATATCGACAAACGATGTAGATCGGCCGGAGAAAAAATGGTACTTTGTGATAATATTCTTCTCGACGATCAAAGAGATAGCGAGGGAGGGAATGAGCAAAAAATATTTTCTTCGTTCACTTCAAAGCACTACCGACTGCTGCAAGAGAATCATTCGAAAAAATAACCGTATCGTAGTTTTGAACAAATCACGTTGAAAAACGAAATTTGAATGCTAGATAGATCTGTCGCAGCCCAGGAATTCACCAACCAACACTCTCACGTGCAAATGATATTCTCTTCCCTACTCGTGATGATATCTCCATTCAGAGAGCCTCATCAGACCAGAATGATGCTGCAATATCCGCACACAGTGCATCAGCAAGCATCAGATTATATCTCTCAGCTCACCCACGATAGAGGAAAAAATCATGCAGTACGAGTACTTTTTCTTGTTTCTCCTGCATACTACTACTCATCTGAGGTGATACGAATTTTTTCAATGTGAGTTGCATGTCCAACTTCATCAGTCTCTACCAACACTCCTGTAACTACCATTGGCCCATGTTCCATAGGTACAGGCTTGATGGCAAATGCTCAACTTCCACTCACAAAACCTGCAATGCGTGACTCAAAGTCTTGACCAATAGCAGAGTGAATTGGCCCAGTCATACCAATATCCGTCATCATAGCCGTACCACCATCAATAATTCGTTCATCGTTCGTTTGAACATGGGTGTGCGTACCATAGACAAGTGATGCTCGACCCTTCACCCATTCCGCCATACATACGAGCTCCGCTGTTGTCTCACGGTGAAAATCAATCACACACGCATCATATTTACCAGCCTGCTCACTGAGAATACGATCTACAACGAGAAAAGGATTATCCATCTGATCTTTGAGAAATACTCCCGACATGAGGTTAATAGCGAGAAGGCGCTTATCTCCTTTTGTAAAAATACGATACCCCGATCCAGGATAGGAAAAATATGATGAAGAAAAATGATTCGCAGGGCGAAGTTGTGGAGAATTTGGACGATCAAGATACTCAAAAATCTCATCTTTTTTTGTAAAAAGATGGTTCCCTCACATGAATATATCAACTCAATTCGCTTGTAGATCATTCAGGTGATCGATGCTTGGTCATTTGCCGTGGGTGAGATTCTCCGTGTTCGCGATGATAAAATCTGGGTGAAATTGCTCCATCAATCATGGGAGTGCGGCCTTCAGTGCGCGTCGACCTCATCTCCCGAATATATCACCGAATGCAAGTATTTTCATATGCAATTATTAGGTCAGTATTATATTCGATTTTTCTCTGTCTGCCATGTATAATAGTATGTTTCGATAACATTCAAAATTTCAGGAAGCGACTTTGTTGTGATTGCCCCTGCTGCTTTCACATGACCACCACCACCAAGTAGCTGTGCAAGCCGAGACACATCATACCCATCCTTACTGGTCCTGAGACTTATTTTGTAGCGGCCATCATCAGACTCTTTGACGACAAAAGAAAAATCACAAAGAATCGTCGATAGAAACTCATTGTTAAACACAGAGGCGAGTGAATCTTCACCAACACCATATTTGAGAAGTGTTGCCTGATTGATGACACAACCAACAGCGCCATTGTCACCATATACAATCGCATGATCGAGGAGATGTCCATAGAGTCGCATCTCTGCAATAGATCGAGATTTGTAGAGATGTTTTACAAAGGTAAAATAACAGGCACCACACGCAAGAAGGCGACTCATAAAGGCAAAGGTCTTTGCATTGGTATTCTGATTACGAAAACAATTCGTATCATAGAAAACCCCGAGCATAAGATAGGAGCTCAATGTTTTGCTAAAACATGCATTTTGCGTCTCTGGAATGATCGCCTCAATCACCTCTGCCGTCAACTCACATGCGGATGAGACGCTCAGATCGATAAGATTGTATGTTCCGAACTCCGTATTCGTCGAATGATGATCGATATTTACGATCACTACACTCTCAAAGATAGATCGATATTCTTGGTAGATCCTCCCCAGCAAAGCGAGATCTCCCGTATCAGTGATCACAATAAGATCGGGTGTGAATCCATCTGGGATAGAAGGAACTATTGGAGTGTGATCTGGAATGAACGAATAGTATGAATCAAGAGATTTGTCATTGAGAATACATGTCTCCTTCCCAAGAGACCGAGCAACTTCATCGAGAGCTAAGAGCGATCCAAAAGCATCACCATCAAGATTTGCACCCGCAGTGAAAAGGATTCGATGTGAATCACGAAATACTTGAACAATTTGGTCAATGATGACTTGCTTTTCTGACATTCTCCGGTAGAGTAAAGCTCTCAGTATAGAGACTCACCCACATATGTCAAAACAGAAAAAACCACACCACTTTCAAGTAAAGGATCCATACTATTGGGAAGCCAAAAAACAATGATTTCGAGCCAGAAGTGCATTCAAACTTATGGAGATAGATGATCAACATCACATCATCAAGGCAGGTATGACTGTACTCGATCTTGCGAGCGCTCCAGGGAGCTTCTTGCAGGTACTTGCACGGAGAGTTGGCCCAGATGGCAAGGTCTTCGGAGCAGATATTCAGGAGATCAAACCACTTGGCAAGAAAAATGTCTTTGTCACGGTTGGAGATGTATTTCAGAGAGAGACGATCGATGCACTCCTCCTCAAGCATGAGATCAAACAAGTTGATCTCATCACCTCTGATATCGCACCAAATACCACCGGTATGACCGGTGTTGATCAATATAGATCGATAGAGCTCAATCTTGCTATTCTCGATATTGCTGATACCTACCTCAAACCCCATGCGAATCTCCTCCTCAAAGTATTTGTCTGAGAAGATGTGAATGATCTTATCGGTCCAATAAAAGCAAAATACAAAACCCTCAGACGATGCAAACCAGAGGCATGTCGTGATCGAAGTTTTGAAGAATATTTTCTCTGTCTGGATAAAAAATAAAATAGTTTGCGAAAAAGCTCGAAATCTATAAGATTTTCGAGCTTTCAATGTTTGAGAGCCGTACTCCCGAGCAAAGCGAGTGAGGTGCACGAAGCTCAGATGCTACATCGGAAAATACATCTTTGCCCAGATGGTGGAATGGTAGACACGAAGGACTCAAAATCCTTTGCCTTAACAGCGTGCGGGTTCAAGTCCCGCTCTGGGCACCAAATGAAAACAAAAAAAAATCCTCTCAAGAATTCTTGAGAGGATTTTTAGGTTTATTTACTACTGGCAATTTGATTGGGATTCTTTCATCCAATACTTAATTTTGGCTCCTTAAGAACATATTTGTTTGGATCCGTATTTCAAGAAGCTACTCACTTCGGAAAACCATCAGAAAATGATTCTGTTGGTATTCATCAACTTCACTTCGCAGCCTTATCTTTAAGTACATTAGTTGTAATGATAGGAGATTCTCATTTTGTATCTTTCACCACTTCATCAGAATCCGTTGGAATAGGTAAAGTGCCAGTGAAATCTTTCAGATCAGCAAAATCGCTAGTAAAGCTGGGCTTCTGAGAGATTTGTGTTCATTGAGATTTAAAATTATTATCCTTGTTAAGTTTTTGGTTTCAAACGTTAGCAGCTACTTTTGGCGCTTCAACTGCCTTGTTTGCAAATGATTCCTTAGATTTTTCTCAAGTATAGGATGGCCGTGGTTTATCTAGAGGCTCATTATTCATTTGCAAAAAGTCTCGAAATGATTTTTCATCCAAAATACCATCAACCCCATTATTAAGACACATTTGAACACTAGAATCTATCCTTTCCACCTTATTCTGATATTCTTGATTATGTCAAGTAAATTTCAACTCTTGTCGAGCAGTCAGTTCTTCCTTAGCTGGACCATCTGAAACACTATTTTGTGCTTGTGCTATTTGATTTTTCAATTCTGTATTCTTTGCGCGTAATTCAGCTATTTCACTTCGAGCATCGTTTGTATGATCTAATCAGTCTTTTGCTTTATTTTTAGTATCAGAGAGCTCTCTGAGTTCATTCATTTCTGATGACGCCATATATTTTTTATTTAAAAACAATTACCCACCTACTCTACCCTATTTTTTCAAAAAAATCCAAAAAATGATCATTTTTTTACTCGAGAAATCTTCAATACCGAGAGAGCGCCTTTGCTGGCTTTGAAAAAAGTATATTTATTTTTTAATCAACATAAATATACTTTA
>ERZ724524.3104-NODE-3104-length-10591-cov-8.866743_pt1 | contig 10591 bp, 8 predicted proteins | sample MGYA00376057_ERZ724524 | MGnify/ENA primary metagenome ERZ724524 (study PRJEB28724, sample SAMN07190888) | wastewater metagenome | isolation source: influent of sewage treatment plant in Hong Hong | place: USA: Christiansburg, Virginia | collected 2016-03-01 ...
GAATCCTTCGACGAAGAAACGGTGAACGAGCTGCGCAACCGCGCCCGCAACGTGCTCCTTACCGAAGCCATTGTGACCGAAGAACAACTGGAGTCCGTTGCAGAGGACTTGCTCAGCCTTGAAGGCATGGACAAGCCCATCGCAGCGAAGCTGGCCCAGGGTGGTGTGCATACCCGTGACGAGCTGGCAGATCTGGCTGTAGACGAGCTGATGGAAATGTCGGGGCTGGACGAAGAGCGGGCCAAGAATATGATCACCAAGGCGCGCGCGCACTGGTTCGAGTAATACCCCGGAGGTTATAGATGGGACAGACAACCGTTACACAATTTGCCGGCGAACTTAAAATGTCGGCCTCCGTGTTGCTCGAGCAGTTGCAGAAGGCTGGCGTGGACAAGGCGCAGGAAACCGATCTGCTCTCCGAGCAGGACAAGACCCGCTTGCTGGACTTTCTCCGTCGCGCCCATGGCGATACGGCAGCAAAGTCCAAGATAACGCTGACGCGCAAGCAGACCAGCGAAATCAAGGCAACGGATTCCACCGGGCGTGCCCGTACCGTGCAGGTCGAAGTGCGTAAAAAGCGTACCTTCGTCAAGCGCGATGAAGTGCTGGTGCCTGAGTCTGCAACTGCGTCTGCTGGCGAAACTGCTGAGTCGGTTGTCGTTCCGGAAGTTGAAGAGATCGTCGCACAGGTAGAAGTTGAGCAGTTCGTCGAAGCGCCGGTCGTCGAGGCCGTTGCGCCAGTCGTCGAAGTCGTTCCCGAGCCCGAACCCGAGCCTGCGCCGGAGCCCGAGCCCGAGCCTGTCGTTGAAGTGGTGCCTGAGCCCGTACCGGCTCCGGCTCCCGAGCCTGTTCCTGCGCCCGTCGCAGCGGCTCCGGCGAAGGTTGAAGCGAAGCCTGCAGCTCCGGTTCGTCGTGTTGTTGCCGGCTCGATTTTGAGTGCCGAAGAAAAAGCATCGCGGGAACGTGAGGCTCAGCGCCATTCCGAACTTCAGGCCCGTCAGATGGCGGATCTGAAGGAAAAGCAGGAGCGTGAGGCGCGTGCTCGTGCTGCCATGCAGCAGCGCGTGGAAGACGAAAAACAGCGTGTTGCCGCCGCCGAAAAGGCCAAGATTGAAGGCGAAGCTGCGCCCAAGGTCGGTACCCTGCACAAGCCTGCCAAGACCGAAGAAAAGGCGCCCCGCAAGGACGTCAAGAAGGCTGTTCCCACCAAGGAAGCGCCTGCGGATGCCAAGCGTCGCGGTGGCCTCAAGACCCGCGGCGATACGACCGGCGGTGCCGGTGGCTGGCGTGGTAATGGTCGTAGTGGTGGCCGCTCTGGCGGTCGTCATCAGGACACCACGAGTTTCGTGGCCCCGACCGAACCGATCGTGCGTGAAGTGCATGTGCCGGAAACCATCTCGGTGGCCGATCTGGCTCACAAGATGTCCGTCAAGGCCATCGAGCTGATCAAGGCCCTGATGAAGATGGGCTCCATGGTTACCATCAACCAGGTGCTGGACCAGGATACGGCGATGATTCTCGTCGAGGAAATGGGCCACAAGGCGGTTGCCGCCAAGCTGGACGATCCGGATGCCTTCCTTGAAGAAAACGTTGTGCACAAGGATGTGCCGCTGGAGCCGCGTGCTCCGGTGGTAACCGTCATGGGCCACGTCGACCACGGCAAGACCTCGCTGCTGGATTACATCCGGCGTGCCAAGGTGGCCTCTGGCGAAGCGGGTGGCATCACCCAGCACATCGGTGCCTACCACGTGGAAACCGAGCGCGGCATGGTGACCTTCCTCGATACCCCGGGTCACGAAGCCTTTACGGCGATGCGTGCCCGTGGTGCGAAGGCAACTGACTTGGTTGTTCTGGTGGTGGCTGCCGACGACGGCGTGATGCCCCAGACCAAGGAAGCCATCCACCACGCCAAGGCGGCCGGCGTGCCCCTGATCGTGGCGGTGAACAAGATCGACAAGCCGGGTGCCAACCCCGAGCGTGTTCGTCAGGAACTGATTACCGAGGGCGTAGTGCCCGAGGCTTACGGTGGCGATGCCATGTTTGTCGAGGTTTCGGCCAAGACGGGTGCCGGCATTGACGATCTGCTCGAAGGTATCCTGCTGCAGGCGGAAATCCTGGAACTCACTGCGCCGCGCGAAAGCATGGCCAAGGGTCTGATCATCGAAGCCCGTCTCGACAAGGGTCGCGGCCCGGTTGCAACGCTGCTCGTTCAGTCCGGTACTCTCCGGCGTGGCGACGTGCTGCTGGCTGGTGCAACCTTTGGTCGTGTCCGGGCCATGCTCGACGAAAACGGCAAGCCGATCGACGAAGCGGGCCCGTCCATTCCGGTGGAAATTCTCGGCTTGTCCGAAGTGCCGGGCGCGGGTGACGAAGTCGTGGCGCTGGCCGACGAACGCAAGGCGCGTGAAATTGCGCTGTTCCGTCAGGGCAAGTTCCGTGATGTGAAGCTGGCTCGCCAGCAGGCTGCCAAGCTCGAAAGCATGTTTGAACAGATGGGCGAAGGCGAGATCAAGACGCTGCCGCTTATCATCAAGGCCGACGTGCAGGGTTCCCAGGAGGCGCTGGCTCATGCATTGGTCAAGCTGTCGAACGACGAAGTTCGGGTGCAGGTCATCCACGGCGGCGTCGGGGCCATCAGCGAGTCCGATGTGAACCTGGCGCAGGCCTCCGGTGCCGTGATCATCGGCTTCAACATCCGTGCCGATGCCAATGCCCGCAAGCTGTCCGAGACTTTTGGCGTTGATCTGCGCTACTACAACATCATTTACGATGCCGTGGATGAGGTGAAGAGTGCGCTGTCCGGCATGCTGGCGCCCGAAAAGCGTGAGCAGGTGCTTGGTCTGGTCGAGATTCGTCAGGTATTCACGATTTCCAAGATCGGTACCATCGCGGGTTGTTATGTCCTCGAAGGGATCGTCAAGCGCAATGCGCAGGTTCGTTTGCTGCGCAATCACGTGGTCATCCATACCGGCGAGCTCGAATCGCTCAAGCGCTTCAAGGACGACGTCAAGGAAGTCAAGTTTGGCTACGAGTGCGGTCTGCAGGTGAAGAACTTCAACGATCTCCAGGAAGGCGACCAGCTCGAAGTGTTCGAAATCCAGGAAATCGCGCGGACTCTGTAAGCCATGCCCAAGGAGTTTTCCCGTGGCCAGCGCGTGGCGGAGCAGGTCCGTCGCGAACTGGCGGAGCTGATCCGGCTCGAAGTCAAGGATCCCCGTGTCGGTTTCATTACTCTGACCGACGTGGAGATCACGCCGGATTACGCCCACGCCAAGGTGTTCTTCACCTCCATGACCGGCCAGGAGGGGCTCGCCGAAATCCAGCAAGGATTACGTCGAGCCAGCAGTTTCCTGCGCCGCGAACTGGGTAAGCGCATTCGTATCCACACTTTGCCCGAGCTGCATTTTCACTACGATCCGTCGGTGGAAACCGGCAACCGGATTTCTGCCTTGATCGACAAGGCTATCGAAGCTGATCGTCACCTTGCCGAGGAGGCGGGTGAAGTTGCTGATGATGTAAAGAAGGATCCGGATTCGGCTGTTTGATTTTCCGGCGACGCTTTTGCGTCGCCTTTTCAGGAAGTTTCCCGTTTGGCTCAAGCTCCCCAGCGTCGTGTGCAGCGGCGTGTCGTCGATGGCGTGCTGTTTCTCGACAAGCCTGTCGGTTTAAGTTCGAATCACGCCCTGCAGAAAGCCAGGCGCCTGTTGAATGCTGCCAAGGGTGGCCATACGGGTACGCTGGATCCATTGGCCAGTGGCTTGTTGCCGCTCACCTTTGGCGAGGCGACGAAGTTCTCCCAGACCCTGCTTGATGCCGACAAGTCTTACGATGCGACGGTCTTGCTGGGGGTGACGACGACGACCGCGGATGCCGAAGGCGAGGTCCTGGAAACTTTGGCCGTCAATGTGTCCGATGCGGAGATCGAGGCGGCACTGGTGCGCCTGCGTGGCGAGATCGATCAGGTTCCGCCGATGTATTCGGCGCTCAAGCACCATGGCAAGGCGCTCTACGAGTATGCCCGTGCGGGTGTTGATATTCCACGTGAGCCGCGGCGCGTGACCATTCACCGTTTCGACTTGCTGAGTCGGAATGGGGACAGCCTGATGGTGAGGGTGGATTGCAGCAAGGGGACTTACGTACGCACGCTGGCCTCGGATCTCGGGGCTTTCCTCGGTTGTGGTGCCCATCTGACCGCCTTGCGGCGGACCAAGGTCGGGCCATTCACGCTGGAGGCGTCGATTTCGCTTGCCGACTTCGAGGCTTTGGAGGCTGACGACAGGGATGCCCGTCTGGCACCTGTCGATGCCTTGTTGGTGCACCTGGCTGTGCTTCAACTCGATGCAAATCAGACAAGGAGTTTCACCCACGGTCAGTCTGCGCAAGGCTTGAGCGGCGCGGTGGGTGAGATGTTTCGGGCCTATGACGGGGAGCGTTTCCTTGGCGTAGGGACCCTTGGGGACGGTGGGACGCTGGTGCCGATGCGCCTCGTAGCCACCGGTAATCAATGAAATGTCTTGAGTTATCCTGCGCCGGTTCGATATAATCGCGCGCTTCGCAAGGCTAAAACTAACCGAGTTAAACAATGGCAATCTCCACTGTACAAAAAGCGCAAATCGTTGGTGACTACCAGCGTGCCCAAGGCGATACCGGTTCCCCGGAAGTGCAAGTCGCTCTGCTGACCGCGCGCATCAACGATCTGACCGGCCACTTCAAGGCTAACGTCAAGGATCATCATTCCCGCCGTGGCCTGCTGATGATGGTTAGCCAGCGTCGCAAGCTCCTGGACTACCTGAAGCGCAAGAATGTCGACAGCTATCGTGAGCTGATCGGCCGTCTGGGTCTGCGCAAGTAAGCGGATAGAAGACGCTTCAGTACCGAACGTGACAACCCTGCCGCATTTTGCGCAGGTTTGATCATGGGCACAGCCGGTGTAAGTCCGTGAGGCTTCGCCGGCTTTGTCACATCTATGCGCCAGAGAAAACGGCGCTTTACCTCGGTTACGCGTGCGGTTGTTGTTTGCCGCCAACCGATTGAATGAAAGGACATCTTTTGCCTACCGCAATCAAGAAGAGTTTTACCTACGGCTCCCACACTGTAACCATGGAGACCGGCGAAGTCGCCCGTCAAGCCCATGGCGCAGTGCTTATCACCATGGACGACACCGTGGTGCTGGCGACCGTGGTGGCGGCGAAGAACGCCAAGCCGGGTCAGGATTTCTTCCCGCTGACTGTTGATTACGTTGAAAAATTTTACGCAGCCGGCCGTATCCCTGGTGGCTTCTTCAAGCGCGAAGGTCGTCCGACCGAGAAGGAAACGCTGACCTCCCGCCTGATCGACCGTCCGATCCGTCCGCTCTTCCCGGAAGGCTTCTACAACGAAGTGCAGGTCATCGCGCAGGTTGTGTCCCTGAATCCGGAAGTGGATGCCGACATCCCCGCGATGATCGCTGCCTCCGCTGCGCTGGCTATCGCCGGCATTCCGTTTGCTGGCCCGATCGGCGCCTGCCGCGTGGGTTTCGAGAACGGTGAGTACATCCTCAACCCGACTGCCACCCAGCTGCAGACCAGCAAGATGAACCTGGTGGTTGCCGGTACCGACACCGCCGTGCTGATGGTGGAATCCGAAGCCCTCGAACTGCCCGAAGATGTGATGCTGGGCGGCGTAGTGTTCGGCCACACCCAGATGCAGGCTGCCATCACCGCCATCAACGAACTGGTTGAGCTGGCTGGCAAGCCCGAGTGGGACTGGCAGGCTCCGGCCAAGAACGAGCCGCTGATCGCCCGCGTGACCGAGATCGCCGGTGCCAAGGTTGACGAAGCTTTCCGTATTACCGCCAAGCAGGCCCGTTCGCAGCAACTGTCGGCTATCGGCAAGGAAGTGCACGCCACGCTCGTCGCCGAAGGCATCGAGTTTGACGCCAACACCGTCAACAACATCATCTTCGATCTGGAAGCCAAGGTCGTTCGTGGTCGCATCCTGAGTGGCGAGCCCCGCATCGACGGTCGTGACACCCGTACCGTGCGCCCGATCGACATTCGTGTCGGCGTGCTGCCCCGTACCCACGGTTCCGCCCTGTTTACCCGTGGCGAAACCCAGGCGCTGGTGGTGACCACCCTTGGCACCGGCCGTGACGAGCAGATCATTGATGCGGTTGCCGGTGAATACCGCGAACGTTTCATGCTGCACTACAACTTCCCCCCGTTCTCCACCGGTGAATGTGGCCGTTTCGGTTCGCCGAAGCGTCGTGAAATCGGTCATGGCCGTCTGGCCAAGCGCGCCCTGCTGGGTGTGCTGCCGAGCAAGGAAGAGTTCAGCTACACCGTGCGTGTGGTGTCCGAGATCACCGAATCCAACGGCTCCAGCTCGATGGCGTCCGTGTGTGGCGGTTCGCTGGCCATGATGGACGCGGGCGTTCCCCTGAGCTCGCCGGTGGCCGGTATCGCCATGGGCCTGATCAAGGATGGTGGCCGTTTTGCCGTGCTGACCGACATCCTCGGCGACGAAGATCACCTCGGCGACATGGACTTCAAGGTGGCCGGTACCGAAAACGGTGTGACCGCGCTGCAGATGGACATCAAGATCCTCGGCATCACCAAGGAAATCATGCAGGTTGCCCTGGCTCAGGCCAAGGAAGGTCGTCTGCACATCCTCGGCCTGATGAAGACCGCGCTGGAAGGTGCCCGTGACGAGGTTTCGACCTTCGCCCCGCGCATGATCACCCTGAAGATCAATCCGGAAAAGATCCGCGACGTGATCGGCAAGGGCGGCGCTGTCATCCGTGGTCTGCAGGAAGAAACCGGCACCATCATCGAAATCACCGATGATGGCAACGTGACCATCTCTTCCGTCAGCTCGGAAGGTGCCCAGGTCGCCAAGAAGCGCATCGAGGACATCACCGCTGAAGTGGAAGTCGGCAAGGTCTACGAAGGCCCGGTGCTGCGCATTCTCGATTTCGGCGCCATCATCAATATCATGCCGGGTCGTGACGGCCTGCTGCACGTCTCCCAGATCGCCAATGAGCGCGTCAATGCCGTGGCCGACTACCTTAAAGAAGGTCAGGTCGTTCGCGTCAAGGTGCTCGAGACCGACGAAAAGGGCCGCGTGCGCCTGTCGATGAAGGCTCTGCTGAACGAACAAGCCCAGTAATATTCAGGCTTCGGTTTCAGAAAAATGGGCGCTTCGGCGCCCATTTTCATTTATGGTTTGGGCTGGACGTCGAAAGGGCTGCGCCGGGGGAACCCGCGGGGCCTGTCGACATCAGAGCAGGACGCGGCCCATGCTGAGCCCGCATCAATCAGGACGATGACCCAGACCCATGCAGAACCTCAAGAATTCTTCGCTTTTCCGCTCACAGGCTTTCCTGGATGGCCAGTGGCGCGATGCCGACGACAAGACCCGCTTTTCCGTAAGCAATCCGGCGACCGGTGAATTGCTGGGCGAGGTACCCCGGATGGGTGGTGCCGAGACCGTTCGGGCTGTGGATGCTGCCAACGCTGCCTTGCCGGCCTGGCGCAGCTTGCTGGCACGGGAGCGGGCCGCCATTCTGCAGCGCTGGTACCACCTGATTCTTGCCAATGCCGACGATCTGGCACGGATGATGACTCTGGAGCAGGGGAAGCCGCTGATCGAGGCAAAAGGGGAGGTGGTCTATGCCGCGTCCTTCATCGAATGGTTTGCCGAAGAAGCCAAGCGCCTCTATGGCGACACGCTGCCGACCACCGGTGTGGATCGCCGCTTGATGGTGATTCGCCAGCCGATTGGTGTGTGTGCGGCGATCACGCCGTGGAATTTTCCGGCCGCGATGATTACCCGCAAGGTTGCCCCGGCGCTGGCTGCGGGTTGTACGGTGGTGGTCAAGCCGGCCGAGCAAACTCCGTTCACTGCGCTGGCACTGGCCGAGCTTGCCCGGCAGGCTGGCTTTCCGCCGGGGGTCTTCAATGTGCTGACCGGCGATCCGGTGGCGATTGGCGGTGTGCTGACCGGCAGCCCGATTGTCCGCAAACTGTCTTTCACCGGCTCGACGGAGATCGGCCGGTTGTTGATGGCTCAGTGTGCGCCGACGATCAAGAAGCTGTCGCTGGAGCTGGGGGGAAATGCGCCCTTCATCGTTTTCGACGACGCGGATATCGATGCTGCGGTAGCCGGTGCGCTGGTTTCCAAGTATCGCAATGCGGGGCAGACTTGTGTCTGCGCCAACCGCTTGCTTGTTCAGGATTCGGTGTATGACGAGTTTGCGGCCAAGCTTGCCGAGGCGGTGAAGACCTTCTCCATCGGCAACGGGCTGGAGGCCGGTGTAAATGTCGGTCCGCTGATCGATGACGATGCGGTGCTGAAGGTGGAAGCGCATGTGGCCGACGCGCTGGCCAAAGGGGCGCGGGTACTTGTCGGCGGCAAGCGCCATGCAGCCGGCAAGTTGTTCTATGAGCCGACGGTGCTGGTGAATGTCACGCCGGACATGCGAGTTGCCCGCGAAGAAACCTTCGGTCCGGTGGCGCCGCTGTTTCGTTTCAAGACCGAAGATGAGGCCATTCAGATGGCCAACGATACCGAGTTCGGCCTGGCGGCTTACTTTTTTGCCCGCGATGTGGGGCGTGTCTTTCGTGTCGGTGAGGCGCTGGAGTACGGTATGGTCGGTATCAACACCGGCATCATTTCCAATGAAGTGTCGCCTTTTGGCGGCATCAAGCAGTCGGGCGTCGGGCGCGAGGGCTCCCGTTACGGCATCGACGAGTACCTTGAAATGAAATACCTGTGCATCGGAGGGATCGACAAGTGATGCGTCACGTTGGTGCCCTGACCCCTTCGCCCTGGGTGACGCGCTTTGCGTCGATGATTGCGGCGGGTGGCGAGGTTCTGGATTTTGCCTGCGGCAGCGGGCGTCATACCCGCTGGCTGGCCAGCAAGGGCTTCCGGATCGAAGCCGTGGATCAGGACGCGGTGGCGCTGGAGCTGCTCGCCGGCGTGCCCCACGTGGCGACCCGCGAGGCGGATCTCGAGGAGGGGCCATGGCCTTATGCGGGGCGACATTTCGACGGGATCATCGTCACCAACTACCTGTTTCGCCCGCGCCTGCCACTCCTGCTGACTGCGCTCAATCCGGGCGGCGTGCTGATCTACGAAACCTTCATGGTCGGCAACGAACGTTTCGGCAAGCCGAGCAATCCGGATTTTCTGTTGCGCTCCCACGAATTGTTCGAGCGGGTGGCTGACGCGTGTACGGTGATCGCCTATGAACAGGGCGAGGTTGTGGAGCCAAAGCCGGCGGTGGTTCAGCGTATTTGCGCCGTCAAGGGACACAACCCGTCGTTGCGTCTGCCCTGAACGATGGGGGTTTAGCGCAGCAGGGGTTTGAGTTGCTGCCAGATGGTGTCGAGGATGACCGGCTGGGCATCTGCGACGGGGTGGATGCCATCCTGCTGGAAGTAGTTCCGCTTGTCGGCAAAGCCTTCCATCATGAAGGGAACGAGGCGGGTCTTGTTGGCTTTGGCCAGATCCAGGAAGGCGTTCTCGAAGCGGCTTGTGTAGTCCGGCCCGTAGTTGGGCGGCATGCGCATGCCGATCAGCAGTACCTTTGCGCCGGCCTGCTTGCTGGCGTCGATCATGGCCTGCAGGTTGGCCGCCATGGCGCTTGCGGGAAGGCCGCGCAGACCGTCATTGGCGCCGAGTTCGATGATGACCACCGATGGCTTGTAGGCTTGCAGCGCGGCGGGTAAGCGGCTGCGGCCGCCAGCCGTGGTTTCGCCACTGATGCTGGCGTTTATCACCTTGTGGGGAAGTTTCGATTCGCCGATCCGCTGCTCCAGCAGTATCGGCCAGGCTTCGTTGGGACGCAGGCCGTAGCCGGCGGACAGGCTGTCGCCCCACACCAGGACGGTGCCGGCAAAAGCCGACGTGCCGGCGAGCATCAGGCTCGCCAGCACGAGGCGGAGAAGGGCGCGGATCGCCATCGCGATGGATCAGACGCTCAGCTTGTCGCCGCAGTGGCCCTGGATGAGCTGCAGCAGCGGGGGAAAGACCTTGGGCGTGCCGGCCACGACATTGCCGGAAGCGAGGTAGCCGGACTCGCCTGACAGATCGCTGACCAGGCCGCCCGCTTCACTGATCAGCAGGCTGCCTGCAGCCATGTCCCACGGCGACAGGCCGAATTCCCAGAAGGCGTCCAGGCGACCGGCGGCCACGTAGGCCAGATCGAGTGCAGCGGCACCCGGACGACGCAGGCCGGCAGTCTTCTGGGTCAGTTCCTTGAAGATTGCCAGGTAAGTGTCGATGTGGGAAAACTGGCGGTAGGGGAAGCCGGTGCCAACCAGTGCATCCTGCAGCTTGAGGCGCTTGGAGACGCGGATGCGACGGTCGTTGAGGAATGCGCCGGCGCCCTTGGAGGCGGTAAACAGCTCGTTGCGGTTCGGATCGAAGACGACGGCCTGTTCGACCACACCCCGGCGAGCCAGCGCGATGGAGATCGCGTACTGGGGAAAACCGTGGATGAAGTTGGTGGTGCCATCGAGCGGATCGATGATCCATTGGTATTCGGTGTCAGCCTCCGGGCCGGTCTCGCCGGACTCTTCTGCTAAAATGCTGTGGCTCGGATAGG
>ERZ724524.3106-NODE-3106-length-10591-cov-3.946090_pt1 | contig 10591 bp, 10 predicted proteins | sample MGYA00376057_ERZ724524 | MGnify/ENA primary metagenome ERZ724524 (study PRJEB28724, sample SAMN07190888) | wastewater metagenome | isolation source: influent of sewage treatment plant in Hong Hong | place: USA: Christiansburg, Virginia | collected 2016-03-01 ...
GTGCGCAACGCCCCCAAGCCCATTGCAGTCGGTACTGAGAGAGTGCTGCAGCATGACCCGGACTATTTTTTAAAGGACTTTGTCATCAAGAATTTCGAAGCGTCAGGGCGGCTCAAAAGTCGTTTGAGTGGTACAGCGGGTGAGCACTTTCCGGACACCGATACGCTGGAAGTTGACGATGCGCGCATGCTGAGCTTTACGCCGGACGGGCGTAAAACCGTAGGTCGCTCCAATCGCGCCTTGAGCAACGGCGATGGCTCGGAAATTCAAATGTTTGGTCAGGCCATCATCACGCGCGAGCCCATGGCTGCACGCGCCAACCAGAAGGCATTACCTGCCATGCAGCTTGAAAGTGAGTTCCTGCAAATTTGGCCCAATGAAGAACGCGTCAGCACCAACAAGCCTGTGGTCATGACCCGTGGCAGCGATAAATTTACCGGTGACAGCATGCAGTACCACCACCTTGATCAGATCTTGCAGATGCAGGGCCGTGTCAAGGGTGTGATTGAGCCGGGCAAGGCTAAGTAACAATGACAAAGCCGGGGCTGGTCTACATCACGGGTGCCTCTAGCGGCATTGGTCAGGCACTGGCTCTGCACTACTATCAGCTCGGCTGGTCATTGGCATTGGTGGCCAGACGCACTCAGGTCATTGAGCAATGGGCGCAGTCTCTAGGCATGGATGAGCAGCGCTATGCAGTCTATGAGGCGGATGTATCGGTCATCGATAGCGCTTGCCATGCGGGGCAGGCATGTCTGGAGCGGCAAGGTCTGCCCGACATTGTGATTGCCAATGCAGGCATCAGCTGGGGCGTGGACACCTCGCGACGCGAAGACCTTGATGTGATGCAGCAGGTGCTCGCTTGCAACGCCATGGGGCTGGCGGCCAGCTTTCAGCCATTTATTGCCCCTATGGTGGTGCGAGGTTCTGGACGACTTGTGGGGATATGCAGCGTGGCTGGTATTCGTGGCTTACCCGGACATTCAGCATATTCAGCGAGTAATGCTGCGGCTATTTCTTACTGCGAAAGTTTGCGCGTAGAACTGCAGAAAACAGGGGTGTCTGTAACCAGTTTATTGCCTGGTTATATTGATACTCCTTTGACGCAAAGCAATCCCTATCCCATGCCTTTTTTACTTACACCTCCTGAGTTTGCGAGGCGTGCTTGTCACGTGATTGAACGCAAGGCGCGATATGTGGTGATTCCCTGGCAGATGGGTATTGCCGGGTGGGTGATGCGGCTGCTTCCGGCATGGATCTGGGACAAGATGGCACAGGGGAAAATGAGAAAACCCCGTTATCTGAAACAGGATTGAAGTTAATGCATTAGCGATAATTGACTATACATTTCAAATATCAAGAGTAATAAAAAAGGCACTTAACGGTGCCTTTTTTTATTTGCGATGAGCGGTGAGATTTATTCGCCGCGGTTATCACCACCGCCATAGCCGCCGCGACCACCATTACGTGGGCCTGAGCCGTAGGGGCTGCGGAATCCTCCATCGCTGCGGCCACCGTAGCCACCGCCACCTTCGCCGCCACCACGGTTGTAGCCACCTTCACTACGGCCGCCGCCATAGCCGCCGCCACCACCACCGTAGCCATCTTCGCGGTTGCCACCGCCAAAGCCGCCAGTACGAGGAGGACGGGGCTCCATGGGGCGTGCTTCGTTGACCACGATGCTACGACCGCCCAGTGGCTGACCATTCATGCCCTGAATGGCGGCTTGTGCCTCGGCATCATTTCCCATTTCTACAAAGCCAAAGCCTTTGGAGCGGCCGGTGTCGCGTTCCATCATGACGCGTGCGCTGGTGACTGCGCCAAATTGACCGAATGCCTGCTCCAGATCATTGTCGCGCACACCATATGGAAGGTTGCCGACATAAAGCTTATTGCCCATTAATAACTCCTAGCTCCTCAATGCCTTTGATTTGCGATCGACTTCAGGACATCGGCTGTAAGAAAACACGCACAAAATCCTAAACACCTATACGCTTGCGACTGGAGAAATCCAGTGTGTCGAATTATGGGGGAGGTTAATGGAAAAAATAAATGCTCGAAAACCGCTGTGATAACGTTTAGCAACAAAAAAAGGATCCGAAGATCCTTTTTTATTATGAGCGATAACTAATTAATAGCTATTGCGACGGCCGTAACCGCCGCCATCGCCACGGCCACCGCCGAAGCCGCCACCGCCGCCGCCTTCACGGCCGCCACCGAAACCGCCGCCGAAGCCGCCGGAACGGGGAGGACGTGGCTCCATAGGACGTGCTTCGTTCACAACGAGGTCACGGCCACCGTGGTTTTGACCGTGCAGGCCTTGGATAGCAGCTTGTGCTTCAGCATCGCTGCCCATTTCGACAAAGCCGAAACCCTTGGAGCGGCCGGTGTCGCGCTCCATCATGACCTTGGCGCTGTTCACAGCACCGAATTCGCTGAAGGCTTGCTCCAGATCTTGGTCACGGAAAGAATAAGGCAGATTGCCGACGTAAAGCTTGTTGCCCATGATGGACTCCTGAAAAAACTTGAAAACGCGATGGAGCCCTAGGGAGTCAACCAGCGATGACAACGGTAGAGACGCTAACGCACTCGCCCTCATCTAGAAACATGATCTCTAAACAAAGACTTGAGCATTATGAATCATCAGCGATACCGCCGTATTCTGAAAGCTTGAAATTTCGTGTTGGTAACAACATTGCAGGGGCGGGAATTACCCTAAAAGACACAAATTTGAATATCCATATGCGTTGTTGCCTTACAAAACTAAAGAGCTAGAATGACGGCTTACTGTCTTTGGGGAGTAGGCCGTTCGGCAACCACATGCCGGATGTATGCGTCAACAGACTTGGATCTTCGTGATCTATGGCGCATGCGGCACCGTGAGCAATTCAGGGTGTGACTGGCCGAGACCATTGATTACGTACCGAGCAAACCTATGGATAAATAGGCCGGAGTCGGTGCGTGGTCAATGCGTTATCAGCCTACTCCGGCCGTTCCCACATCATGGAAGCTTTTCTCGTATCTACCTCCATCGTCGCTCTGGCCGAGATGGGGGATAAGACCCAACTCCTCTCATTGGTACTGGCGGCCAAGTTCCGCAAGCCCTTGCCGATTGTTGCGGGCATTTTTGTGGCGACTGTCGTCAATCATGCGCTGGCTGGCGCGGTCGGCAACTGGATTACCACGGTGCTTGGCCCCGATATGCTGCGCTGGATTCTGGGCGTTTCCTTCATCCTGATGGCGGGCTGGATGCTGATCCCCGACAAGCTCGACGATGACGACACTGGCAATGACGCGGGCCGCTGGGGCGTGTTTGGCACTACGCTGCTGCTGTTCTTTATCGCCGAGATGGGGGACAAAACGCAGCTGGCCACAGTAGGCCTGGCTGCCAAGTACCCGCTGTCTTATTACTGGGTGGTGCTTGGCACCACGCTGGGCATGATGCTGGCGAATGCGCCGGTGGTGTGGTTTGGCGACAAGATCACCAAGAAGCTGCCCATCAAGACCATTCACCGGGTGTGCGCTGTGATCTTCCTGGTGCTGGGTGTTGCTGCACTCCTGACCAAGGTGTGAAGCTGCCAAAAGCATAGCGCACTGCGTATGATTCTAAAGGGCTTGACTGCTGTAACAGTCACCTTGCGAGTCCGCCGTAGTGGATGCAGTACACTGGCCTTTCACGCGCCGATTTGCCAAAGCTTGCGGGCGCTTTATAAATCCAGCTAAAGACCCGTCCGCGAAGTGAAAGTACACCGACCCGGCCTCGTTTTTAGCGATGCCGGGTTTTTCGTATGTCCTTCATCGCCACACCGCAATCCATGCACTTTGACGAGGCGCTGCCCTTGCAAAGTGGCGGCTCCATTGCCAATTACGACCTCGTTTTCGAGACCTATGGCCAGCTCAACGCCGACAAGAGCAACGCCATCGTGGTCTGTCATGCGCTCAATGCCTCCCACCATGTAGCAGGCAGCTACGAAGGCCAGCCCAAGAGCGAGGGCTGGTGGGACAACATGATTGGCCCGGGCAAGGCGGTTGATACCAATCAATTCTTTGTCATTGGCATCAACAACCTGGGCTCCTGCTTTGGCTCAACCGGGCCTATGCACATCAACCCGGCCACCGACAAGCCTTACGGAGCCGACTTCCCTGTGGTCACGGTAGAAGACTGGGTCGATGCGCAGGCGCGTCTGCTTGACCGTCTGGGCATTTACAAGCTGGCCGCTGTGCTGGGCGGCAGTCTGGGCGGCATGCAGGCGCTTTCATGGTCGCTGCGCTACCCCGAACGCATGGGCCATGCCGTGGTGGTGGCCAGTGCGCCCAATCTGAACGCCGAGAACATTGCCTTTAACGAAGTGGCACGCCGTGCCATCGTGACGGACCCGGACTTCAACGGGGGCCACTTCTACGAGCACGGCGTGGTGCCCGCGCGTGGCCTGCGTATTGCGCGAATGATTGGCCACATCACCTATCTCAGTGATGACGTGATGAACCAGAAGTTCGGTCGCCAGCTGCGCGATGGCCTTCAGCTGAAGTACAGCACGCAGGATGTGGAATTTCAGATCGAGAGCTATCTGCGCTATCAGGGCGAGAAGTTCAGCGGCTACTTTGATGCCAACACCTATTTGCTCATCACCCGCGCGCTGGATTACTTTGACCCGGCTCGCAACCATGGCGGTGAGCTGACGCCGGCGCTGGCCGTGGCCCAAGCCAAGTTCTTGCTGGTGAGCTTTACGACGGACTGGCGCTTTGCCCCGGCGCGCAGCCGCGAGATCGTCAAATCGCTGCTGGAGAACAACCGCGATGTGAGCTACGCCGAGATCGACGCGCCCCATGGACACGATGCGTTTTTGCTCGATGACCCGCGCTACATGAGCGTGATGCGCTCCTATTTTGAGGGCATCGCCCAGGAACTGAAAACCGCCAACCGCGCAGAACGCACAGGAGATGCCGCATGACCGAGCTGACCACCATGAAAGCCATTGCCGAGCTGGTGCCCAAGGGCGCATGCGTGCTGGACCTGGCCTGCGGCGACGGTGCCCTGCTGGAGCATCTGGTGCGTGAGCGTGGCTGTACGGGCTACGGCGTGGAGCTGGATGATGCCAACGTGCTGGCCTGTACCCGCCGCGGCGTGAACGTGCTGCAGCTCAATCTGGAAGACGGCCTCGCCATCTTTGGCGACAACAGCTTTGATGTGGTGCTGCAGATCGACACGCTGCAGCACTTGCGCAATGCCGAGACCATGCTGCGGGAGACCGCCCGCATCGGCAAGCAGGGCGTGGTGGCCTTCCCCAACTTTGCGCACTGGCAAAACCGCCTGTCCGTGCTGCGCGGGCGCATGCCGGTCACGCGTCGCCTGCCTTATCAGTGGTACGACACGCCCAATATCCGCGTGGGCACGTACAAAGACTTTGAGGTGCTGGCCACCAAGAACCGCCTGCGTATTCGTGACTCTTTTGGCCTGCAGAACGGGCAAATCGTGCGCAGTCTGCCCAATCTGCTGGCGACGACGGCGGTGTTCCACATCGAGCACGGCTGATGGCTGCTCTTTAAACAGTAGCTGCCTGCGCATGATGAATTGGCGATTTAAGTTGAAAGTCCACTAAAGCCCATGCTTGAAAAGCGCTAGCAGCTATGAATTTAAAGATGGCGGGTACTTCCCATGCTGCTTGGCGGGCATGTTGCAAAAAATTGTAAGTGGCTGACTCATAATCAATCACTCCCTTTTTTGATATGAATCAACGCGTAGACGCCTCTTGTCTGCGCGCATTGCCATGCGTTTTAGTTCCCGTTTGATTTTTTGCTCGGCTGCTCCTGCAGCCTTGTTTGTTTTTGCCCTGCTCAGCAGTCAATGGGGGCTCACGCGCACTCAGTCTGACTTCAATGATTACCTGAAGAACAACCAGGCCGTGGTGGCGCAGTTGCAAGAGCTGTATGCGCAAGGCCTGCAGTCTGGTCAGGCGCTGCGCAATATCGTAATGGACCCGTCGGACAAGCAGGCCGTGCAGAACCTGGGCAATGCCCGCCAGGCCTATGACGCGGCCTATGCCGATCTGCGCCAGCGCGTGCAGGGCACGGCCATGGAAGCGGCTGTGGGCGACATGCAGGCTCTGCGCCAGGCACAGTCCGCAGCACAGGACAAAATCGTGCAGCTGGCGGGCGAGGATTACGACACCGCCGCAGCAGCCCTGAAGAACGAGGAAACCCCAGCCTGGCGCACGCTGCGCGAAGCCGTGTTGCAGGAACTCAAGGCGGCCCGCGCGGCGGCAGAGGCATCGCACAAAGACACCCGCGACCGCGCCCAGCGCATGCAACTGTGGTCTGGCCTACTGGCCTTGCTGGCCGTGGTGGTGGCGGCGGCCTTGCTTTTGGTGATGGTGCGTACCGTGCGCCGTGAGCTGGGCGGCGACCCGGCTGAAGCCCGCCAAGCGCTGCGCCGTGTGGCGGATGGAGACCTCAGCAACACAGGTCACAACATGTCGGCCCAGGGCCTGATGGCCGACCTGCAAACCATGCGCAGCTCGCTGCGAGAACTGGTGCAGCGCGTGCAGGGCGCATCGGTGGAAATGCACCATGCATCCAGCGAGATTGCGCAGGGCAATGTCGCCCTCTCCGCCCGCACCGAAAGCCAGGCCAGCGCGCTGGAAGAAACAGCGGCCAGCATGGAGCAGCTCAATGCCACCGTGCGCCAGAACGCCGACAGTGCCCAGACGGCCAACCAGCTGGCGCAAAACGCATCGCAGGTGGCGCAGCAAGGCGGCGACGTGGTGGCCCGTGTGGTGGAGACCATGCAGGACATCAACGCCAGCAGCGCGCGCATTGCCGACATCATTGGCGTGATTGATGCTATTGCCTTCCAGACCAATATTCTGGCACTGAACGCCGCGGTGGAAGCCGCCCGTGCCGGTGAGCAAGGCCGTGGCTTTGCCGTGGTGGCGACCGAGGTACGGGCGCTGGCCAAGCGCAGTGCGGATGCGGCCAAGGAAATCAAGCAGCTCATCACCGCCAGCGTGGAGCGCGTGGAAGACGGTAGTGCGCTGGCCGATCAGGCCGGTAGCACCATGGGTGAGATCGTTCACGCCATTCGCCGCGTCACAGACATCATGGGTGAGATCAGCGCCGCGAGTCACGAGCAAAGCGCGGGTGTGGCCCAGGTCGGTGAAGCCGTGATGCAAATGGATCAGGCCACCCAGCAAAATGCTGCGCTGGTGGAAGAAAGCGCAGCGGCTGCCGAGGGGCTGCGCCAGCAGGCCGAGGGCTTGCTGCACGCGGTATCGCGCTTTCAGCTGGAGCGGGGCGCGGTGGCGCTGCGTTAAGCCTTCACCGGCCATGCCAATGCCTGCCGCGTAGCCTGCGGGCTTAGCGCACAATCACGGGCATGGCACGGGCCTGTCATGGCTCGCCGCCCCGTCATTGAAGGAGCCGACCATGAACGCACGCACTCCCGCCAATCTGCTGCAGCCGCAAGATGCACTGCAGCACATCACCCAGCAGTGGGATCAGAGCATCCTGCCCGAGCTGACGAACTACATCACCATTCCGGCCAAATCTCCCATGTTTGCGCCCGACTGGGAGCAGCAAGGCCATATCGCTACCGTGCTGCGCAATGCAGCCACCTGGGTGGAGGCACAGAAAGTCGCTGGCCTGAAGCTGGAAGTGATTCAACAGCCGGGCCGCACGCCGCTCATCTTTTTTGAGGTGGAAGGCACGGCGGACAAAGCATCGACCAGCCCCACGGTGCTGATGTATGGCCACCTGGACAAACAGCCCGAATTTGAAGGCTGGCGCAGCGACCTGGGCCCGTGGACGCCCAAGTACGAAGACGGCAAACTCTATGGCCGTGGCGGAGCCGATGATGGCTATGCCGTCTATGCCAGCGTGGCCGCGATTCAGGAGCTCAAGCGCCAGAACGTGGCCCATCCGCGCATCGTCGGCATCATTGAAACCTGCGAGGAAAGCGGCTCGGCCGACCTGCTGCCCTATGTGGATGCATTGCGTCCGCGTCTGGGCGATGTGGGTCTGGTGATCTGCCTTGACAGCGGCGCCGGCAACTATGACCAGCTGTGGCTCACAACCAGCCTGCGCGGTATGGCCAGCGGCACGCTGAAGGTACAGATTTTGAGCGAAGGCGTGCACTCGGGCGATGCCTCGGGCGTGGTGCCATCGTCCTTCCGAATCATGCGCCAGGTGCTGGATCGTCTCGAAGACAGCAAGAACGGCCGCGTGCTGCCCGAGAGCTTTCACTGCGACGTGCCCGCCGACCGCATGACGCAAATTCGCGCCACGGCGGACATTCTGGGCGAGGATGCCTATGCCCGCTTTCCCTGGGCGCACTATGACTGCGGCGGCTCGGCGCGAATCTCTTTACCCACAACCACCGACCCAGTCGAAGCACTGGTGCGCCGCACCTGGGAGCCCACGCTGAGCGTGACGGGTGTGGAAGGCATGCCCAGCCTGCAGAACGCGGGCAATGTGCTGCGGCCCTACACGGCCTTCAAGCTCAGCTTGCGCCTGCCTCCGCTGGTGGATGCTGCGGCCTGTGTGCAGGAGATGAAGACCCTGCTGGAAGACAACGCGCCGTATGAAGCCAAAGTGACTTGGGAAGGCCTGTCCAGCTCCAGCGGCTGGAATGCCCCGGGCATGGATCACTGGTTTGAAAAAGCGCTGAACTCAGCGAGTCAGGCGCACTTTGGTGCGGGCTGCGGCTATATCGGTCAAGGCGGCACGATTCCGCTGATGAATATGCTCAGCAAGGGCTTTCCCAAGGCGCAGATGATGGTTTGCGGCGTGCTGGGCCCCAAGAGCAATGCCCACGGTCCTAACGAGTTCCTGCATGTGCCTTACGCCAAGAAGCTCACGGCTTCGGTGGCCGAAGTGATTGCCGCCATGGCGCGTGCTCAGGCAGAACCTGAACAGGCTTGATTCAGTATCAAATCAGGCTGCAGCGCAATGTCTTCAGGCGGTAGCTGCTATCTAACTTGATGAGTGGCTATGCTGAGGCTGCTGCGTCTTTACGGATTGACGCGCCGCCCAGCGGCTTGCATGCTACTTGCATGAATATCGCCCTTCCAGCCATGCAGATCAGCCATCTGGCCGCCCCCGACGGTACGCAGCTTTGCCTGCGTGACTGGCCGGTAGCAGCCGGCACCCGGGCACGGGCCACGGTACTCATCGTCCACGGGCTGGGCGAGCATGGCGGGCGGTACGAAGCGCTGGCGCGAACTCTCAACGAATGGGGTTTTGCGGTGCGGGCCTATGACCACTATGGTCACGGCCTCTCCGGCGGGCCGCGTGGCGGGCTGAGCAGCGATACAAGGCTGCTGGACGATCTGGCCGTGGTGATGGACGCCACACGTGCTGCCATGCCGTATCAACAGCCTTTGGTGCTGCTAGGCCACAGTCTTGGCGGGCTGGTAGCTGCAGATTTTGTAGCGGCAGGCCTGCGCCATGTCGATGCGCTGGTGCTCTCATCGCCCGCGCTGGCGCTGCACCTGTCTGGGGTGCAAAAAATCTTGATGGAGTATCTGCCCAAGCTGCTGCCGAATCTGCGCATTGCCAATGGCGTGCAGTCGCGCCATCTCTCGCACGATGCCTCCGTGGTCAAGGCCTATGACGACGACGCCCTGCAGCACAACCGCATCAGCGCCAGACTGGCGGGCTATATGGGGAGCGGCGGTAGCCGGGTGCAGGCCAAGGCACGCCACTGGAGCGTGCCCACGCTGCTGATGTGGGCCGGGCAGGATAAATTGGTCAACCCCGCTGGCAGCGCCTTGCTGGCCGAGCATGCACCAGCCGCCGTGCTGCAGGCCCAGTGCTTTGACCAGGCCTACCACGAGATCTTCAACGAAAGCCCCGAGCTGGCTGCGCCGGTGTTTGCGCGACTGGAGCAGTGGTTGAACCAGCAGTTTCCTGCTGCATAACGACTCTTGGCGTCTTTTAGAACTGCGGAGGTGGTTGCTTGCGGCCTTTTTCCACAGGGTTGGCGCGCAGCTTTTCTGTGGGGTAGGCACGCAGAAACTCTTTGGCCTTGTTGACCTTGGCATTGAGCCATGCGTCGTACGAGCCTTCGTTCAAGATGGCGGGCATGGCCTTGTCGTTACCGGCGTGGCCGTAGCGGTTCATCAGCGCATGGGCATTGGCGTTGACGGTGATGATGGCGTAGCTGGTGATGATTTCACCGTCTTCACCCACCCAGCGGGCCCAGACGCCTGCAGCGCCCATGGGGTTGTTGTCCACGCGGGTGATGCGGGTGGGCACGGGCTTGCCGGATCGCACGTCATCTACCTGGAACGATTGCAGCGGCACGATGCAGCGCTGGCCAGCCAGCCAGGCGTCGCGAAATGCCGTGCCGGTGGTCAGGCTATCAATCTTGGCGGTGACCAGTTTGAGCGCGCGCAGGCGGCCGTCCGATGCGGACTTGACCCAGCTGGGCACCAGGCCAAAGCTTGCAGGCACCAGAACGCGCTCTACGGGCAATGCGGGCGCTCCTTCTTCAGGAGCTGTAAACGTACGCCCTAAAAGTGCCGCAGAAGATTCTGCTGCAGCATTGACGATGACGCAGCCCGAGCGACGCGGGGTGATAATTTTTTCGGGCAGA
>ERZ724524.3112-NODE-3112-length-10578-cov-4.304571_pt1 | contig 10578 bp, 10 predicted proteins | sample MGYA00376057_ERZ724524 | MGnify/ENA primary metagenome ERZ724524 (study PRJEB28724, sample SAMN07190888) | wastewater metagenome | isolation source: influent of sewage treatment plant in Hong Hong | place: USA: Christiansburg, Virginia | collected 2016-03-01 ...
GCTTCGAGTGCGGTGTCAAGCTCAAGAACTACAACGACATCTCCATCGGGGATCAGTTGGAATTCTTTGAAATCAAGGAAATCGCCCGCACGCTGTAAAGCGCGCTGCCGACACCTGACTGACTCATGCCAGCCAAGAAATCATCCACCCCCAATCGGGGCTTCAAGGTCGCCGACCAAATTCAGCGCGATTTATCAGAGCTGATCGCGCGCGAGTTGAAAGACCCGCGCGTGGGTTTGGTCACGATCCAAGCGGTGGAAGTCACGCCCGACTACGCCCACGCCAAAGTGTTCTTCAGCTTGCTGACTGGCGACCCCGCCGAAACCACGCAAGGTCTGAACGCAGCGGCGGGCTTTTTGCGCACCGGCCTGTTCAAGCGCCTGCACATTCACACCGTGCCGACGCTGCATTTCGTGTTTGACCGCACCACCGAGCGTGCAGCCGACATGAATGCGCTGATTGCCCGAGCCGTTTCTTCGCGCGCCAAGGACGACTGACCATGAACGCGCCACGCACACGGGTGCAGCGGCGCCCTGTGCATGGGGTGCTGTTGCTTGATAAGCCGCTGGGCCTGTCCAGCAACGACGCGCTGCAAAAAGCCAAATGGCTGCTGCGCGCTGAAAAAGCCGGACACACCGGCACGCTTGATCCGCTGGCCACGGGGGTGTTGCCCCTGTGTTTCGGTGCAGCCACTAAGTTCAGCCAAATCCACCTCGACGCCAACAAGGCTTACGAGGCGGTGCTGCATTTGGGCCTGAAAACCACTACTGCTGATGCCGAAGGTGAAGTGATCGAGCAACGTCCGCTCACGCACAGCCCTGAGCAATTGGCGCAAGTGATTCGTCGCTTCACCGGCCCCATCAGCCAAGTGCCGCCGATGCACAGCGCACTCAAAAAAGACGGCAAAGCGCTGTACGAGTACGCCCGTGCTGGCATTGAAGTGGAACGTGTGGCGCGCGAGGTCGAAATTTTCGCGCTGGATGTGATTGATGCCGCCGTAGATGGCGTGCCCGAGTGGGTGAAAATCCGCGTCTCGTGCAGCAAAGGCACCTACATCCGCACCTTGGGCGAAGACATTGGTGAGGCACTGGGCTGCGGCGCGCACTTGCGCTCGTTGCGCCGCGTGAGTACGGGGCCGTTTGAGGTGGCGCAGTGCATCACGCTGGCGGCGCTTGAGGCCTTGACCGAAGAGCAACGGCAGGCTTGCCTGCTGCCGGTGCCCGCGCTGCTGCCCGATCACTCGCCTGTCACGCTGGACGCGGAAAATGCGGGGCGCTTTCTCAGCGGTGTGCGCCGCCGAGGGTCGTGGCCTGACCACGCCCACATGGTGGTTTATGGCGATCAGCCGCGTGCGCTGTTGGGCACCGCCCACGTCGCAGCCGGTGAGTTGATCCCGACACGGTTGTTGAGTCCGCTCGAAATACAACAAATTTTGGAAAGTTCGCCGCAAGTTTCACGCGCGGCATAAAGGAAACCCATGAGCAAGCAAATTCGCAATATCGCCATCATCGCCCACGTTGACCATGGCAAAACCACCATGGTTGACCAGTTGCTGCGCCAGTCTGGCACTTTCGCCGATCACGAAAAAGTGATCGACACCGTGATGGACAACGGTGCCATCGAACGCGAACGCGGCATCACCATCTTGGCCAAGAACTGCGCCGTGAGCTGGGAAGGTACCCACATCAACATCGTTGACACCCCGGGACACGCGGACTTCGGTGGCGAAGTGGAACGTGCGCTGTCGATGGTTGACGGCGTGGTGCTGTTGATCGACGCCCAAGAAGGCCCGATGCCGCAAACTCGCTTCGTGACCAAGAAGGCCTTGGCCTTGGGTCTGAAGCCCATCGTGGTGGTGAACAAGGTCGACAAGCCCGGTGCGCGTCCTGACTTCGTGGTCAACGCAGCTTTCGATTTGTTCGACAAGCTGGGTGCGACTGACGAACAACTGGACTTCCCGGTGGTGTACGCCTCGGGCATCAACGGCTGGTCGTCGCTCGACGAAGGTGCTCCTGGTGAGCAATGGGGCCCCGACATGTCGGCCCTGTTCAACACCGTGCTCAAGCACGTGCCGCCGCAACAAGGTGATGCCGCTGCTCCGCTGCAACTGCAAATTTCCGCGCTGGACTTCTCGACCTTCGTGGGTCGCATCGGCGTGGGCCGCATCAGCCAAGGCACCATCAAGCCCATGATGGATGTGGTCGTGATGGAAGGTCCGGACGGCAAAGCCATCAAAGGCCGCGTCAACCAAGTGTTGAAGTTCCACGGCATTGATCGCGTGCAAGTGACCGAAGCTGGCCCCGGCGACATCGTGCTGATCAACGGCATTGCCGACCTCGGCATTGGCGTGACCGTGACCGACCCGATCAACCCGGCACCGCTGCCCATGCTCAAGGTGGACGAACCCACGCTGACCATGAACTTCTGCGTGAACACCAGCCCGCTGGCCGGTCGTGAAGGCAAGTTCGTGACCAGCCGCCAAATCTGGGATCGTCTGCAAAAAGAACTGCAACACAACGTGGCTTTGCGCGTCAAGGAAACCGACGAAGAAGGTATCTTTGAAGTCATGGGCCGTGGCGAACTGCACTTGACCATCTTGCTGGAAAACATGCGCCGCGAAGGCTATGAACTGGCCGTGTCCAAGCCACGCGTGGTGTTCCGCGACGTGGCCGGTGTGCGCCACGAACCTATCGAAATGGTGACCGCTGACATCGAAGAAACCCACCAAGGCGGCGTGATGCAAGCCTTGGGTGAGCGCAAGGGCGAACTGGTGAACATGGAACCCGATGGCCGTGGCCGTGTCCGTCTGGAATACCGCATCCCGGCCCGTGGCCTGATCGGTTTCACCAACGAATTCCTGAACTTGACCCGTGGTTCTGGCCTGATCTCCAACATCTTTGACAGCTACGAGCCGCACAAGGGTGACATCGGTGGCCGCAAGAACGGCGTGCTGATCTCGATGGACGACGGTGAAATCTTCACCTACGCCCTGGGCAAGCTGGACGACCGTGGCCGTATGTTCGTCAAGGCGAACGACCCGGTGTACGAAGGCATGATCGTCGGCATCCACAGCCGCGACAACGATCTGGTGGTGAACGCCACTCGTACCAAGCAATTGACCAACTTCCGCGTGTCTGGCAAGGAAGATGCCGTCAAGATCACGCCGCCGATTGACTGCACGCTGGAATACGGCGTGGAATTCATCGAAGACGACGAGTTGGTCGAAATCACGCCCAAGTCGATTCGTCTGCGCAAGCGTTACCTGAAGGAAAGCGACCGCAAACGCGCTGGTCGTTAAGACCTAAGACCTCGCGTTCAGCGATATTTCAAGCGGCCCTACGGGGCCGCTTGGTGTTTTAATGAGCAAGTTCGTCATGGAGACAAAAATGTCAGAACTGATCGCTGAAACACGAGGCCGCATGGGCCTGCTGACACTCAACCGGGCACGGGCGCTGAATGCGCTGTCGCTGTCCATGATCCGAGAAATGACCCAAGCGCTGCTGGCTTGGCGCGACGATCCGCAGGTGCTCGCGGTGGCCGTGCGGGGCATGAGCAAAGAAGGGCCCTTTGGCGCTTTTTGTGCGGGTGGCGACATCCGCTTCTTTCACGAAGCAGCCCACGCGGGCGACCCGGCGTTGGAAGATTTTTTCACTGAGGAATACACCCTCAACCACCTGATCCACACCTATCCCAAGCCTTACATCGCCTTGATGGATGGCATTGTCATGGGCGGTGGCATGGGCATCAGCCAAGGCGGCAGCGTGCGCATCGTCACTGAGCGCACCAAGATGGCGATGCCCGAGACGCTGATCGGCTTGTTCCCTGACGTGGGCGGCGGCTATTTTTTGAGTCGCTGTCCAGGCCGCGTGGGTGAGTATTTGGCGCTGACGGGCCACACCTTGGGCGGCCACGATGCGGTGGCGCTGGGCTTGGCCGACGGTTGGGTCGATGCGGCCCGCTTGCCTGTGCTGTGGGAAACGTTGGCCAACACGCCGTTTGAAACCAGCGCCGTGATTGAGCATTGGGTGCAAACCCACTTTGCGCACCACAACGAGCGCCTGAGCTTGGATGTGCCACGCATCAACCGATTTTTTGCCCTCGGCAGCGTGACCGAGATCGTGCAAGCCTTGGAGGCTGACGCCAGCGACTGGGCGCAAGCCACAGCGCGCCTGCTGCGCCAGCGTTCACCGTTGATGCTGCATGTGGTCTTGGCGCAAATTCGCCGGGCGCACGGCATGAGCTTGGCTGACGATTTGCGCATGGAGCGTGACTTGGTGCGGCATTGTTTTCACACCCGTCATCTAAGCCGCTCAGGTGCCAGCAGCGAGACCGTGGAAGGCATACGCGCCCTAGCGGTTGACAAAGACCAGCAACCCGCTTGGAACCCCGCCCGCATCGAAGACGTTTTGCCCGAGATGTGGGAGCCGTTTTTCAGCAGTCCGTGGCCCACGCACGCACACCCGCTGCGTGATTTGAAGTAACTGCGCGGCAATGCAATGCTGGGGCAGGGCGCTTCAGCGTTGACGTGACTTCATGGCGCGTTCCACTTCGCGCTTGCCTTCGCGGTCTTTGATGGTGTCGCGCTTGTCATGTTCGGCTTTGCCCTTGGCCAGGCCGATTTCACATTTGATGCGGCCATTTTTCCAGTGCAGGTTCAGCGGCACCAAGGTGTAGCCTTTTTGCTCCACCTTGCCAACCAGTCGCCGAATCTCTTCTTTGTGCAGCAGCAGCTTTTTGGTGCGGGCCGCATCGGGGTTGACGTGGGTGGATGCGGTGCGCAGCGGGTTGATTTGGCAGCCGAGGATGTACAGTTCGCCGTCGCGAATCAGCACATAGCCATCGGTCAGTTGCACCTTGCCTTCGCGCAGTGCCTTGACCTCCCAGCCGTGCAGCACCATGCCGGCCTCATGCCGCTCTTCAATGAAATAGTTGAAGACGGCTTTTTTGTTATCAGCGATGCGCGCGGTGGGGTCGGGTTTTTTAGTGGCCATGAATTAATCAAGATGTCAGCGAAAGGCGGCAGCGAGCCGACGGGGCAAACTTACAATCCGCTGCGAGTCGTGCATTCTATGAAAAACGTCAACAAGTCCGTCCTGATCTGGTACAGCCCCGAAGAAATGTTTGCGTTGGTCACCGATGTGGCCCGCTATCCCGAGTTCCTGCCTTGGTGTAACCACGGCAAAGTCATGGAGAGCAGCGCAGACACCATGCTGGCCGAAGTTGGCATCAGCTTTGCAGGGGTGCGTCAAATTTTCACCACCCGCAATCACCATGTGCCGGGTCGCGCCGTGCAAATGCAATTGGTCAAAGGCCCGTTCTCCCGCCTAGAGGGCGATTGGCAATTTTTGCCCGTGGGCGATGGCAGCCAGCGCGCTTGCCGTGTCGAACTCAAGCTGCAATACGGTTTTGACAACCGCGCTTTGGCCGCTGTGGTCGGGCCGGTGTTTGAAAAAATTGCTTCTAGTCTGGTCGATGCCTTCGTCAAACGTGCCGAGCAGGTGTATGGCTGAGTCACGTTTGCGCATCGATGTGGTCTACGCCCCGGCTTCGCGCGAGGTGTGTGAAGTGGCGCTTGATTTGCCTGCTACCGCAACCGTGTTGGACGCGGTGAATGCCAGTGGCTTGCTGACGCGGTTTCCGGCACTGGATGTATCGCAGGCGGGTGTGGGTGTGTGGGGTCATCCAGCCAAGCCCGAGCAGCTCTTACGTGACGGCGACCGGGTAGAGATTTACCGTCCGCTGCTGGTGGATCCTAAAGTGGCGCGGCGTGAGCGGTTTCAAAAGCAGGGCGCTCGCTCAACGGGCTTGTTCGCACGCAAGCGCCCTGGGGCTAAAGCCGGTTATTGAATCACCAGTGTCGCCTTATTGGCACTGCGATTGAATGGCTTCCTGCATCCGCTTGGTTTCTGCGGCACGTGTCGCATCGTCAAGAAACTCACGCTCGCCTTTTTCATTCGTGGTGGCAATACGCACGCCAGAATCTAAGTTGGCTTTTGCCTGGCGGGCGCGGCGGCAGTTGTCGGCTCTCAGTTGCTTTTGTTTTTCGGCTTCAGCGCGGCGTTTTTCGTCTTCGGCTTGTTCAGCTTGCTTGCGCTTGTCTTCCAGTTCTTTGCTTTTGCCGGTTGGGCGTGCAGCCGAAGCGGCTCCGCTGGCGGCTGAGGCGGTTGTGGGCACCACTTCTTGGGGAATGGTGCGGCCGCCGGGCTGCTTGAGAATATTTTTTAACGGAGTGTCGGGCGGTGGGGCGCTGTCGCTGTAAACCTTGCGACCGTCTTGGTCAATCCACAGCCATTGTGCTGAGGCGGCCATGCAAGCCAAACTGAGCACACCCAATGTAAAAGCGCGTTTGAAGTTCATTGGGTCAGTTTAGCGCTGCATCAACAATGACGTTGTGAATAAAGGCAAAGATCCCGGTCTAGCGCTGCTGCGGGTATAATCCTTTTTTTGGAGCTTTCACATGCGCCTTCTAGGAAAAGCGCTCACCTTCGACGATGTGTTGTTGGTGCCAGCGTTCTCCGAGGTCCTGCCCAAGGACACCTCTCTTGCCACCCAGTTCACACGCAACATCCGGCTGAATTTGCCGCTGGTGTCTGCGGCGATGGACACCGTCACCGAAGCCCGTCTCGCGATTGCGATTGCCCAAGAGGGCGGCATCGGTATCGTGCACAAAAACCTTACCCCGCAAGAACAAGCGGCGCATGTCGCCAAAGTCAAGCGGTATGAAAGTGGTTTGCTGCGTGATCCGGTTGTCATCACTCCCACCACCACCGTGCGCGAAGTCATGGCGCTGTCGGAGGAGCTGGGTGTTTCTGGCTTCCCCGTCTGCGACGAAGGTCGTGTGGTCGGTATCGTGACCGGGCGCGATCTGCGCTTTGAAACCCGCTATGACCAGCCCGTGCGCGAGATCATGACTCCGCGCGAGCGCCTGATCACTGTGCCCGATGGCACCACCCCCGAAGATGCCAAAGCGCTGCTGAACAAGCACAAGCTGGAACGCCTGCTGGTGGTGAATGATGCTTTCGAGCTCAAAGGCCTGATCACCGTCAAGGACATCACCAAGCAGCTCAATTTCCCCAACGCCGCCCGCGACGCCACAGGCCGTCTGCGCGTGGGCGCTGCCGTGGGTGTGGGCGCAGGCACTGAAGAGCGCGTTGAAGCGCTGGTCAAGGCCGGTGTCGATGCCATTGTGGTCGATACTGCCCACGGTCACAGCAAGGGCGTGATTGAGCGCGTGCGCTGGGTCAAGCAAAACTACCCGCACATCGAAGTCATCGGCGGCAACATCGCCACCGGCGCAGCCGCGCTGGCGCTGGTCGAAGCCGGGGCCGATGCGGTTAAGGTCGGTATCGGCCCGGGCTCCATTTGCACCACCCGCATCGTGGCGGGCGTGGGCGTGCCGCAAATCATGGCCATCGACAGCGTGGCCACTGCTTTGCGCGGCACCGGCGTGCCGTTGATCGCTGACGGCGGCATCCGCTACAGCGGCGACATCGCCAAGGCCATCGCCGCAGGCGCAGGCACGGTGATGATGGGCGGCATGTTCGCCGGTACCGAAGAGGCTCCGGGCGAAGTGATCCTGTACCAAGGCCGCAGCTACAAGAGCTATCGTGGCATGGGCTCCATCGGGGCCATGCAGCAAGGCAGCGCCGACCGCTACTTCCAAGAATCCAGCACCGGCAACCCCAACGCCGACAAGCTGGTGCCTGAAGGTATCGAAGGCCGCGTGCCCTATAAGGGCTCGGTGGTCGCCATCATCTTCCAGATGGCCGGTGGCCTGCGCGCCAGCATGGGTTACTGTGGCTGCGGCACCATTGCCGAGATGCACGACCGCGCTGAGTTCGTCGAGATCACCTCGGCGGGCATCCGCGAAAGCCACGTCCACGACGTGCAAATCACCAAAGAAGCGCCCAACTACCGCGCGGACTGAGTTCCGCCGCCTTGGGCTACGCCAAGGGCTGCCACCCACGATGTTGGGGGTGGCCCTTTTTTATTACTCCTCTCTCAGATGCCGGTCATGCAGCATTCCAAAGTCCTCATCCTCGATTTCGGCTCCCAAGTCACTCAGCTGATTGCGCGCCGCGTGCGCGAAGCCCACGTCTTTTGCGAAGTCCACCCCTGCGATGTCAGCGATGACTGGGTGCGCGCTTACGCCCAAGATGGCACGCTCAAGGGCGTGATCTTGTCTGGCAGCCACGCCAGCGTGACCGAAGACACCACCGACCGCGCCCCGCAAGCCGTGTTTGAGCTGGGTGTGCCGGTGCTGGGCATTTGCTACGGCATGCAAACCATGGCGCAGCAGCTCGGCGGCAAGGTGGAAACTGGTCACACCCGCGAATTCGGTTTCGCCGCCGTGCGCGCCCGGGGCCACACGGCATTGCTGAAAGACATTGCCGACTTCACCACGCCCGAAGGTCAAGGCATGTTGAACGTCTGGATGAGCCACGGCGACAAAGTCACCGAACTGCCGCCCGGCTTCAAGCTCATGGCCAGCACCGACAGCTGCCCGATTGCTGGTATGGCTGATGAAGACCGCCGCTTCTACGCTGTGCAGTTCCACCCCGAAGTCACGCACACCGTGCAAGGCAAAGCGCTGCTGGAGCGCTTCGTGCTCGGCATTTGCGCTGCCACGCCAGATTGGGTGATGCGCGACCACATCGCCGAAGCGGTCGAAAAAATCCGCGCTCAAGTCGGTGACGAAGAGGTGATTTTGGGTCTGTCCGGTGGCGTGGATTCGTCCGTCGCGGCGGCGTTGATCCACCGCGCCATTGGCGACCAGTTGACCTGCGTGTTCGTCGATCACGGCTTGCTGCGCCTGAACGAAGGCGACATGGTGATGGAAATGTTCGAGGGCAAGCTGCACGCCAAGGTGATCCGCGTTGATGCTGCTGATCTGTTCCTGGGCAAACTGGCCGGTGTCAGTGAGCCTGAAGCCAAACGAAAGATCATCGGCGGCCTGTTTGTGGACGTGTTCAAGGCCGAAGCGGCCAAGCTCAAAGCAGGCACGGGCGGTCACAAGGGCGCAACGTTCTTGGCCCAAGGCACGATTTACCCGGACGTGATCGAGTCCGGCGGTGCCAAGAGCAAGAAGGCCGTCACCATCAAGAGCCACCACAATGTCGGCGGCCTGCCCGAGCAACTGGGCCTGAAACTCTTGGAGCCGCTGCGCGACCTGTTCAAAGACGAAGTGCGTGAGCTGGGCGTGGCGTTGGGCCTGCCACATGACATGGTGTACCGCCACCCGTTCCCCGGCCCGGGCTTGGGCGTGCGGATCTTGGGCGAGGTCAAAAAAGAGTACGCTGACTTGCTGCGCCGCGCCGACGCGATCTTCATCGAAGAGCTACGCAACTTCACCGACGAAGCTACAGGCAAAACTTGGTACGACCTGACCAGCCAAGCCTTCACCGTGTTCTTGCCCGTGAAGAGCGTGGGCGTGATGGGCGATGGCCGCACCTATGATTACGTGGTGGCCTTGCGCGCTGTGCAAACTTCCGACTTCATGACCGCTGACTGGGCCGAACTGCCCTATGCACTGCTCAAGAAGGTGTCAGGCCGTATCATTAATGAAGTGCGCGGCATCAACCGCGTGACCTACGACGTGTCGAGCAAACCGCCTGCCACGATTGAATGGGAATGAGCAATCATTCCATTTAAAGGAAATATCCGGTGTTAATTGCGCCTATTCCCGATACGGATTCAGAACGTTTGCAGGTGATGCGCGGTTATCTCTGCGCTTATGCTCCACGCGAAGAACGTTTTGACCGCATCACCCGCACCGCCAAACGCTTGTTGGAAGTGCCTATTGCTTTAATTTCCATAGTGGAAGAGGATGAGCAATGGTTTCGGTCGGTGCAGGGGTTGGAGGTGGATCACACACCGCGTGATATTTCTTTCTGCGGCCATGCAGTTGCATTAAGGCAGCCACTTTATATTCGAGACACCTTAGAGGACGAGCGTTTTCGTGATAATCCATTGGTCACGGGCCCGCCGGGTATTCGAGCTTATTTGGGTTGGCCGCTGGAAATTGCTCCTGGCATCATCGCTGGAACTTTGTGTGTGATCGACACCATGCCGCGATTTTTCGGCCCCTCTGACTATGCAGCCATGGAGGACTTGGCTCACATGGCCGCTGCTGAGCTTAAACCCACAGCCCTGTCGAGCCTGCAAACCAAGCTGATGATGCGCCTGAGCGTGATGCAGCGCAAAGGTGCGTTGGATCCGGTCACCGGTTGCTGGAATATTCGAGGTTTCCGTGAATTGCTGATGTTGGGCGTGATTGATGCGCGTGAAAACAACACGGAGTTGGCGGTTTGCAGTGTGCGAGTGCAACATTTGGAACAAATCGCGGCCAGTGTGCAGTTTTCTAACCGTGATGCATTGCAGGCTTTGATTGCCCAAGTGTTGCGGCAGAGACTGCCCACGAATGGTGCGCTGGCTCGGTTGGGGCCGGATCATTACTGTGCACTTTTACCTGCATCCTCGACCGCCATGCTGATAGATGCATTGGCCAGCTTGACTTCACCCACGGCTACATTCGATTTGCCTGATCTAAAAGCGCATGTAGACATCCCATTGGTAATT
>ERZ724524.3119-NODE-3119-length-10561-cov-7.375405_pt1 | contig 10561 bp, 10 predicted proteins | sample MGYA00376057_ERZ724524 | MGnify/ENA primary metagenome ERZ724524 (study PRJEB28724, sample SAMN07190888) | wastewater metagenome | isolation source: influent of sewage treatment plant in Hong Hong | place: USA: Christiansburg, Virginia | collected 2016-03-01 ...
CGCTGCGGCTGAATCGCCTCGGCTTTTGTAGACACTAAATGACCGCTATTGGCCGGTTGTAGCCTGTCGTAAGGAGTGCCTCCAGGCCAAAAGCAGCCTCTATCCTCCATCGTGCCGATCCTTGATTAGGCTGTGTCAAAAGACTGCATGGGATAACCTTGCTCCACATTTCAACTGAAGCTGCGAACTGAACGATGGGTTTTGAACAACTAGCTGAGTTACGCGACCGCCTGCGGGCCGAAAAAACCCAGGTAAAGCCTGAGAGTACGAAGCAGCCTAAACGGAAACCTTCTCCGCAGACGAAGCTCCGCGAGCAAGACCCAGCGGTCGAAGCGATCTGGCTATTGCAGAAGCACTTTCCATTAGCCTTTCCGGTCAGTCCCGCCCCCAAAGTTCCGCTAAAGGAAGGCATTCTCAAAGATGCTGAGCAACACTTGGAATTGCTCGGAATAACCAGCGAGCAACTCAAGCTGGGCATCGCTACCTGGTGTCGAGGAAGTCGATACTGGGCAAGCATGACGGAGAATGCGCCGCGCGTGGACTTAAGCGGCCAGACAACAGGTTTGGTGACAACGGCCCAGGCGCTTCATGCGAAGCGTCAGGCTATGCGGCAACGTGTACAAGCGCGACGGAATCAGACAAAGCCGAAAGCGCTTATGCAGGACAAGGCTGTCGAGACCGCTGTGGAAGAGATCGTGGTTTAAAATCACTCGCGCTCGGCACCGAGTCGCTCACGCGAGGCGATGATGAGGCGGTTCGAAGAGCTGCCGGTACCGCCTTTCAGATATGCCCGCTGTCGACCCCTTGCAGCCTCTGGCGATCGGCAGAAACGACCGTTAGCAGCGCCTCAGGAAACCTAGTATCCTGGGATCGCTTGCTCTGAGAATTAGTTGGCGCCTTGCCTCCCCTTGGAGACACCCGAAAGCCCGCCCATTACAGGCGGGCTTTTCTATTTGTGTGCCCAAAAGCAGCCGATACTGAATGACAATTGACGACCTAAAGCGAATCCCAAATCAGCGATTACTCTTGGTTTGATATTCCTGAGAATTTCGGAGGCACCGCATGACAAGGCCCGTAGAGCGGACTATTTCAGTCATCGCAGCACGTCGATTCCTGTACAACCTCCTGAACAACGAGGACACAAGTGCAGAGATCAAACGTCAGGCTCAGACGCTACTTCGCCACTACTCATCAGCCCGTGAAGTGATGCAAATGGCGAGGAAAGAGGAGCATTTGCGAACGCTCATGAAGGTCACAATGACCAATACGTTGCTCGCCACGACCGAAGCGGATGACTCAGGGCAGCTTGAACTTTTGATCCTGCAGGATGGTGAGATTCGAACCTAGCGATGGCATCAAGTGCCAGGGTTTGAACCAATAGTAAGCCGCCAACCATCAAGCTGGATTTCGCCTAGCACGTATGGCCCTGCTGAAACGCTGCCATAGGCATTCCCCACCTAGCCTGCTCAATGTCGTGCGTGAACAGTTAGACCTGCCAGGGTGTCAGGTTGCCTTAAGCAACACGCAAAAAATGTGAAAATAAATGTGCAGTCTTTGCAGACCTACTCCGTATAAACCCTATACATTGTTGGCTTGTAGGCATTTTTTATGTGATAAAAAATGTGCATATCAATGTAGTTCCACGCACTCACTCTGCCGCATCCAACGCAGGAAGCTCGATGGCCAGCGCGCTCATCACAAACGTTCACTACGTTGATCCGGTTCTCCCGGAGCAGCTGCCTCTTTCTATCATCGAGAAGGCGGACGCCCTGCCGGCAAAGGTGGCGTTCCTGGACGGAATCCTTGCGCCCGAAACCGGAGCTAGGCTCGCAAGACTTCTGCAGATCACCAACAGCTACTACTCGAACATGATCGAGGGGCAGTTCACCGAGCTGGCCGATATGCAGCGTGCGCAGAATACCCCCCGGCGCGAGCGTCAGCAGCTGCAGGACCTTGCCATTAAGCATATGGAGGTGCAGCTACTCCTTGAACGCGCGACTCGAATATCACCCCGTACCTTCTCGGATATGTTTGATACGCGTCTCTTGTGTGCAGTGCACCGCCGATTGTTCGAGGGCGCGAGCGAGGACACCCTTCGCCTGAGCGATGGGCGGATCATGGTGCCGGGCCAACTACGCGCTCAGCCAAACGAAGAGGTCCGGGTTGGGAATCATGAAGCACCGGCAGCTTCAGCAGTAAGCGCCATCCTCACCCATTTGCAGACCTCTTATGGCCAGAATAAAGACGCGAGACGCCAGCTTATATCGGCGTTGGCCTACCACCACCGACTAGCCTGGACCCACCCGTTTATCGACGGAAACGGTCGAGTTACTCGGATGATGACTCATCTACAACTCTTGCAGCTTGAACTACGGCCGCACCTCTGGTCGCTGTCTCGCGGGCTTGCCCGCCGGCATGAGGACTATTACCGCATGCTCGCAATGGCAGACCGTCCGCGCGAGGGTGACTTGGACGGCCGCGGCCAGATGTCTCAGAGGCACTATTTTGCCTTCATCGAGTTCATGCTTGATGTCTGCCATGACCAGGTTGACTACATGATCGCCGCGCTGGATCGCAAGCGTATGCACGAGCGCCTGATTCGAGCCTTCAAAAATAATGAGCGAATGCTGGAGATGGGTATTCGCCCAGAAAGTGGTCCGGCCGTAGCAGCGCTCCTGCTCCAAGGGTCTATGCCTCGGAGCGACCTCAAGACCTTCACTGGCCTGTCTGCGCGGCCGGCAATCGATGAGCTGTCTCGGTTGATCAGGGCCGGCATTGTGGTAAGCCCCACCCCTAAATCCAGAATTGTGGAGCCGGGTCTGCCCGCGTGGTTCGCCGCCGAGATATTCCCCGATCTGCACCGCCGCTTTCAGTAGATTTGGAGCTGTTGTTGCCCCCAGCTCGATTCACTTAGCCGGTTAAGTTTTCCGGGGTATAGCGATCCCGAGCGCATCGAACACAACGCGTGAAAGAGACTGTCCTGAGCCTCGGTCAATTAATCGAGCAGACATCCCAAACGCTTCAGGGCCTTCAACATCAGCCCTTTTGCTGTCACCCACGAAAAGCGCATCTCGCGGGCGACAAGACATTCGAGCGCAGGCCTCCATGTAAATTTCACGTTCGGGTTTTGCCGCGCCAACTTCACAACTGAACACGAACTCGTCGACTGTGGGCAACATAGCTCGAACAGCTGCGCAGTATTCAAAGCCCAAATTGCTGCATATCGCGATCCTATACCCAGCCCCCCGAAGCGCTGCCAGCGTAAGCTCGACATCAGCGTAGAGAGTCAACTCGCTTATCTCTTGCTGGATTTCCCTACGTAGCAGAGGCACCAGATAGGCAAGCCCCAGCTCCTCAGCGAAAACATCAATTGCGACGTTGCGGGTGAGGAATGGTCGACGAGCCGACTTGCCACTGTCACCACCCACGACTAATCGGCTGTACGGATTAATGCGCCTGCGCGCTTTCGGGATCAGAGTGCCGAAAGCATCGAATATGACAACGGATACCATGTTCACTCACGACTGCTATCTAGGGAGCTGTGGTTTCGCTTCCAGCACATCCAGCTTTGTGCCGTGATTAGGATGCATCATTACTCAGTAGACGCTGCCAATCTCGCGCGAGAAGTGTTTCGCATGCTTGAGGAGCGCCGCCAAAACAGCGCTCTGAAACTGCACTCATCGCAGCCACGGTGCGATAAGTGATCTCAACACCATCCTGGTTTACCAGGGTGCCGCCTGACGCGCGTAACAAGGCGTGCCCGGCAACAACGTCATGTGCTGATACAGGATACAAGGACACTGCACATAGACCGTCACCGGCGGCAACTCGGGCCAGCCGATAAGCGATGCTGGGCATGGCAACAAAGCGGCCAGGGGCGCAAAGCTCCGCATTAAGTTGGGGCTTACTCACAGCTGCAGCGCTGACCATTACGTGCTCGGCATCGGTCAATTGCCGGTATGTCAGATCAACTCTTACTGGCTGGCCGTTGCGCAGAAGCTCTGGCACGCCTTCAGCCCAAGCAATGCAGTCGGCACCGCGATCTTCAATTACTGGCGCGTAAACAACTCCGAGTACGGGGATATTGTTGTGCAGCAACCCCACCGACACGGCAGATCCTTTTAGGCCTTTAAGAAAGTCGGAGGTCCCATCGTTTGGATCAACAACCCAGCAAAAGGGATTACCGGTAAGTTCGTGGCCGGTTTCTTCGCCCCAAAAATCACAGGCTAATAGCGCCAGAAGGCGTTGACGCAAAATCAGCTCGATCTCGACATCAACCTCAGCTTTGTCACCGTGACCACGAGGACCACCTGCGCGCGTCCACTCAGCTTCGATCAGTCGGCCAGCGGACTCGACTACATCGATAACCGGGATCAACAGTTGCGGAAGATTAACGTCATTCATCTGAGTCGACCGGCCTTCCTGGTTTTTTGCCTGCTCACGACCCCAGTGTTCGACTAGCTCATCAATGCGATCAGGAATGCGCGGAGTTTTTGAAAGTATGGCACTCACACAATGAGACGTACGGAGGCATCTCTGATCTATCGCAGAACCAAGAACCTGCGGGCGGTTCAACTGCTGCTCGGCCATACGAAGCTGGAGAGCACCGTTCGATATCTTTAGATTGAGGTCGATGACGCCTTGGAAATGGCGGAGCAGACCGAGATTTAACCATGTATAGCGACGGTCGAGGTCAGGCCGTCGCTAACCAGCCAAAAGCCGGTGCTGTCAGCAGTCCACCCTAGGAGGGTGCGTTCACAGCTCGCTGTTTTAGCTTTAGCGAAATGCCTTCCTCCACCTTTTCAATTGCCAGCTCATCTCCCAAAGCCCATCCAAGCTTCTCAAGTAGCTCGGATGGAAGCTCAACAATAACGTCTCCGCTGCCATCCCCAGGATCTTGGCAGACAACTCGCCAGCTATCAGGCGTGCCCATAACGTCGCCCTCGCTACATGAAGCTTAAGTATGGCAGTTTCATCTCGGGGAGACTCGCCGTCGCGTACGCCCATAGCTGCAGTTTAACTAAGGCTGCTTCTGGCCCTCATCGGTCAACACTATTTCGCCGGGAGGGAGTGATTTTTCTGAAGCATCAAGAGGGCCAGCCCTAAAGCTGGCCGCCTTGGGTGAAGGTCAATAAATGTCCGGCTGCTCGTTATCGAAGACACTGGGAGAAACTTCGATCTGCAGCGAGCCGTGTTCTTCAATCAGTTTGCTTCGCAATGGTTCGACGGCTACATCCTCAAAATCAAGGATGTAGGAGTAAATCATTGAGCCGTCGTTGTCAGTGTTAGCTTGTTGGCTGACTTTTCGTTCAGTTATAGCAGTGGAAGGGTGTAGCTCACGATCAAGCGGTTCTCGTCAACGTCGTTGCCGAAGTTGGTCGAACGCAGTGAAGCGTTGCGCCATTTCACGCCCAGGTTTTTCAGCGCACCGTCCTGGAAGACATAGGCGATGTCAGTATTGCGCTCCCATTCCTTACCATCGGCGTTGCCTGCGCCTAGATCAATATCGTCACCGGTCAGGTAACGGGTCATGAACGTCAAGCCAGGAATTCCAACGCTGGCAAAGTTGAAGTCATAGCGGGCCTGCCATGACGTTTCATCCCTGTTGGCGAAGTCGCTGATTTGCACATAGTTAACCAAGAAGGGGTCGGTGCCGTTGACGTAGGCGTAACCGGTGTCTCCGCTCATGTTCTGGTAGCCAACACCGAGTGCGTGACCGTCTAAGGCGTAGGTGAGCATCGCCCCGAATGCCTTGTTGTCAACGTTGCTGTTGCCTTCGTCGGTGGAGCGAGCGTAGCGCAGATCAGTTTTCAGTGACTGTTTGTCACCCAGCGGTAAGGTGTGCAGGACAGTGTAAATATGCTGCTTATAGAGTTCGTCTAGGTTGCCATAGTTGTAGCCGGTGGCAAGGTTGCTGTTCCATTTGTAGGTCGCCCCGGCGAAGTTGAACTCATCGCTGGTCTGGGTTCCGCCGCCACTGATAGCGCGTGCAGAGCCGGTGGTAATGCTGAGATCTTCGCTATTGGATGAGTCGCGCTGGCTTACTTGCTGGAGCTGACCTGCATCGAAGGTCAGTCCGTCAATCTCCAGCGAATTGAGGTGACCTCCTTGAAAGGTTTGTGGCTGTAGGCGTGAGTCGTTAGCTTGGATGGTTGGCAGTTTGGGTTGTAGTGTGCCCAATTTCAGCACGCTATTGGAGGCGCGAAACTTAGCGGTTAAGCCCATCTCGCCATACTCATCTTGCGCTGCACGAGGCGCTTCTTTATTGCGTTTGAGTAGGCCTGAACCTGAACGATCCGCACTGGAATCAAGCTTGAGGCCAAGCATGCCGATGGCATCGACGCCGACACCGACGGCTCCTTCGGTGAAGCCAGACTCGTAGCGCAGGAGGAAGCCTTGGGCCCATTCCTCCTGCTTTGATTGGCTGGCTGAGTCCTGGCGGAAGTCGCGATTGAAATAAAAATTACGCGCTTCCAGGCCAGCTTTGCTGTCTGCCAAAAAGTCAGCAGTCGCAGGTTGACTGAGACTGAGTACCCCTGTACTCACCGCTACTGCCAAGAAGGTCTGTTTCATTGTTGTTTCTCCATGCCTGGGGGTTGGCATATCGGGGAGTCGTCGCTGCATGCCGCGCTCTCCGAATAGGGGGGCAGGTTCCTCTGCGCCTATGTTCGGCTGGTGACTAGGCCAGCTCGCGTGCAATAACTAGGTCGAGGAGCCATTGCGGACTTTGGGGAAGATCAAGCGGAATACGGTAAAGCTGCCTGGCAAACTGCTGACCTCAACCGTGCCCTGGTGCAGGCTCATGATCGAGCGAACAATTGCCAGGCCAAGCCCCGTTCCACCCTCTGCACGAGAGCGGCTGGTATCTACGCGATAGAAACGTTCGAACAAATGGGGGATGTGCTGTGCGGGGATGCCAATTCCAGGGTTTCCGACCGAGAAGGATACGGTTTCACTGTGCTTCTCAATCAGCAACGAGATGTTTGCGCCGATGGGACTATGCCGAATCGCATTGGACAAAAGGTTTGAAATAGCGCGCTGCACCATCAGCCGATCACCGAAGGTTCGGCCTGCTCCGGAAATACTCAGGCTTATCTGCTTCTCTTCAGCGGAGATGCTGAACAGATCCACTACGCGTCTTGCTTCGTCTTCCAAAGAAATCTTCTCGAAGGGCACTAGCGACGCTGGGTGGCTGACTTGAGCGAGAAACAACATGTCGGACACGATCCGGGCGACGCGCTCAAGCTCCTCTGTACAGCACTCCAGTACGGCTTTGTATTCCTCAGGTGGGCGTTCTCTGGAGAGCGTTACCTGAGCTTTACCCATCAGGTTGGTGATGGGTGAGCGCAACTCATGGGCCAGGTCATCAGAGAACTGCGATAGCTGTTGAACGCCGCCATCAAGCCGATGCAGCATGAAATTGATACCGTGTGCCAGCGCACTTAGTTCTTGCGGGAGCTTATCCACGGAGATTCGATGGGTCAGATCCTGCGTGGAGATCAGTGATGCAACCTGGCGAAATTGCCGGAGTGGAGAAAGTCCCCTCTGTACGATCCACCATGCGCCGATGCCAATCAGTGCGAGCAAAAGAGGGAGCGCGATCAGCGTTGACTTGAGATAGGCACTGAGCAGCGCTTCGTCGGCGGATCGATCAATTGAGAGCAGGACCCTGACGTGGTCGCCATCGTTGAGTCGCATCACTTTGGCTGCTGTCAGGAAGTTGTTCCCCTCAGTATCCGCCCAGCTCTGATAGTTGGGGGTATCGCCGGCCGGTATTTTGGCAAGAGCGGGTTCCAGTGATTTTTCACCAAGGTTCAGGAGTAGCTTGGTACCTGACTTTTTTCCGTAAATTGTCAGGTGCAGGTTGTCATGGCCCATAACCAGATCTAGCAGCGCATGAGGCTGCTGGGCAATTGCATGGGCACTCATGTCTTCGGCGAGACTGTGCTGAATCTGTTCCAATTTGCCGTCAAGACTCTTCTTGGCCAAAGCATCCAACTCATGGGTCAGTGCGAAGTAGGCGAGTGCTGCTAGCAGAACAACCAGTGCCGCCCCCATCACGCTGACCGACAGGCCAAGGCGCATGGATAGACTGGTCGGCTTCATGCACGTTCCTCAAGCACGTACCCGACACCCCTGAGGGTGTGAATCAGCTTGTTATCGAACGGGTCATCTATTTTTGCGCGGAGCCTGCGGATGGAGACTTCGACGACGTTGGTGTCGCAGTCAAAATTCATATCCCAGACCAGCGAAATGATCTGGGTGCGCGATAGCACTTCCCCAGAGCGGCGCATCAGTAGGTGCAGCAACGCAAACTCTTTAGTGGTCAGGTCGATGCGCTGCTCACCACGGAACGCGCGGTGCCTCGCCGGATCAAGCTCAAGGTCGGCTACCCGCAGCACTTCCGGTACTGGAATTTGCTCGCTTCGCCGTAGCAACGTACGAATTCGCGCAAGTAACTCAGGGAACTCGAACGGTTTGACTAAATAATCATCCGCCCCCAAATCCAGGCCTTTAATTTTATCCACTAAGCGCCCGCGTGCAGTCAGCATTATCACGCGAGTACTGCTGTTACTGCGTATATGCTCAAGCACGCCCCAACCATCAATTCCAGGCAGGTTTACATCAAGCACTACCAAGTCGTAAGCATGCTGCCTTACAAGATGAAGTCCGTCTACGCCAGTGGCGGCCTTATCAACAACATAACCGCTTTCAGTTAAGCCTTGGTGTAAGTAGTCGGCAGTCTTGGGCTCGTCCTCGACAATAAGGATTCGCATAAAAGTTCACCTTAAGATGTTCGGCCAGTATTTATTAAATATTGTTTTGTTATGGCAGTAGAGTGATTGAATTATTTCGTTACGGCCACGGGTATGGTCGACGACGTTTCAGATTGCTCCAAGGCTAAAGCCTCTAGCGGCTTTAGGGTCAAGCCGAAATTCCCGTATCGCATGGCTTCAATGGATTGTGCGACAGGGGCTAACAGTGCTCGCCCTCTTCTTAAGTACTCTGCTTTGTACCAGCAGAGTTGCCTGGTGGCGTTGTGCGCGAGGCAATCAATATTTGTCTGTTTTTGTTTCTAGTTGTTGCTGGGCGCTAAGCCATCTGCTCTCTTGAGAGCTGCCAATACTAATGCAGGTCAACTTGAAAAGGTGCTGGATAACGTATTTGTAATTTTTCAGTCACCTTGCCGATAGGCGTCGGCAATTACATTCTGTCGAGAATCAGGTTTCTACTTATTTGCTGGGTGATAACTTGTGATGTTGCTCGGAGTTAATAGATAGCAAAACGTTCTTTTATTCCAGCAGATTTAGTAGCGCGGAGGTTTTTTAAGTGTGTGTGAAGATAATGGCCAATCATGGAGTGGGCATGGGTAAGTTTTGTGCGTTTTCAGGACTGCTAACTGCGCTGTTGATTGCCCCAGTCACCATAATTGCTGCCGAATCAGTCGGGCAATCAATTACGATTGAAGAGGCGTTGGCGCAAGCGCTTACAGAGAACCCAGAACTCGCGGTGGCCCAATGGAATACAGGTATTGCCGCTGGTGCTCGTACTCAAGCTGGGCTGATCCCGAATCCTGAGTTGTCCTGGAGCGTTGAGGACACGCGCAGTGAGTCGCGCGTTACCAGCATTCAGGTATCTCAGCCAATTGAACTGGGCGGTAAACGTGGTGCGCGCATTGATGTTTCAGAGCGTGATCAGGACGCTGTGGCGATTGACTTGGAGCGCAGAAAAAACACCCTGCGCGCAGAAGTCATCCTGGCCTTTTACTCGGCACTGCGTACCCAGGAAGGACTGCAGCTTTCCAACCAGTCGTTGGAACTTGCCAGTCGCGGACTTCAGGTGGTCGAAGGGCGCGTAAAGGCCGGCAAGGCATCTCCAATCGAAATTTCGCGTGCCCAGGTGCAGCTCTCAGAAATTCAGCTGGAGCGTAACCGGGCTCGCCTTAACCGAAGTAATGCCTACAAACAGTTGGCGCTCATAACGGGGGCTACGGCGCCGAATTTCGAGCATGTCGAGGGTGATCTTGAGCGACTGCCGGACTTGCCGACGCAGGCCGAGATGCTTGCGCGCATAACGGACACAGCAGATGTGCGATTGGCCAGTATGCAAATTCAGCGCGCAGAGTCCTCCCTAGAACTCGAAAAGTCGCAACGCATTCCCGACATCAACGTCAGCATTGGCAGCCAATATGACGAAGGACTTGGCGATCGAGTCAATTTGCTCGGTTTGTCGATGCCTATCCCGTTGTTCAATCGCAACCAGGGCAATGTGCTTGCCGCTGCGCGGGGTGCTGACCAGGCGCGCGACCTGCGCAACGCCACCGAGCTTCGCCTGCGGGTGGAGGCTCAGCAGGCGTTTGAACAATGGGAAAGCGCCAGAAGTGAAGTCGACTCGATCCGCAGCACGTTGCTTCCAACTGCGCAGCAATCGGTAGAGGGAGCCGTCCGAGGATTTGAGATGGGCAAATTTGCCTTTATCGATGTGCTCGATGCTCAGCGCACCCTTGTAAGCATGCGCTCCCAGTACCTGAATACCCTGGATGAAGCTATTTCGGCCTGGG
>ERZ724524.3120-NODE-3120-length-10560-cov-4.900809_pt1 | contig 10560 bp, 5 predicted proteins | sample MGYA00376057_ERZ724524 | MGnify/ENA primary metagenome ERZ724524 (study PRJEB28724, sample SAMN07190888) | wastewater metagenome | isolation source: influent of sewage treatment plant in Hong Hong | place: USA: Christiansburg, Virginia | collected 2016-03-01 ...
ACCGTGAATGCTGTCACTCGAACGACAGCTGTACTTCGGAAGCTGCCGGAGGGCCAATTCACACTGATCGGCCACTGCGGACCAGCCTCCGGCCTGACTCGGGCCTGACTCGGGCCGGAATGGGGCGAATACCTGCCGTTCAGCCGGCTCTGGCGCTGAAAGCAGCCTCCTTATTCGATGTATGCAAACCACCTAGCAAAGAAACTCTATTTTCAAACTTTGAGAACTGCAGTCGTCAATGTTGCGGAGGGGAATCTATGGCAATGATGAGCACCGCCTAGGCTGAGTCGGACTCCAGCCTGATCGCATCAGTACAAGTCCAATCATGCCTAACCCGATCTATTCATGTTTGCTGCGAACATGATCCATGCGATCATTGGCAAGCTGCGCTTATTTCGACTTTTTGATGGAAACCCCCGCCATGTCAGATCGCTGGTTGTCGGTCGAAGAGATCGCCGAGTACCTCGGCGTGAGCAAGGACACCGTTTATGCGTGGATCAGCAAACGGAACATGCCTGCTCATCGAATCGGCCGACTTTGGAAGTTCAAGTCAGAGGAAGTCGATGAGTGGGTGCGTTCTGGTGGTGCAGCAGAAAACGAAGGTCGAGGCAAAGAATGATTGACTTGCCAACGACGGGTTTCGATCGCCTCATCCGGCGGTCGAAACGAAATGAGGGTATTTGAAATGACGAAAATTTCTTGTATTGACTTGTTCTGTGGAGCTGGCGGGCTGACGCATGGCTTCGTGCTCGAAGGCGTGCCGGTCGTTGCTGGTATCGACATGGACCCCGCTTGCCGCTTTCCTTATGAGGCCAACAACAGCGCCAAGTTTGTAGAGCGAGACATCAGCAAAGTCACCACTGCCGAGTTGAATGCGCTGTTCGGCGATGCCGACTTGAAGATTCTTGCAGGGTGCGCTCCTTGTCAGCCTTTTTCTACCTATGCACAACGCTACGAACTGGATGGCAAGGACGGGAAATGGGGGCTCTTGTACGAGTTCGCTCGTCTGGCAAAGGGCACCCGCCCAGATGTCATCACGATGGAGAACGTTCCGACCGTTGCCAAGCACGAGGTGTTTCATGACTTCGTTGATACGCTGAAGCGACTTGGTTACAACGTATGGTTTGATGTCGTCGATAGCTCCCGATACGGTGTGCCACAGACTCGCCGACGTATGGTGCTGCTGGCATCTAGGCACGGCGAGATCAAGATGATCGAACCTACGCTCGAAAAGCCCAGGACTGTGAGACAGGCGATTGGTCGCCTGCGCGCGTTGAGCGCTGGCGAGGCGGCCCCCAGAGACAAGCTGCACGTTTCATCCACGTTGTCGGAGAAGAATCTCAAGCGCATCAGAGTTTCGAAGCCGGGCGGAACGTGGCGTGACTGGCCGGAGCATCTCGTGGCCGACTGCCATCGCGCAGAAAGCGGCAGAACTTACCCGGGCGTCTATGGCCGCATGGAATGGGATAAGCCAGCTCCCACCATGACGACGCAGTGCTATGGGTTCGGGAATGGCCGATTCGGGCACCCCGAACAGGATCGCGCGATCACTTTGAGAGAAGCTGCAATCATTCAGAGCTTCCCTCGTGACTACGCGTTCATTCCCAATGACGGTGAGGTGAGCTTCAAGGTACTGGGGCGCCTCATCGGCAATGCCGTTCCAGTTGACCTCGGTCGTGCGATCGCGCGCAGCATCAACGAGCACTTGGCGTCAACCAAGCCTCGATGATCTGGCGAGACTCAATCGATGCCATGCGTTCAGCCCTCATCTCCGGAAACCAGTCGCCGGATGGCGAAAGTACGGCAAAAAGGAACCGGCGCTGAGATCGCATTACGTCGAGAGTTGTACCGGAGAGGAATGCGCTACCGAGTCGATTTCGAGGTACTGAAGAAGCCTCGACGGGTCGCGGACATCGCTTTTCCGGGGCTAAGGATCGCCATATTCGTTGATGGGTGCTTCTGGCACGGATGCCCCGAACACGCCACATGGCCGAAGCAAAACGCGGAGTTTTGGTCACAAAAAATAGAGGCGAATCGGCATCGAGATGCAGACACGAACGAGCGACTTCGCAGTATGGGATGGACGGTACTGCGATTCTGGGAGCACGAGCCAGCGCCCAGCGCCGCTGACGCCATCGCGAACTTGGTGATCACGGCCAGATCGACGCACCGTGAATTGCCAGCCAGCTCGAACCAAACAGACTGAACAGGAAAACGGCAGACGCATGGAAATTTCGAACGCACAGAATAGCCAGGCCTATCGCGCCCGTCCCGAACCTGGTCAGCTAGTCGAGGTTAGGCGGCGTCAGTGGGTCGTCGCCGAAGTCGTCTCATCCAAGCTGACATCAACGTCGGCACAACAGAATGCAGTCACTCTCTCATCCATCGACGAGGACGGCCTCGGCGAGGAGCTTGAGGTCATCTGGGAGATTGAGCCGGGCGCACAAATCATTGAGCGTGCGGGTCTGCCTTCGCTCACAGGCCAGGATGATTCCGACACCCTCGAAGCCTTTCTCGATGCAGTTCGCTGGGGTGCCGCCACCAATGCCGACAGAGGCTTTCTGCAAGCACCGTTCCGCAGCGGTGTCAGCATCGAGGATTTCCAGCTCGACCCACTGGTACGTGCCATCGACATGGCCCGCGTCAATCTGCTCATCGCCGATGACGTCGGCTTGGGCAAGACCATCGAGGCAGGCCTCGTCATCCAGGAGATGTTGCTGCGGCACCGTGCCCGCACCGTCCTGATCGTCTGTCCCGCATCGCTGCAAGAAAAGTGGCGCGTCGAGATGTTGGAAAAGTTCGGCCTTGAGTTCCGCATCGTCGATACCGCATACATCAAGCAGTTGCGTCGAGAGCGCGGCATCCATGCCAACCCCTGGAGTTCGCATCCGCGACTGATTGCGTCCATGGACTGGGTCAAAAGTGGTGAAGGACTACGCGCCATGCGCGACGTTCTGCCCGTGCACACCAGCTATCCACGCAAATTCGACATGCTCGTCGTCGACGAAGCGCACAACATCGCCCCCGCTGCCGGTGCGAACTACGCGCTGGAGAGTCAGCGGACGCGCTTCATTCGCTCAATCAGTCCGCACTTTCAGCATCGGCTGTTTCTTACAGCCACGCCGCACAACGGCTACACCGAATCCTTCACTTCACTGCTGGAGTTGCTGGACGACCAGCGTTTCGCCCGAAACATCCTCCCCGATGAAAAGCAGTTGAGTCAGGTGATGATCCGCCGCCTCAAAAGCGACCTGGTCGATGCGGAGGGCAAACCCCTCTATGCGCAGCGCAAGCTGCAAGCGCTGCTGGCATCGTATTCAGCACAAGAGCGCGCCATCCACCAGAAGCTGAACGACTATTGCGTGAGCCGCGAGCAGGATGCCGAAAAGGTCGGCAATGCTTTCGGCACGTCGTTCGTCAATCAGTTGTTGAAGAAGCGGCTCTTCTCCTCTCCCGCCGCGTTCGCATCCACTCTTGAGAAGCACATTGCCAGTCTGGCCAATGGCGGCCAACGTAAAGACAAAGATGCAATGGCCGACCGCATTTTGCGCAAAGCCATCCTGCGGGTCGAGGAGGACTACGCCAATGACCAAGAGGTCGAAAACGCACAGTCCGAGGCCGTTGAAGAAGCATCACGTCGCGCGCTACCCCTGACAGCAGACCAGCAACAAATGCTGAACGAGCTGCGGTCGTGGGCTCAGACGGCCAAGAACCAGGTCGACGCCAAAGCCAAAGCGATCCTCGACTGGCTCACGACCAACCTCAAGACCGACGGTCAGTGGAATGAGCGTCGGGTGATCTTGTTCACCGAATACCGCACCACCCACCAGTGGATGCACGAGATCCTCGCCAGCCACGACTTTGGTGGCAATCGACTGGCTATCCTTCATGGCGGTATGCCGCAGGATGAACGCGAAAAGGTCAAGGCGGCCTTCCAGACTTCGCCCAAAGACTCAGCGGTGCGCATCCTGCTAGCCACCGATGCCGCGTCTGAGGGTATCGACTTGCAGAACTACTGTAACTGCCTCATCCATCTGGAGATCCCTTACAACCCCAATGTGATGGAGCAGCGCAACGGTCGTATCGACCGGCATGGTCAGCGCCAGAAGGAAGTATTGATCTGGCACCCCGTCGATGGCGGCGAACAGGGCAAAGCAACCATTGGTGGTCACGGCGACGACATCATCCGGGCACTGCGCAAGCTCGAATCCATGCGGGCGGACATGGGCAGCGTCAACCCGGTCATCGCGCCGCAAATGTCGGGGCTGATCGAAGGCTCGCTCAAAGACCTCGACACCCGCCTTGCTGAAGCCAAAATCGCCAAGGCAAGACGCTTTGTGCGCGCCGAGCGCGAATTGAAAGACCGAGTCGCCAAGCTGCACGAACGGCTCCTCACCACGCAGCAGGATTTCCATCTCACGCCGGAGCACATCTTCAAGGCGGTCAAGACGGGCCTTGTGTTGGCAGGCCGCCCCCCGCTAGAGCCATTCCCCTTGGCCGACGCCCCGGCTGGCACCGTATTCAACATGCCCGCACTGTCGGGCTCGTGGGCGCGTTGCCTCGAAGGGTTGCGCCACCCTCACACCCTGCAGATTCGTCCGATCACCTTCGACCACGCCGTTGCTACCGGGCGTGACGACGTAGTGCTGGTTCACCTCAACCACCGTCTCGTGCAGATGTGCCTGCGCTTATTGCGCGCCGAGGTCTGGGCACAGGACGATGTGAAGAAGCTGCATCGCGTCACGGTCCGCTCGGTACCGGACGCACTGATCGACGGGCCTGCCGTGGTCGTCATCTCGCGGTTGGTCGTCACGGGCGGCAACCATCATCGCCTCCATGAAGAGCTGACGGTGGCCGGGGGATATCTGGGGGATAAATCCTTCCGTCGAGAAGAAGGCGTCACCAAAATCCAGCAATGGCTGGATCGGGCAAAGCCACTGACAGCTGCAGACTCTCTGTTCGATGCCATCCGTCTGCGTTTCGACCGTGCTCAAAGCGCCATCCTGCAGTCAGTGGACGCCCGCTCGAAAGACCGGCTCAAGTTCCTGACCAACACCCTTCAGTCCCGCAAGCAGCAGGAAGTGGCCGACATTGGCACCGTGCTCGATGAGCTTGAAAAAGCCATTCAAGCCGAACTGAAAAAAGATCAACAACCGGCTCAGCTTTCCCTGTTCTCGGAAGACGAACGGACACAGCTCAGGCGCGACACCGCCGCACTGGAAGCACGTCTTGCACGCATTCCAGCCGAGAGCCAGCAGGAGGCCGAAGCCATCGAAACCCGCTACGCCAAACTCAACGACCGCACCTTCCCGGTCGCCGTAATCTTTCTGGTGCCTGAATCTGCCATTCAGGGAGGTGCCGCATGAGTACGATCAGCGTGCATGATGATTGGCTGTCGCTGATCGAGATCTCCGGTCCTTTCCTCGCCGTTCCCGTTCTGAAGGAAGCCTTTCCACAAGGGCTGGAAGAACTTGATGCCACCAAGCGCAAACGTCTGCGCCAAGCCTACGAGGAATGGCGCGAAGCGCTGGAGTTGGAAGACGCGCAGTTCGCCGAGTTGCACGTGGCCTGGGTCGACGAAGTGCTGTCTCGGGGCCTTGAGCTCAATGAAGACGGCAAAGGCGACGTTCTAAAGCCTGCCGACTGGTGCGCCGACAACCTCCAAGTCAGCTTGCCCGAACACGGCGTGACGCTGTCGCCCGATCTTGCAGTGATCGATGAGCAACGCGCCAACAAGCCACTGCTGCTGATTCAAATCTATGCGCAGGATGTCGACCTTGATACAACCCTTAAGCAAGACGGATGGGTCGCCAAGCCAGCCGATCGCATGGTCGCTTTGTGCCGTTCATTGGATTGTCGGCTCGGCTTGGTGACCAACGGCGAGCGCTGGATGCTGGTAGATGCCCCGGTCGGTGCCGTTACCACCTTTGCCAGTTGGTATGCCCGCATCTGGAGCCAAGAGCCCATCACCCTGCAGGCCTTCGTGCACCTGCTCGGCATTCGTCGTTTCTTTGTCGACGAATCCGAACAATTGCCCGCACTGTTCGATCGCTCCCTGAAGTTCCAGGACGAAGTCACCGACGCCCTTGGCGAGCAAGTACGCCGCGCTGTCGAAGTATTGATTCAGACGCTCGACAAAGCCGACCAGGACCGCAATCGAGAGCTCCTGCACGACGTGAAAGAACCCGAGCTGTATGAGGCCGCACTGACGGTGATGATGCGTTTGGTCTTCCTGCTCTCAGCCGAAGAGCGTGGTCTGCTCCTGATGGGTGACGAACGCTACGAAGCCAACTACGCACTCTCCACCTTGCGCATGCAGTTGCGCAAAGAGCCCGAGGAAATCCTTGAGCGCCGCTGGGATGCCTGGTCGCGTTTGCTGGCGATTTTCCGCGCAGTATTTGGCGGCATCGAGCACGAAAACCTACGCCTGCCAGCCTTGGGCGGTTCGCTCTTCGATCCCGACCGCTTCCCCTTCCTCGAAGGCAGGGTTAAAGGCTCGAACTGGCGCACCGATGCAGCCAAACCACTGCCGATCGACAACCGCACCGTGCTGCTGTTGCTGGAGGCCATCCAGCAATTCCAGGGCCGCACACTGTCTTACCGTGCGTTGGATGTCGAACAAATCGGCTACGTGTACGAAGGTCTGCTCGAACGCACCGTCAAGCGCACCGATGAGGTCACGCTGGAACTGGATGCCACCAAGAATGCCAAGACGCCTTGGGTCAAGTTGGCCGAGTTGGATTCGGCGCGTTTGGATGGTGCGGCACGATTGGCCGAGTTGCTGCAAGAGCGCTCCGGCAGTTCCGCCAGCAGGGTGCGCAATGATCTGGCCAAACCCGTCGACGACAACTTGGCCGACCGCCTGCTGACGGCTTGCCAAAGCGACACCAAGCTCCGGGATCGCGTCAAACCCTTTGCCCATCTGCTGCGCACCGACCCTTGGGGCTATCCGCTGGTCTATCCCGCTGGGGCCTTCATCGTCACAACTGGCTCCGACCGACGCGAAACCGGTACCCACTACACCCCGAAGTCGCTGACCGAAGCGATCGTCGCCGAGACGCTCACACCGGTAGCCTATGTCGGTCCAGCAGAGGGAACGCCGCGCGAGCAATGGGCACTGAAATCACCCTCTGAACTGCTCGACCTCAAAATTTGCGACCCGGCCATGGGCTCGGGTGCCTTTCTGGTGCAAGCCTGCCGTTGGCTGTCCGATCGCCTCGTCGAGGCATGGTCACAGGTCGAGGCAACGGGAAAAACCGTGAGCGTGGATGGTGAAATTCTGGAAACAGGAACTGCCAAGGAACCTCTGCCTCGCGATAGCGAAGCACGCACGGTAATCGCGCGCCGCCTTATCGCCGAGCGTTGTCTGTACGGGGTCGATTTGAACCCGTTGGCTGTGGAACTTGCCAAGCTGTCTATCTGGTTAGTGACGCTGGCAAAGGGGCGCCCCTTCGGCTTCCTCGATCATAACCTGCGTTCTGGTGACAGCCTGCTCGGGCTGCACAAACTGGAACAGTTGACCAAGTTTTCACTGCATCCGGAAAAGAAACAGACCATTTCCATCTTTGCTTTCGATATCGAAGCGGCGGTCAAGGATTCCCTCGCGCTGCGCAAACAACTCCGGAAAACCCCAATCCTTGATATCTGGGACGTTCAGTACATGGAACGACTGGATAAAGAGGCTCGACAGAAGCTCGAACATATAGAACACATTGCCGATGCCATGATCGGAGAAACCTTGAGCTCCGGTGGCAACCAGCGAGCGTTGGATGCTGCCATGGACAAACTTTCCACGTGGGCAGCCGCCTATATCGAAGGAGACAACGAAACCGGTCAAAAGATCACTGCCGAAGCGAGAAAGTCACTGTCAATAGACCTTCCGCCAGGCAAACCGCCACGAAAACCCTTCCATTGGGCGCTGGAGTTCCCGGAAGTTTTCGAACAAGGAGGGTTTGATGGGATTGTCGGAAATCCACCATTTCTAGGTGGCAAGAAAATTACAGGCTTCCTGGGCGTCTCATATAGAGACTCTATAGTTGATCTATTGGCTGGATCAGAAAAGGGCGCAGCGGATTTGATTTCATACTTCTTCCTTCGGGCAGCGCATATTTCAAATCTGAATAGTTGTGTTGGATTGATTGCTACAGACTCAATTACTGACGGTGATAGCAATCGTATTGGGCCGGAGCAAATTGGACGCCTAGGTTCAACCATATATAGAGCAAAGAGCAGCATACCATGGCCCGGTTCATATGGTGGAAATGTGGCGATCTACCATTGGACAAATCTTGAATGGAAAGGGAGCAAAGTCCTAGACAATGAGGCAGTTGAACAGATCCCTTGGAGTTTAAAACATAATTTCTCTTTTGAAGGTTTAAATAAGCTTATAAACCAAGGTTGTGAGTTTTTTGCTGGAACATATATCAACGGAGAGGGCTTCGTTTTAAGCGAGCCGGAAGCATCATCTATTATCGAAAAATCAAGTGAATGTAGAGATGTAATAAAGAAGTATTTGACTGGAGACTCGGTCAACACAAACTTGGGTAGTCAATCTGATAAATTTGTGATTGATTTTGGAACAAAACCATATTCTGAGGCGTCTCGTTATGGTCCGTGTTTTGAAATAGTTACCCAGCGTGTGAAGCCGTACAGAGAGACCATTAAAAAGCAGATACACGAAGCCGATTATTGGAAATTTTGGGATAAACGAATTGAGAGTTACAAGAAGATTCAGACGTTTGATGAGGTTCTTGTTGCTGCGAGAGCTGCAAAAGATGTGATTCTAACCTGGGTTCCGAACGGTCAAGTTTTCAGTGATCAACTAGTCGTATTTGCAACTCAAAATTATGGCGTTTTCACTGTACTCGAATCGGCTTTCCATAACGTATGGGCTTGGGAAATTTGCACTGGGAAATACGGTAATGGGATTAGATACGCCCCTTCAAAAGCTGTTGCCACATTCCCCTTTCCCAATGACTTCTTTCTTCTTGACGGAATTGGCAGAGAGTATTTAAGACTTCGGTCAGTTTTCTGCAAAGAGCACAAACTAAGCTTGAATGAATACTATGATATTTATCATTCACCGGAGGAAATAGTATCCATCAGTATATTAAGGTCAAAAAAAACAAGTATAGACTTTGGAGTATTGCACGCATACGGCTGGGATGATTTAGACCTCGGACATGGATTCCATGAAACGAAGCAAGGCATCCGCTTCACTATTTCCGAAGACGCCCGGCGCGAAGTCCTGCAACGCCTGCTCAAACTGAATCACGAACGCTACAAAGAAGAGGTATCTGCAGGCTTACATGGAAAAACCGCTACGCCAAAGAAATCAAGCGCAGCGCAACTGCAAGCTGCTCTATCGAAAAATACCATGTCACAGGTTCAGGCGGGTCTAGACTTTGGTAAGGAAGGCTCATGACCGAGCAACGCTATGCCGCCCACCTCGTCGTTACTGCACAAGACTTCACCAGCAGTGGCTGGAAAGAGGTATTGGCTGTGACATCGCGTGAATGCTACTCCGCGATGTGGCAAGCCCTCTCCACGGTTGCGCGCAAGGCAATAGAAGAGGGGCGAAACCAGCACTGCAAGGTTCTCTGGCTTCTCGCAGATGCCTGCTCCATGATGCTGTCGCCGAAAAGCCTCAATGAGCCTTTCAAACCATTCATGGTGATGGAGGGGCGGCGCTCGGTGATTCCTGACGATCTATCGGAATCAGACATCGCATTTTATGCCGAGATTGTCGATGCAATCGATGATCCATGGTTGAAGGCACGAGTAGCTGATCTCGTCTGGCTGAAGCAGCGTCCGCGAAACGTCCAGTTTGCGCTTGCGGCGATCGACGCATATCGGCTGATCCCATTGCATACCGAAACATGGGTTCGTGGTGGCCACGAGTGCTGGGAGCGTGCTATCAGCTTGGCTCACATGCTGAGGGCTGGCGCAGGAACCCGCTTGACCGAGATGGAAGCAGCCATTATTGATGCCTTCAATTCCGCAACCGAGGAAAGCGGTTTTCTTGCGTTATGGCTGGCTGACCTGATGGATACACATGGTCTTGGTCGAACGCAATCGTCAGTCATTGCGCAGAAGCTGAATGCGCTGGCTGTTGAATTTGAGGGGGATGGCGACCTTCATCGCTCCCGCGAGTACTTCGACGCAGCAAGCCGGTGGTTTGATCGGTCTGGTGACGAAGCCAAATCAGCAGAAATGACTGTTGCAGTTGCCGAAGCATGGGTGAAAGAAGCAATTGCCCGCGTTTCGTCCGACCAGCCTAGCCATACGGCAGCTGCAAGTTTTTATGAAAAAGCCATCCAGATCTACCGCAGCATTCCACGCAGTCAGAGATCAATACATCGAGGCGATGAACGAATTGCCGAACTGCATCGGCACATGAGTGATGCTGGAGAAATGTCACTGGGTGAACTTGGTTCGATCAAAACCCCAGGGGTAGACATCTCCGAGCTTGTTGAAAATGCTCGCAAGTCGGTTGCAGGAAAGTCAGTACAGGATGCCTTGTTCTCGTTTGCAAATATCTACCAAGGGGCGCGGGTAGAT
>ERZ724524.3124-NODE-3124-length-10550-cov-16.739304_pt1 | contig 10550 bp, 6 predicted proteins | sample MGYA00376057_ERZ724524 | MGnify/ENA primary metagenome ERZ724524 (study PRJEB28724, sample SAMN07190888) | wastewater metagenome | isolation source: influent of sewage treatment plant in Hong Hong | place: USA: Christiansburg, Virginia | collected 2016-03-01 ...
CTCGAATTTGAAGGCTTGAAGACGTTCCATAACAGCCATTATGCCTTTGTGGCGGTACGCCGATTGCGGTGATTCGGCAAACCATTGAGCAGCAGCAAACACCGTATTAAAGTCAAAACCGGACGGCTACGCAATCCGCGCTGTCCATCCCCGCCCTGAAGGGCGAGGTTTTACGCGCAACAGATAAAAGATATACAACTCACGCCTTGCCTCGGTAAAATCGCTTGGTTGGGAGGCCTGCACTTGCGTCTTTCAAACCAAGCGTCTTGCCAACCGCTTTTCGGTTATTTCTGCCCTCCCTTCTCCTGCTTGCCTCACGCCGTTTCTTTAGGTGTGGTGGATAGGTAAGCCGTACACCAGAAAAGCCTGTGTGAATCCCCCTTCCGCAACGCCCCCTCCTGACCTCGTCAACCTACTCAAAAAAGCCATTTTTGCAGGGTCAGAAGCGGCTATTCGTGGCTACCTGCGGCAGGGAGGGCAGCCCGATGCGCGGGATAGCAACGGCATGACTTTGCTCATGCTGGCTGCTTCGCGAGACCAAGCCGCCATTTGCACGCATCTGCTGGCTGCAGGGGCAAACCCTGCGCTGAGTCTTTCCGCATCCCATCCTCTCACCGCACTGGAGATTGCCCAGCGCACCCGTTCGCTGACGGCGATGCCGGTGTTGGAACAGGCGGTGCAGCGTGAGTCAGCGGGGATGTTGCTGAGGCGGGCGGCGGCAGTGGGCAGCGTGCTGGCCGTGCGGCGACACATCCAGCGGGGGGATAATCTGAATGCCACAGGGCGTTCAGGCCTCACCCCTTTGATGCTGGCGGCACTGAAGAATCACGCAGAAATCTGTGCCGCGCTCTACCAAGCGGGGGCCGATGCCGCGCTTTTATCGCCAGCAGGTCTGACGGCGTGTGAGTTGGCCGCTGAAGCCCATGCCAACGAGGCATGGGCTGTTTTAAGCCCACCGCCCGCCGCGCCGGTTGCCATCACCCCTACCGCCGCCCCGCCGGTGCTGACTCAGCCGCTGCCGGAAGCCGCAGCCCCCATTGCCCCTGCTGCCGTCGCCGTCACCCCGACCGCCACCATTGCCCCCCCTGCCGTTGCCCCGCCGATGTTGCCCCCGCCGGTGCCGGAAGCTGCCGCCATCACCCCTGCCGCCGCGCCGATTGCCGTCATCCCTACCCCGCCAGCCGCCGCCGCGCCAGAAAACATCCCCAGTCCCCCTGTTTTGGCACAAGAGGCCGTGGCGGCTCCCTGCGTCACGCCCACCCCAGCGGACTGGGCACAAGTGCTGGACGATTTACTTTCCCCGCTCTTGGTTGCAGAAAATGCAACGCCGCCCGTCGCAGACCTTGAATGGGTGAGGCCGACATGGGTAGTGGGTTTGCCGGTGGCGTGGGCGCAGGCCTTGGCAGATTTGCTCTCGCCTTACGTCGCCTATCCCACCGATACCACCCCGCCCGAGCCCGCCGTTATTGAATCGGCTGATGCACCGCCTTTGCTACCAGCCCCGTCTCTGGAGGCGGTACAGGCGCAAGAAGCTGCGGACAGCGCAGTGCACTCGCCCAGCACCGCGCCAGCATCCATCGCGGTAGCCGATGCAGCAGACCAAGCAGAAGAGACAGAAGATGTGCGCCCCCTTCTGCTGCCTTGGCCTGAGCCCGCCGCTGTCGAATCGGCGGAAGCCCCGTTGGCTGATGCACCGCCTTTGCTACCAGCCCCGTCTCTGGAGGCGGTACAGGCGCAAGAAGCTGCGGACAGCGCAGTGCACTCGCCCAGCACCGCGCCAGCATCCATCGCGGTAGCCGATGCAGCAGACCAAGCAGAAGAGACAGCAGAGACTGCAGAGGCGCACCCGCTTCTCCCGCCTTGGCCTGAGCCCGCCGCTGTCGAATCGGCGGAAGCCCCACCTTTGGAAGAAGAACTGCCTTCCTTGTTTTGTTGGGAGGCGCGAGAAGAGCCGTGCTTGCCTGAGCAAGACGAAGCTTTGGTTTTGCAATCCTTGGCAACATGGCAGCAGATTGCCGCCCATACGCCCCGCCAGTCTGGGGTGGAATGGTTTGACGCTTCGCTGGCGGCGGTGACGACGGCAGAAGAAGACGCATACGACACGGCCAGCACCTTCCTACGCCAGCCGCGCGGTCTGGCGGGCTCACACCCACACCTCTCTTTGCAGAAAATTAAACCATGACCTTGATGCCCTCTACCCGAAATGCCCCGCCCCACGCCGGTGCCATGCTCGAAGCCCTGCGGGGTTTGGGGTATTCCACCGCAGCAGCCTTGGCGGATATTGTGGATAACAGCATTTCTGCGGGCGCGACCGAGGTGCGGATTCATTTTGTCTGGGCGGGGGAGGCCAGCCGCATGACGGTGCTGGATAACGGCAGAGGCATGGACGATGCCGACCTAGAGCGTGCCATGACGCTTGGGGACAAAAACCCCCTGACCGCCCGAGCAGAAAACGACCTAGGGCGATTTGGCATGGGGCTAAAAACCGCCTCTTTTTCGCAGTGTCGGCGGCTGACGGTGGCCTCTCAAACCGAGGGGAATGCCCGCTGCTGCTTGCGCTGGGATTTGGATGCGATTGCGGCTGACCCCAGCGGGGGCTGGCTGCTGTTTGAAGGCGCGGCAGCGGGGTCGGCGGATTTCTTAGCCCCGCTGGCGGCGCAGGCTTCAGGCACTTTGGTGTTGTGGGAGTGCCTAGACCGCGTGGTGACGGCGGAATACACCGCCGACCATTTCTGCGACCTGATAGATAACATCGAGAAACGCTTGGCGATGGTGTTTCACCGCCTACTGGAAACGCCAGAAGAGGGCGAACCCGCCCTGACGCTGTTTTTAAATGACCACCCCGTCAAGCCTTGGGATCCTTTTTTGTGCGGCCATCCGGCCAAGCCGTGGCACTCCCCATCGGCCAAAAAAATGACCCCCGCAGGGATGGTGGCGGTGGAGTGCCATGTTTTGCCGCACCGTGATGCGTTCTCCGAACCAGAATACGAAGCAGCGGGCGGCCCCGAAGGCTGGACGGCGCAGCAAGGCTTTTATGTGTACCGCAATGGCCGTTTATTGGTGGCAGGCGGCTGGCTAGGGCTGGGGAAGGGCAAGGCGTGGCACCGAGAAGAATCCCAACGGCTGGCGCGGATTCGGCTGGACATCCCCAATACCGCAGATATGGACTGGAAAATCGACATCCGCAAGGCCACGGCACGGATTCCAGTGGCACTACGCCCGTGGCTGACCAAACTGGCGGAAGATGCCCGCACCCGCGCACGGCATGTTTTTGCCCACCGTGGCAGTCCGCAGCCGAGAAAAAAAGGCGAGGTACTGGCACAAGCATGGCGCACAGAAACCACCCGAACAGGGGTGCGCTATCGGATAGACGAAAACCATCCCGCCATTGCAGGGGCTTTAGAAAGCGCGAGCGGCACGCTCCGCCCGCTGCTTAAAGCCATGCTGCGCGTGATTGAAGAGACCGTACCTGTGCAGCGGATTTGGCTGGATACGGCAGAGCACAAAGACACGCCGCGCACAGGGTTTAGCGGTGAGCCTTCCGCCGAGGTGCAAGCGGTCTTGGCCACGCTTTACAACAACCTGCTGCAACGCGGTATTTCTGCGGCGGCGGCCAAACGCACCCTTGCCCATACCGAGCCTTTTCAGGGCTTTCCTGCGCTTGTGGCCGCTTTGCCAGAATAGAACGAAGTGGAGGTGTCATGATGTTGAGCGAACAAGAAGAAAAAACACTTAGGGGGGTGGTGGATATTGCCCAAACCCTGCTCAGCGGCGAGCCTGACCGTGCGGCCATTACGCCAGGCATCATTGCCAAGCACGTTGCTACGGCAGCGATGGTGGTGCCCCAAGGCGCGGCGCAGGCACAGGCTGCAACCCTTGAGCTGATTCGCCGTTTTAGCCAGTGGATAGGCAAAGACACGGTGCTGGTAGCCGAGGAAGACCATTGCCGCTGGCTGAATGCCGCCCGCAAAAAAGACGCGCGTTACTGGCCGCGCTATCAAACCTTGCTTGAGAAAAAAATGCCGCCCACCGTGGTCGATGCGCTCAATGAATCGACCGATACCACCCTCGGCTTGCTCGAAGACCCGACCCGAGAAGGGGCATGGAGTCGGCGGGGCTTGGTGGTGGGGCATGTGCAATCAGGCAAAACCAGCCACTACGCCGGCTTGATTTGTAAGGCCGCCGATGCAGGCTACAAAGTGATTATTGTGTTGGCCGGCTTGCACAATAATTTGCGTTCGCAGACCCAAATTCGGCTAGAAGAGGCTTTTTTGGGCTACCAAACCCCCATAACCGCCGACCGTGTTCGCGTTACTGGGGTGGGCGACATCGACAGCGACCAGCAGATTCGCCCCAACTGCGCCACCAGCCGCAACAACACTGGCGACTTTACCGCTGGGGTGGCTAAAAACTTGGCCATTTCCCCCGAGCAAAGACCGTGGCTGTTTGTGATTAAGAAGAACAAGACCGTGCTCGACCGGCTACTGCGCTGGATTCGGAATCATGTCACCGATAGCACCGATGCCGAGACCAAGCGGCGCGTGGTGTCTAACTTGCCTTTGCTGATGATTGATGACGAAGCCGACCATGCTTCTGTGGATACGGGGGAGCAGGTCTTTGATGAAGACGGCTTGCCTGATGAAGAGCACCAACCCACGGCCATCAACAGCCGGATTCGGCAGATTTTGCACGCCTTTAGCAAGTCGGCGTATGTGGGTTACACCGCCACGCCTTTTGCCAATATTTTTATTCACCGGCGCAATGAAACGCCGAACGAAGGCCCCGACCTTTTTCCCCAGTCGTTTATTTTGAGCCTGTCCGCGCCCTCTAACTATGTTGGGCCGACGCAACTGCTGGCTTTGCGGGGTGCGTTGCCCAAGGGCGGGGCGGCAGACAGCGCGGGGGACAGCCCGTTGCTGATGCGCCCTGTCACCGACCACACCGATGCCAGCGAAACCGGTGGTTGGATGCCGCCCAAACACGGCACAACCCACTCGCCCCCTTCTCCCCTCCCCGCCACCCTGACCGAAGCGATTCAGGCTTTTGTGCTGGCCTGTGCGGTGCGCCAGATTCGGGAACAGGGCCGGGGGCATACCTCGATGTTGATTCACGTCACCCGTTACACCCTCGTTCAAGGACGGGTGCAGGCTCAAGTAACGGAAGAGGTGAAAAAAATGCGGCAGCGACTCAGTCGGGGAGTCGCCAACGAGGACCTCCTCGCGGTGCTGCAGCACCTGTGGGAAACGGATTTTGTCCCCACGACGCACGCCTTGAATCAGCAGGTTGCCGTGCATGACAAGCCTGAGCCCTTGCCCAGTTGGGCAGAGATTGAGGCGGTGCTGCCCGAGGTCTTGGCCGACATTGAAGTGAAGGCCATCAATGGCTCGGCCAAAGACGCGCTGGATTACAACGAAGCCGCGTCGGGTCAGGGTCTAAAGGTCATTGCGATTGGCGGGGACAAGCTGGCGCGGGGGCTGACTTTAGAAGGGCTGTGCGTCAGCTATTTTTTACGCAGCTCAAAAATGTACGACACCCTGATGCAGATGGGACGCTGGTTTGGCTACCGTCCGGGCTATCTCGACCTCTGCCGTCTCTACACCACCCACGAGCTGATGGCGTGGTTTGGGCATATTGCCGAAGCGTCAGAAGAACTGCGCACCACTTTTGATGTGATGGCGGCCAGTGGGGCAACCCCACGGGAATACGGGCTGCGTGTCCAGTCCCACCCCACCCTGATGATTACCTCGCCGCTCAAAATGCGCACCGCTAAGCCCATCCGCTTGTCGTTTAGCGGCGAAGTGGTGGAAACCTCCGCCTTCTACAAAGACCCGCGTATTTTGCAGCGGAATATGCAGGCCACCGAGGCACTGATGGCTGAGATGGGCACGCCCACCGAGACCAACCCTGTGCGGGTTCGGGGCACGCGGCGACATGAGTGGAAAGACTCGCTGTTGTGGTCTGGCGTGCCCGCCCACATGGTTCAAAACTTTTTTAGGGGCTACACCACCCATGACAAAGCCAAAAAAGCACACAGCCCCTCGCTTGCGGAGTTTGTGGCCAAAATGGCCAAAGCTAAAGAGCTGACCACATGGACGGTGGTGCTGCTGGGCAGCGGCACAGGGGCACACTACACCTTTGCCGGTGGGCAACAGTGCCAAATGCCTAAGCGGGCAGCAGAGGCGACAGTCAAAGACCGGTATAGCGTCGGGCGTTTGCTGTCCCCTCGTGACGAAGCCATTGATTTAACCGAACCAGAATGGCTGGACGCGCTTTCTCTGACCCAAAAACTGTGGCAGCCCGACCCTGCCCGTCAAGCTGACAACCATACCGAACCCACGGCACCGACCCAGCCCAGTGGGGCACTGATTCGAAAAACGAGAAACAAAACGGCGGGCTTGCTGCTGCTTTATCCGCTAGACCCTGCTGACGCGGGGCTTGCCGACCTCTCCGCCCCCATCATGGGGTTTGTGGCGAGCTTTCCGGCTAGCCGTTCAGACGTGACGGTGGATTACCGTGTGGATCATTTAGTGTGGGAGCAAGAATATGGCGCGGCAGATTGAAGATTTTTTTATGTTGGTATGGCAAGCCCTCTCGGGGGATGCCCTGAGCCAAGGCTGGCAGACACTGGCTTTGCCTTCTGCAGGGGCGTGCACACTGCTGGCGGGGCGGCATTTTCCGGGCAACGAAGAAGCCTTGTTGGTGGGCTTTGAAACCATCGCACTGTCTGCCAAGCAAAAACTGCCAGAAGGCCGGGGCTTTCTGGTGGCACCCGCCGACCCCTATGGCGATGGCAAAGCATGGCTGGCACTGACCCGAAAGCCTGAAGGCAGCTTGACCTTGTTTGCCGATATGGTGAGGGATGTGGCAGATGCACTCGATAGCGAGGCCGACCAAGGCGAAGCGAAACAGCTCAGTGCGTTGCTGGGTCGGGTGCGGGCTTGGCAAAACTTTATGAGCAAAACCCAGCAGCCCTTAATGGCCAAAGATGTTTTGGGCTTGGTGGGGGAGCTGACCTTTCTTCGCCGCTTACTGGAGGCGGGTATCACCCCCACCGTGGCGGTGGAAGCTTGGGTCGGCCCACGAGACTACGAGCAAGATTTTGTCTTGGGTAGCGGCGCCGTGGAGGTCAAAGTCACCCTATCTACGGATGGGTTTCCGGTCAAAATTGGTTCGTTGGAGCAGCTTAGTGATGCGGAATACCAGCCCCTGTTTCTTGCGGGGATTCAGTTGGTGCCCAGCGATGAAGGAGAAAACTTGCCTGCCTTTGTCGGGGCCGTCGCCGAGGCACTTGCCAGCGATAAATACGCCCATGCGCAGTTTATGGACCAGCTGCTGTTGGCGGGCTACCACCCCAGCCATGCAGACCGTTATCCACAAGGTTTTGCCCAGCAAGATTTCCGCCTTCTGGCCGTGGACGAGGGCTTTCCGCGCCTTGTCTCAGGCAACGTGCCAGAGGGTATCCGAAAAGTCAGCTATGAAATTGACTTAGACAAAGTGCAAGGTCATAGCGTGGCATTAAGCGATGCTTTACAGCAATTGGGGGTGATATGAGCAGTTCATTAGAAGATTTTTTTCGTGAGAACCAAGCGCAAGTGCGTGCCCAAATGGATGAGGATGCGGACGCGGTTTACCCTGAGCTGGTTTTTTGCGAAATGGCAATGGACCACCTATTTGAGCAGGGTATGACGCATGAAGCGATTCCCTGCCATTACCAAGGCAGACTAGGCCATAGCCACCTGCGGGTAAGCGGTTATGGCCTTTCTGAAGACCATGACCAACTCGACCTCTTTATCAGCCTCTACAAAGGGGATGATGTGCTGTCGTCTATTTCTGATGCCGACACACAGTTAGCCGCCAACCATTGCTTCCGCTTTTTTACTGCGTGTGCCGAAGGCAATATCGCCAACCAGATTGACCACTCTAGCGATGCCCACGACTTGGCCGTGGCGATTCAGCAGCAGCATCAAGCCTTTGAGCAGGTCAGAATCTTTGTCTTAACTGACCGCGTAGCCAAAACCAAGCAATTCCATCCAAAAACCATCGGCGCGACGACGGTGAGCTTAGAGGTGATGGATATTGAGCGGCTCTATCGCCATTTGGTTGCAGGGAAGCCGCGCGATGAGCTGGTTGTTGATTTTGCCGAAGTGTCTGGTAGGCCTTTGCCCTGTGTTTTTGTGCCCAGCGGCGAAGGGGAGGAATACGACTACGCGCTGGCGGCTATTCCTGGCGAAGCTTTGCGCTTTATGTATGACCGCTATGGGGCGCGGCTTCTGGAAAACAATGTCCGTTCGTTTTTAGGGGTGCAAAGCAAGAAAAGCGTCAACGCGGGGATTCAAAAAACCCTACGCGATACGCCAGACCGCTTTATGGCCTACAACAACGGCATTGTGATGGTGGTCGATGAGCTGAGTGTGGTGCAAGCCGAAGGTGGCGGCACCGCGATTGGCGGGCTCAAGGGGATGCAAATTGTGAATGGGGGGCAAACCACGGCCTCTCTGTATTTCACCAAGAAAAAACACCCTGAAACCAATCTGGGCAAGGTCAATATCCCCGCCAAGATTATTGTTATCAAACCGCAAAATCACGCCACCCAAGCGCAGGCCTCTTCGCAAGAAGAAAGCCTGCTGGCGGCTATTTCGCTGTATGCCAATAGCCAAAACCAAATCAAGCAAGCCGACCTTTCAAGCAATAACCACTTTCACCGTCAGATGGAAGAATGGTCGGCCAAGGTCTATTGCCCTGACGGCGCAGGGCGTTGGTTCTATGAGCGGACAAGTGGCAGCTACAACACTTGGCTGGTCAAAGACGGTTACACCCCCGCCAAGCGCAAGGCCTTAAAGACGGCTTGCCCCACGTCTCGCCGCGTCACAAAAATGGATTTGGCACGGTATTTGGTGGCATGGAAACGTCAACCAGAGGTGGCGTGTTTGGGGCCACAAAAATGCTTCCACACCTTTATGAGTCAGCAAGAAGACGGCGGGGCAGAGGTCAATCTCGGAAATTTCAAAGAAATGATCGCCAAGACCATCGTGTTCCGCGCCATCCTGTCTCTGGTGCGGAAACAGCTGAACGGGGTGCAAATGCCCATCGCCATTTACACCGTTGCCGTGTTGGCACAGCAGTTTGGCAAGCGATTTGACTTTGAGCGGGTTTGGTTACAGCAGGGCATTTCTCCGGCCTTGCGTGACCACGTCAGCCTGTGGGTAAAAGAGGTCACGCAGGCCTTGGATGACACCAAGGGCACAGGGTCGCTGTCAGACTGGGTGAAGCACCCCGAGTGCGGTAAAACCCTGCTCAATCAGCGTTTTACCGCCCCTGTAGCCACGCCCGAATGGGTCAAGTAACCTAACCTACACCGCCCCACACCCCACTAGCGCGGCAATCTCCGCCGCAGAAAATCCCCAGTCGCTCAGCACGGCACCCTCTTGGCTGGCGGGGCGCGGGGCGGTCGGGGCGGCGGCGGGGGTGCGGCTAAAGCGGGGAACAGGCGCGGGTTGGGTCACGCCCTCCACCGCGATAAACGTTTGCCGTGATTGGTTGTGCGGATGCAGCGGGGCTTCGTCCATGTCCAGCACCGGCGCGACACAGGCATCGCTGCCGGCAAACACCGCGCACCATTCGTCACGGCTACGGGTCAGCAGCACCGCCGCCAGCTTGGCTTTCAGCGTCGGCCACTGGCTGCGGTCCCACTGGGCGTGGAAGGCAGGGTCGTCGTGCAGCGCGGTTTTTTCCAGCAGCAAGGCGTAGAACTGCGGCTCAATCGCCCCCACTGACAGCCACTTGCCGTCGCGGCACTGATAGGTGTCGTAGAAATGCGCCCCGCCATCCAGCAGATTGCTGCCCCGCTCAGACGACCACTGCCCCATAGCCTTGAGGGTATACATCATGGTCATCAGCGTGGCCGCGCCGTCGGTCATCGCCACATCCACCACTTGCCCCTGCCCCGTGCGGCGAGCCTCAATCACCCCCGCCAACACCCCCATCGCCAACAACATCGCCCCGCCGCCACAGTCGGCCACCAGATTCAACGGCACGATGGGCTTGCCGCCTTTTTCGCCGATGGCGTGCAACGCGCCAGACAACGACAGGTAGTTAATATCATGGCCAGCGGTCTGCGCGAGCGTGCCGCTTTGCCCCCAGCCGGTCATGCGGCCATAAACCAAACGGGGATTACGCGCCAAACACACCTCGGGGCCTAAGCCCAAACGCTCGGTCACCCCTGGCCGAAAGCCCTCCACCAGCACATCGGCAGTGGCAATAAGCCGCAGGGCGGCTTCGATGGCTTCCGGCTGCTTGAGGTCAAGGGCAATCACGCTGCGATTGCGGTTGAGAATGTCGATTTTGGGGTCGAATAAATCGGCAGTTGGGCGGCTGCCCGCACGCGGTTTGCGTTCGATGCGGAGCACGTCCGCGCCAAGGTCGGCCAGCAGCATCACCCCCATCGGGGCGGGGCCGAGCGCGGCCAGTTCGACGATTTTAACGCCGTGTAAAGGGCCCATTAAAGCCTCCGTGAATTGCGGTAAGGGTGGGATGCGGTGGGGGCGGGGGGC
>ERZ724524.3146-NODE-3146-length-10517-cov-4.101701_pt1 | contig 10517 bp, 9 predicted proteins | sample MGYA00376057_ERZ724524 | MGnify/ENA primary metagenome ERZ724524 (study PRJEB28724, sample SAMN07190888) | wastewater metagenome | isolation source: influent of sewage treatment plant in Hong Hong | place: USA: Christiansburg, Virginia | collected 2016-03-01 ...
ACAAGGGCGAAGCCCGCAACGCGCTGGCCAGGGCGGTGTTCTTCAACCGGCTGGGGGAAATCCGCGACCGCAGCTTTGAGCAGCAGCGTTACCGGGCCAGTGGCCTCAATCTGGCAACGGCTGCCGTTGTGTTGTGGAACACGGTCTATCTGGAACGGGCAGCGCATGCGTTGCGCGGCAACGGCCATACCGTCGATGACGCGCTGTTGCAGTACCTGTCGCCGCTGGGCTGGGAACACATCAACCTGACCGGTGATTACCTCTGGCGGAGCAGCGCCAAGATCGGCTCGGGCAAGTTCAGGCCGCTTCGTCCACTGCAACCGGCTTAGCGTGCTTTATTTTCCGCTTTCTGAAGCGACCCCATGAAGTCACGTTACAAGAAGGCCCATCTCCTGCGGCTTTCAGCACCAATGAACACGGCCTTCGCGAATCCAAAAATGAGAACGACAGCCCTTCTTTAGCCAAACCGACGGGGTAAGTGTGGGCCTGCCCTTGGTATCCACCGACACATCCCATCGCGGCTTCGCCTCGGCAATGACTAAAAGTTCAATCACATGGCCACAACCGCATGGGCAACGCATGCCCACACACCAGTCCTCACCATGATCTCGTGCGAGGAGAATGTCTCGCTTGGGTAGTTGAGACGGCAGACTATCACCCTCGATGATACGCAGTCTCCGGCACGGGCCGAGTCGAGCCCATACGTGACGCCACCACCGCATTATCATTTTCGATATTGTCATTGCGTGGACGCCTTGAGTGCCGGCAAGCCCAGAAGTGGTTCGACATCGCCTCGTGCGAGGAGTCGATTCGGTGCTCGCTTGAATACATCCTCGGAGAAGTGTTCTTCTTCACAAGCTGCCAGACTGAACTGCGTGCGGGCATAGAGACGGTTGGATTCCAAGCGGAACGGAAAGGCGCGCGATATAAACTCATTCACGCAGGCCGACGCCGCGCGCATATTGAGCGTAATTACCGCTGGTGCTTCCTCAACCAGCCCTTTGAGATAACCTGCGTCGAGTTCTTGTTGGTGAGCTTCTGGAGCCACCTTCCGAAGATACTCACCTCGCAGGCTCTCAGGAGAGTACACACCGCGGTCCTGAAGCGTTGATCCACCGGGTTGGATATAGTCGATACGACCGCATACGTCGGCGATTGCGAACGTATCGCCTTTCTTTCGCACTGGAATGACGACGCCGACGTCAAACAAAGGCAGGAGGAACGCCGCCGCGATCAAGTCTGCGATTTGTCGCGCTTCGAGTGTATCGACACAGCAGAAAACAACATCGGACTGAGCGGCCGCAAGCACGGCATCCCGTGTTGCGATCGATGCTGGAACCGGGATGGCCACGCCTTCACCGCGGTAGGCAGCTACGGCTTCGGCAAAAGCTTCAACCTTCAGGCGATTCGCGTCGGCGTCGGTGCGTTTCGAGTTGAGAATTCGGTTGAGATTTTTCCCTTCGAGCCGGTCGAAATCGATTACGGAAACATGGCCAAATCCGAGACGGGCGAGTTGCTCGCCAGCGACCGAACCCGTCCCGGACACGCCGATTACCGAGGCCGAAAGTCGGCCGAGTTCAGCAGTCATGCTACTGGTAAAGGCGATGGGCCGATCCTCGGGACCGTTGAGGTCGGCCTTGTCGTCCCACCAGTAGCACAGATCATCGCCGGCGACCGTCACAAGATCGACTGCGCTCACCCGGAGGCTTGGATCATATAGTCGCGCGCGAATCGCGCCGTCAGCCGTCATGATGGCCGAACCATGCACGGACCCGAACGCGTGGAATAAGCTGGGGATGACCTTACGGTCACTTTCGTTGTCTGCGTCGGAGAATCCGAACAGCCCACCAGGGTGCGAATGAATGAGGATCATGACAGAGGTGCTCGACTCAGCGAGGTCAATGGCCTGTTCGATGTGTTCGCCAGGCCAAGTGATGGCATCGCGTTCCCGACGCTTGCAGGCGGCATATGGAACAAAAATGCTCTCTCGAACCAGAAGGCGCCGCCGCGGGCCTGGCGTACGTGAGCAGATCAAGATGGCGGCCGCCTCCAAGCCATCTTGCGGGAAAAGGTGCCGCTTCACCTGAGCATGCAGGGCACCGCTAAAGGCCAAAGTGCTCTCGGGGATCATTCGTCAACCTCCTTGGTGAGTGCAGCATCGACAAGAGCCAGCTGAGTCACCACGTTGTCAGTCGTAGCGTCCCAAGGTGCCGCTGGGCCGCGGTTCCGAGACCAACCGTGATATTCGACGCCGAGTAGCACACCGCGAAGCTGGGTGCTAGCGATGACGCGACCGGACGATAGTGCAAGCGGCGGATAAGCGTAGAAGCCATAGATCTGCGCGCCGGGGTAGGTGGGAGGAACTTCCAAAGCAATCTTGCTGTGGGAGACGGTGTAGCCGACCGGCAACGGATAGTCATGGAGGAGAAGCCAGCGGCGCTCGGCCTCGACGAGGGTTTCCCATTTCAGACCAAGGCGATTGAGATGCGCCTCGTCAATGTCGAGTAGAGAGAACGCACGGCAAGGCATCACCGGCGCTTCGCCGTTGTTGACGTCTTTCGGTGTGAGTCTCAGCTTCTCGATACCCGGCGTGCGCAGGTCAATCACGGTGGTGAGTTCGACAGGCTGCTTTTGCTGGCCGACGATTTTGAGAAAAATATGCCAGCCTTGGTCGGGGTTGAACCCGGCCTCAACCAGCGCCTCTCGCGCCACAATAGTCGGCGCGAAAAGCTCCAGCACGACACCTTGTACATTGAGTTTCCACACGAGCTTGCGGGTGACAAATGATTCGACACCAGCCGCGTCGAGGTCGACGAGATCGTGGTCATCAATTTGGCGATCCGGCTGATCCTGCCGCTCGAAGTAGATCACCTTGTCAGTTGGCACCTGGCCAAGCTTGCGCAACAGACCTCCCGAAACGATGCGGCACGGCCAGTCGAAACGCTGGCCGTCAATCGTCAACCGGTAAGCGCGATCGCTCTCGACGATGACGAATCGACCCCCCTCCCTACGCAGGTCCACCGTCTCGTTGGGGCGAACGTCTTCCAGATCGCCGGTTGCGAGGACTTGCAGCACACTGACCCCGTCGACCGACTTGAAGCCAGCGGCGATAGCGATCTGTGTGCCGGTTGGGGTTAGGTCGTCGATACTCACCTGACGATAGGTCAAGGTTTGATCGGCAACGTTGATGGTATGGAGAATTACCGCATCAATATCATCGGTAGGAATCCGGCCTTCACCGGTAGAAGTAGTAGTTTGCATATGATTGCCTTTCTGATGGCCCTGCGGGATTGCAGATTGTTGGCCTTCAGTTAGTCAATCGCAGCTCATTTCAGAACCGGAAAGCTGCCTACAACTTATTTATGGTGACGGCACCGTCCGGTAGCTCACCACAGATGAAGAAACTGGGACAGCGCGGACAGGCCCGCGCCTCTGCCTTCAACGGAAAATCGCTTGAGCGGACGCTCTGCACAATGTTCTGAATTTTCTGGCGCCGGGTCTCTAGCTTTTTTGCTGAGATCGACATCGGGTCTGACTTGCTCTGTCACAATGTCCTGCGTGCCGCCCTTCACCTGCTGCGACCGCCGCTTGATGAATGCGCTCTGCTTCTCGACGAGCGGCCTCGGTCGCGTCCATGACCTAGTCCTGCAATGCCTTGAGGGCGTCCAACTGAGCCGGTGTGAGTTGAGACATCTCAATCGCCTCTGCAAAAGAAATCTGTTCGGCGACTGCCGGCTTCACGGCTGATCGAAAGCTGTGGCCGGACACCATCGCTGGCGGACTTTGCAGATAGTCCATAACCGCTTCTGCGGTCGCGCCCAGCTCGATTGCGAGCCCCTGAACGAAACGCCCCGGTATTGTTGCTGCGACGATCGCCCGATCACGTAGACGTACTAGCAGTTGATTGGTGATATCGAGTCTTTTTGCGAGCGACCTGAAAGCGGTTGGATTGAGCGTGGCAAACGGGTTTGCAACCAACACGTCGCCGGGCTGACTAACGACGGTTTGAAACTGCTGCCAGGCCCGATCGACGGCACCTTCAGAGGTCACTGCGACATCGCCACTGCGTGTTGCATCCACCATCAATTCAATCGAGCAGGCGACGAGTGCCTTCGCATGCTCCGGGTACTCTCTCAGATATTGCTCCAACGTCTTGCGGTCATGGGTTGGCTCGACGGAGAAGGCCAGAAGAACCTCTTCCTCACAGGGTCTTGAGTGCTGTTCGGCAGTCATTGTGCATTCTCCTTTTGAAGAATGGCCTTGAGCGCTTTGCAGGCACGATCGCGGCGGTTGCGAACCGTCCTTTCGTCGCACTGCAGAATGCGTGCAATGGTCATAACGTCTTTATCCTTGGAATCAATCTGAAAACCTTGCAGTAGTAGCCCGATGACCTGCTTTTGATCATCTGGCAGACAGTCAATCGCGGCAGTTAGCTCCAACCGGAAAGCCGGATCGTCAAGTTTTTCGGGATCGCCACCTAGAAAGTCCGCAGCGGCGGCCTCAACCTCGGCAGAGATTTCCAAGCCGTCGTCCTCATCCGTGCCCAAAGGCACCGTGTCTACTACCGACGGACCAATCTGGCGCAAAGCAGACGTGCGGAAAGCCGCGAATGCTTTGTCGAAGCGGATTTCATAGAAATCCAGTAGGCCAGTGCGCCCTTTGCAGTCTTTGGCGATTCGTTCTGCAAATCGATCCATGATCTCCTCCCGGATCCCACGTGCTCCCGTCATACGTGAATCAGAGATAACTGAGCACAGGGACTGCTCAATCCGTTTCATAAGAACGCGGAATAGCTTTTCAAAATCTCCCTGCATTCCATCTGCCCAAGCTCTTCGCAAAAAGTAGACCAGTGCCTCTGATGGCACGTGGCCAATGCTCTTCTTGGGCAGCGTCGCGAATTGTCGAAGCCGCTCTGTGACGTCGACCGTCTCCAGTTTCTTGAGCAACTCTTCAATCTCTGGAGGACGCTCATACGAGCTACCGTCCTTCTTTTTCCGTTTAAGGGGTTCCGGCATTCGTTGCCTCCGTTCCAGGTAGCTCAATCGATAGTGAAGGATTCAACATCGTTCCAACCTCTCTACCGAATGCGGATCGGCAGCGACACTTGCGGCTGGATTGGCACCAGCGTCTTCGAGTAGGCGCGCAAGATTTCGTTATAGAGGTCGGCATGCTTGGGGGCTTCGACGGTGATGATCAGCGCATAGCGGATCTTCTCAGCACCGGTGGCTCGGCCGCCGGCTTCGCGAGCGTTATAGTGGATGTCGAACACCGGATTCTTGAGACTGCTGCCCCGCATGTTTTTCGCGCTGTGCAAGACCGTTTCCCATTTGCCACTGTCGGAGCGCCTCTCTTCCTCGGTCGCATACTTCTTCATGTCGAAGAAGCTCTTGGTATCGGCGTTGGCCTTGCCGTCCTTGATCTTCTCATCGCTGGGACGGAATACGACCTCCAAGCCGGCTCGCGTGTACGCGGCTGCGTCCTGCGGATCGGTCGGTGAGGCGTAGCAGAAGGTCGCTTTTAGGCGGATGCTTCCGTTCAGGCCACCTGCGGGGAGTGGCAACGAGGCGCGAAGGTACTTGCCAGGTTTCAATTCGCCTTGGTAGACAATGCGCGCCACGCCTGTAGGGCAGGTAATAATGCCCATCAAGTCTTCTGGCACTTTACCCCAGCCCACTTCCAGCTTGTCATGCTCCAAGGGATCGGCGGCATGAACCAGTAGCGCCTTGATAGCGAGGGGTGACAATTCGGCACCCAGGATGGCGCGAATACCGACAGCACTGCGCAGCAGATACGGGGAAGCAAAGCTGGTGCCCAGTTGGGGCGAAAGCGCAGCTTTCTTACCCGGCGATAGCACATGGAAATAGTTGCCGGCATTGCCACCGAACGCCATTAAGTCCGGCTTGACGACACCAGGACTGCGGCCCGGACCGACCGCGCTATAGGGTGCGCGCGTCCAACTCGCCTCGGTGTCGTTGGCGGCGCCAACTGCCAGCGCGTTGACACAATCCGAAGGCACCTGTACGCGGGCATTGCCCGAGGCGCGGTCCATCTGACCGTTGTTGCCGATGGCTACGGTCATCAAGGTGTCACCGTCACTCAGCAGATCGTCAATGACCGACGTCCAGGCGTGTACATCGGTATCCTCGATCGGCAAGTCCGGGCCGAGACTAAGGTTGATGAACTGGTATTGTCGCGAGAGCAGGACCTGTTCAACGAAGCCCAAGGTCCGGTATAACTCCAGCGGATCTTCTGTATCGGCATCCTTGTCGAGTACGCGCAAGTGATCAACATAAGCAAAGGGACGAGCGGCAGTGCCGTTCGGCTCGATAGGGCCGAACAGGAATGCTGAGCTGACGGCCAGGCCATGCTCTAAGCCTGCTGGGTCGTCCTGCGCATCTTCGTCGAGCACGCGATACGAGCGCAGCCACGGGCCGATTGCGTGCTGTTTGGGCAGGCCGCCATCAAGAATGGCGACCTTGGGCTCCGACGATAGCGGCTGCTCGGTTGGTAAATTGCAACCAACCGATACTTCGCCAGTGCGCTGCACGGGCCGCATGCCGCGGAGCTTTGGTACTGGGCGGATGACGCGCACGAACACGAATTCGGCAAGCCGCTCGATGTAATCATGCTTGCCTTCGACCGGCACGAACCACAAGTTGCCCGCAGTGAAGCTAAGGTCGCTGTGAACCTTGACGCTGACCTCCTTGGCGTATTTTACGAAGGATTGCTGGACAAACAGGCGGGTTTCATCAGGCAGCAAATGAACGCCCACTTCGAAGAAGCGATCCTTGTTGCTGCCGTAGTCGGCCACGCGTTCATGGGGCGTGAATGCGGAAAACTGCTCGATATGCGCCAAGTCAAGCGCTTCATCGGATTCGGGCTCGATCTGCTGGGTCCAGTCATTGAGGTGGCGAAACGCTTGGCGCTTACCGGCGACGAACAATTCGGTCGTCGTGCATTCCTGGGGTGCTCCCTTTTTGGTCCAGCCGCCTGGCGTCACCTTCACGGTACGGCTGCCGACCGACTCCAGGCCGACGGTGCGCAGCATCGCCACTGGGAAGAACGACCGGGCGATGTAGCTGGGATTCATCGTCAGCCGTGCAACGCCGAAGTCACCGGGGCAGGCATGTGCGGGCAAGGCATCGAGCGCGATGGCGGTCGCCGAGAACTGAGGCGTCAACCGCTGTGCGGCTTGCGCGAGGGTGTACACCTCGGCCTTGCCCGGCATGCGTTTCGGCCCCTTGATGTCATGGGTCAGCAATTCGCCGCGGCCGATCAGGAAATTGGTTTGGCTCATGCGTCAGTCTTTCTTTTTGAGGATTTCTTGACAGCGGGTGGTGCTTCGCTGGTGTACTTTCGGATGGTGTCGCGACTCACTCCTGTGATGTCGGAGATCGTGTGCTGCGAAAGACGAGTCTGCTTGGCCAGCAGCACCGCCAGCCCAATACGCCCCTGACGTTCCAGGACGAGCGCGCGCGACTTGACGAATTCTTCGATTAGATCGGCATCCGAGGCTGTACCCAACGCGACGGCACGTCGGAAACGCTGAAGATCGCGTTCGATATCGCTGAATGACTCGCCATTGAAGACGAAGGTCAGAATGTCGATCCAGCGCCCGAACAATGCGTAGTCCTGGCCCAGAAAGCGTTTGATCGCCTGTTTGACGGCCGGCATTTCTGGTGGTTTGAAATTAATCACCAAATCGAAACGTCGCCACAACGCAGGGTCGATCAACTCGGCATGATTGGTGGCAGCCAGCAGCAAACCCGTGGCGGGCCACTCATCGACCTCTTGCAGGATGACGGTGACCAAACGCTTCAACTCGCCGATATCGGCGTCGTCACTGCGGCGCTTGGCGATGGCGTCGATTTCATCCAGTAGCAGCACGCAGGGAATGCGTTTGGCGTAATCAAGTGCGGCGCGCAGGTTGCTGCCGCTGCGCCCGAGCAGGCTGCTCATAACGGCGGTCAGGTCCAGTACATACAGCGGCACCTCCAATTGAGAAGCCAGCCAGCGCGCTGTCAGCGTCTTGCCGACGCCCGGTGGCCCCACAAAAATGGCGGATCGTGTTGGGCTCAGCCCCATTGATGCCAGCCGCTCCGTTTGACGACGCTCTTGGATCAGTTGACTCAAAGTTTCTTCGAGGTCAAGCGAGAGAAGGGGCTGCTCGCGATTGGTTTCGTCCTTGAAAACCTTCAGCAGTGACAGTCTCGATTCGTCGTCGACCGGCAAGGTTTGCGTCGGCAATGCGGGATTCGCGACCTTGCGCATAGGGGCGCTTGAGCGAGGCGCCTTCGCACGCAGATACAGATCCATCTGTTCCGCTAGTTCTGGATCGGTGTTGCGATATTTGCGCACGAGCCGAGCCACAAACAGTCGTACGTCCTCTGTTTGCTCGGCTACCGCTAGCCTGATTAACTGGGCTAAATCAGACTTTACTTCGTTCATTTCGTCCAACATCTTATTAAACATATGATTTGCATCGTGTTTTTTATGTTTGAAAATGGAATATTTATATTCTCTCACGTTTTTTCTGAGGTGAGAAGAACGGCGTATTCGATACCAAGCGGGGCGCGACAGTTGCGGTCGCTGCTGCACTAAAAACGAAGAGCTATGGGCATCCCGGGGTGCCGCCGTCGGGATCGCGGGCTGCGCCCCATACCTCGTGCCGAGTCATGGCAATGCGGTTTTGATCCCTGACGTCAATCGCTACCGCATTACACAATATAAACGGCCGTTAGCTTGCTGGTTTTTTCCAAGGTGGCACGCCACCCTCGAAAAAACCCCCTCCGAAGAGGGGGGAAGAAAGGCCATCGACCTTATCGAAACTTATGCGGCACAGGCAAACTTCTGCCCACTAGGCACAATGGAGCTCTGCCGAAAAGCTAGCAGTGCTTCGCCAATCAGCCGGGCTATCTCCCGAACTGGACGATAGACGATGCTCTGACCAAGAAGCTCGTGACCAGTCGTCTGGCACAAGCCGCTTACCAAATGCTCGGGAACACCTTTCAGACGCGAATGCTCCCGGATGGTAGGCAACCTCAGCAGATTCGGATCCTGCGGATGCCTGAAGAACGGATCGGTTGACCGGCGCTTCGCGATCCCTTTGGTTAGCGTGGCGATACTCCGCTCGCTGCCATCGTAAATCTGCATCCGGAAGCCCTTCCCAGCCGCGATATCACGCGATTCCTTGTCTTTGAGATATTGCATGGCACTCCAGGACGAATCATCCAGGGGGATCTGCTCCATCACATCAGACAACTGCCGCTCGGGATATTCCCCGGGCTGCAGCTTGTCGAAATCGAATGGGATGCCTTTGGTGACAGCAACCAGATACCAACGCCGTCGAGCTTCCAGCTCACCCCATTCCGATCCAACCAGTTCCCGCTCATGGACCTTATAACCCATGTCGCCAAGGTAGCCTCGGAGTATCGCCGCCGACGCGCTGTCCGCATAGGCGGTAACATTTTCCATGACACAAGCTACTGGATTCAGCTTGGCCAGGAGAGCAATGGCCGGTGCGATTAGATGACCAACGGCCGAATGGTGCTCGGGCAAGGCGATCTTGTTTTTCGAGCGACCAGCTTGCGAGGCGCCGCTACAAGGCAAGCCCAAGTCGACGATATCAACCTCCGGCAAGCGCCGAACAACCTCTTCATCGAAAGCCAGTTCCTGCAGGGGCTGGTTGGCCATGATGGTTTGATCACCAAACGCATCGTTGTGCACCATGGCATGCTCAGCCAAATCACTACGGATCTCGTTGCACATCCTTGACTCTGCATAAAGCCCGGCATCCTGAAACCCTGCATGCAACGCGTGAGACAAGATACCGCCACCGGTTGCAATGCTCGATGTTTCGAGATAACCATCCGCCAGATGTTCCTGCAGGCGAACCAGTCGACGGCGCCGGCGCAGCTCGCTGGCCAATGGCGAGATGAAAATGCGACGGTCACCGAACACAACCCGGGCAGACTCATGACCACTGAGCGGTGCAAGATCGCTTTGCGAGTTGATATCGATCACCGGCATGATGCTTGCCCCGCGAATCTTGCGGGAAACGAGACGGTCACCGTCATCATCTACGCGCAGCAATACACCGCTGCCGTGCATCTCGACTGAAAACCTCACACCAGGCTCGAATCCGGCCCGCCGAGTGGCGATCGACTCAACCCAAATATGGGGCGAACCACGCTTGATACGCATGCTTAAAATGGATACGGCTTTCATGGAATTCTCCAAATGAACGCGGAGAACCCCTCGCGGGAGTTCCCCGCAAGGGTGGTTGAAATTAAGACCGGTGTTACGCCACCAATTTCTTGGCCAGCGCAACCTCGATCGAGTCGTCGTTCTGATTCAGAATATCCAGCCCCGACTCCGGCATATCGCCCGAGGTGGATTGCGATACAGCGATCTTCTTGGCCATCAGTTCAAGGCACGTCATCTGTGCCGTGGCGCGATGTCCGAAGAAATACACATCGACATCCTGCTTTTGGCCAATCCGCCAGGAACGGCGGGCG
>ERZ724524.3148-NODE-3148-length-10511-cov-8.491201_pt1 | contig 10511 bp, 8 predicted proteins | sample MGYA00376057_ERZ724524 | MGnify/ENA primary metagenome ERZ724524 (study PRJEB28724, sample SAMN07190888) | wastewater metagenome | isolation source: influent of sewage treatment plant in Hong Hong | place: USA: Christiansburg, Virginia | collected 2016-03-01 ...
TTGGATTAACAGCAACTCAAATGCTTGAAGCAAATCTTGATGTTTTGATTATTTGCCACACAGACCCAATTTATCATCTTCCAAATAGAAGTAAAATGGAAGAATTGATAAAAAAAATTCCATTAGTTGTAGATATAAATGCCTATGAAAACTCTGAAAGCTCAAAATTTGCCCATATTAGACTTCCTGCTGCTCCTTGGGGAGAAAAAGAAGGAACTCAAACAAATCTAGATAGAACAATTACTAAGCAAGAAAAACTAACTAGAACCTCTATTGATGCTCTTCCTGATTGGGAAATTTTTCAGCTTATTGCTCAAAAACTTGGATTTAAAAAAGCCTTTGATTTTGCATCACCAAAGGAGATTTTTCAAGAATATCAAGAAATGACAAAACTAAATCCACACCTAAATATTTATGAAGCCTCTTATGACAATCTTTCACATGAGCCATTTATTTGGGGAGAAAAAATTAGAGAAAATAGAGAGTTTTTAACAAAAGATAAAAGAGCAAATCTATTTTTTGTAGAGAATAAACTATTAAGTGAAAAAACAAATCTAAAATATCCATTAACACTTCTAACAGGAAGAACCAGAGACCAATGGCATAGTGGAACAAAAACAAATCTTCCAAAAACTCTTATGAAATACAAAGAATTAAATTTTTGCGAAATTCATCCAATAAATGCAAAGCAATTTGGAATCCAAGATGGAGATGAAATAAAAATCTCTTCAAAAAGAGGAACTATACAATCAAAAGCAATTTTGACGCAAGATATAAGAATCGACACAATCTTTATGCCAATTAGTAATAGAGATATAAACTACCTAACACATGATTTATACGATAAAGACTCTATGCAACCTGATTATAATCATAGTGCTGTTAGGATTGAGAGGGTTTAAGGGATTTTAAAAAGTTGTATTATGCTAGAGTGTCATGATACAACCTTATAAAATTATGAAAAAGCTTTAGGTTCAGCTAAATAAAATCCTTGTAAATAGTCAATATCTAAACTCTTTACAATATCAAAAACCTCTTTTGAGTGAACATATTCAGCAACGGTTTTTGCATTTAATTCTTTTGCCATATTTACAATATTTTTTACAATTGTTTTTGATTCTTGTGAAATATCAATATTTTTTATTAAAGAACCATCTATTTTGATAATTTCTGGGTTTAATTTTAAAATATTTTCCATACTTGAATAGCCACTTCCAAAATCATCTATGGCAATTTTACAGCCAAAAGTTCTAACATGTGTAGCAAAATCTTTTACTATATTAAAATCTTCTATAAAATCTGATTCTAGTATTTCAAAAATAATATTTTTTGGTTTACTACAACTAGAAATTTTTTCATAAATAAAATTTCTAAATGATTCATTTGAAATATCTTCATAACATAGATTTATACTAAACTCAATATCCAAATGACAAAAAGTTTTAAATGTTTTTGAAAGCATAATGGTCATCATTTTTTCATACGATTTTATTTTTTTAGCCGTTTGTAAAAAAGGAAATACAGAAAATACTTCTTTACTTTTTGGGTCAATCAATCTCATTAAAGATTCATATTTATTTATTTTCATAGTTTTTGCATCATAAATCGCTTGAAAATAAGGTTCTATATTTGAACTATCAACTACATTTTTTAAAAAAACAATATTATCTACAAGTTTACTTTGTTCTTCTTCTCTATACGCAATAGTTAAAATGTCCAAATTAATATCAATTATTTTATCAACTGAACATAAAAATTCATATTTTTCTTCTTTTATTAAAATCTTTTTTAAAAAACCTCGAACATAACTAAACGCAGCATTTACATAATGTGCAGGTAAACCAATACGAACATGAATTTCACTAATAATATTTAGCTTTTCAAAATAACTTTCATCATATAAACCACAAAAAAGATTTAAATACCAATTTTTTATTCCTCTTTCATGTCTTGTTAAAATCTCTTTATTATGTAAAAACATTTTGGCATGGTCAAATTCAAAAATAAACTCATAAAATCCATCTAATAACTCTTTTGAATAATTATTTGCCATATTTTTTAAGCTTTTTAAAGAAGTAGCATCTTCTTGGTTAAATTTGTAATTTTTTAATAATTTTTTATAATTTCTTTCATTTAAATTACTAATTTCTTTATAGTTTAAATCCATAATTTTCTCCTTTCATTATTTTATTAATTACATCTTTTACAATTAATACTATCTTTTCCTTCAAACTCTTTTTGATTAGCATTATCTACAATTTTATTAGCAATATTTGATGTTTTAACTGCAATATTATTAGCTTGTGAAGAAACCTCAGCATTTGCTTCAACTTGTTTTTCAAGTATATTTATTGCATCGTTTATTTGTATAATTCCTATTTGTTGCTCTTTTGAAGCACTTGAAACATCACCTATTAATTCAATTGTTTTATTAATATCACTGTTTAAAGTAGTATAACCTTCTATCATATTATTAGCGATAGTCTTACCTTCATTTGCTTTTATATTTGCAGATTCAACAAGATTTTTAATCTCACGTGCAGCTTGTGTACTACTATTTGCAAGATTTCTAACTTCTTGTGCAACTACTGCAAATCCCTTTCCAGCTTCACCTGCAGTTGCAGCTTCTACGGCTGCATTTAAAGATAATATATTTGTTTGGAATGCAATTTGATCAATAATTGTGATAGATTCATTTATTGCACTTACTTTTTCATTTATTTCATCCATTGCAGTTGTTGTTTTAAAAGCTAAATTTAAACCATCAGTTGCAGAAACCGTTACAGCATTTGCAAGATTTGACATTTGTTTTGTTTGGGCAGAAGTTTTATCTACATTTTGAGTAATTTTTTCTAAAACACTTGATGTATTTTTTAAACTTTGCGCTGCTTCATTTGAAGATTGGTTAAGTTTATCTACATTATTTAATAAAACTTCAGATGTGTTTTGAAGAGCGACTCCATTTGTTTTATTTTCCAATAACATTTGAGTAATGGCATTTTTTAATTTATTAACAGAACCTACTAAAAGTTTAAATTCGCCCTCTTTTGTAATACCCTCAAGTTTTAATTCATTTCTATAATCATAATTTGTGTATTCATTTAAAATATTATTTACATTTGAAAAATGTCCTCTTGTCTCAACTATCATTTCATTAACACCTTGTTTAAACTCTTCAAGAGATTTGTTTGAAGTCGTTGAAGTTATAATATCTGAGTAAAGACCATGTTTTATCTTATCCATTACCATTTTTGCTTCTTGAATTAAAAGTAATTCTTCATTTTCTTTTTTTAATAATCCTACTTCTCTTTGATCTATTACATCTTTTATTTGTGAATATTCACTTGCCATTGAAGTATTTATTTCTAAACTTACATTTTTATTATCCATATTTTTAAGAAATTTTACTAATTCTTGTGATAATAATTTTCCATTTTTTCTCTCATCTAATTCATGAATAATAAGTGCAAAGGCAATAACTACCTGAACTATTTGAGCAATACTATTTGAAGTAAATAAAAACGCATTCAAAGGAAGTATTATTATTCCTATGTAATGAACGATTGTCATTCTTAAATACAATGATTTTAAATTAAACATATTTATCCTTTATTAATTATATTAGGAAGTATATTTAAATAGGATAATAATTGTCTTGATTTGAGTCAATTAATTATTAATGTATTTTTAAGTATTAAAATAAGATTTAATAGCCAATTAGTTAGTATAATAAATATATAGTTTTAACTCTAATTAAAAATTAAGTTAAAGTGAATATTTTATATACATATTTTCTAATCACAAAATAAAACTTTATGGAATAATTTAATCAACAGAGATTAAAGGATTCAAAGTGAAAGAAAAACTAGTAGTAATCGGAAATGGGATGAGTGGACTTCGAACCATCGAAGACCTTTTAGAAATAAACAAAGATAAATATGACATAACTATTTATGGTGAAGAACCACATGTAAACTATAATAGAATCATGTTATCTTATATACTTTCAACTGAAAAAACTTTTGAAGATACAATCATAAATCACCAATCATGGTATGAACAAAATAATATCACTTTACACAAAGGCGATAAAATTGTATCTATTGATAAAAATAATAAAACTATCAAAAGTGAAAGTGGAAAAACCCAATCTTACGACAAACTTCTAATAGCAACAGGTTCAACTGCCTTTATTCCAAAAACAAAAGGAAGTGACTTAGAAAATGTAATTGCATTTAGAACAAAAGCCGATGTTGATGCAATTATTAGCACTATTAGAAAAGATAAAACTGCCGTTGTAGTTGGTGGTGGATTACTTGGGCTTGAGGCTGCTTATGGAATTGCAAAACATGGAATAAAAACTATTTTAGTTCACAGAAGTGGAAGCATACTTTCTCAACAATTGGATTCAACTGGAGGAAGATTACTTCAAAAAAATCTTGAAAAATACGGAATAGAATTTAAACTAAACACAACTATAAAAGAGATTTTAGGAGATGGAATTGTTGAAAAAGTAGAGTTCACAGATGGTGTTTGTGTTGAATCAAATCTAGTAGTTTTTGCAACGGGAATTATTCCAAATACAAATTTAGCCACAAATGCAGAACTTTCTACAAATAAAGGAATTCTTGTTGATGATTTCCTAAAAACTTCTGATGACTCTATTTTTGCAATCGGAGAGTGTGTTGAACACAATGGAAATACTTATGGTTTAGTTGCCCCACTTTATGAACAAGCAAAAGTTTTAGCAAAAGTTTTAGCAGACAAAACAACAGATGGTTATGAAGGTTCAACTTTATCAACAAGACTTAAAATTTCAGGCGTTGATTTATTTTCTGCTGGAGATTATTTAGGAGATGTTACAACCGAAGATTTAATTTTATTAGATGAAAAAGCTGGAATTTACAAGAAACTTGTAATTTATGAGAATAAAATCATAGGAATTGTACTTTATGGCGATACTGCCGATGCTTCTTGGTATTTAAAACTTCTAAAAGAAAATACAGATATTTCAGATTTAAGAACAAAAATCTTATTTGGAAAATCAGCACTTTCAGGGGATTCTGGTCATGGTGGAAATGATATAAACTCTATGAGCGATGATGAAGAAGTTTGCGGGTGTAATGGAGTTTGTAAAGGCGATATTGTAAAAGCAATCAAAGAAAAAGATTTAAAATCTCTAAGCGATGTAAAATCATGTACCAAAGCTGGAGCTTCATGTGGTTCATGTTTAGGTTTAGTTGAGCAAATTTTAATAAATACTTTAGGTGATGAATATAAAGCCAGTGAAGAAGGAATTTGTTCTTGTACAACACTTGGACATAAAGATATTAAAAAAACTATTGATGATGGGGAATTTGAAACTGTTTATGATGTTTTTAAAAGCTTAGATTGGAAAACTGCCGATGGTTGTTCAAAATGCAGACCTGCTATAAATTATTATTTACTTGTAAAATACAACGATGATAAATACAAAAATGATAGAAGAAGTGCCTTAGTAAACGACAGAATGTTTGCAAATATTCAAAAAGATGGAACTTATTCTGTGGTTCCTAGGATTTGGGGAGGACTTACAAGTCCACAAGAGTTAAAAGATATTGCAGATATTGCTGTGAAATACGATGTTCCAACTGTTAAATTTACAGGTGGTCAAAGACTTGATATGTTGGGAGTTAAAAAAGAGCAGTTAGAGCCTATGTGGAAAGATTTAAATGATTGTGGATTTGTTTCAGGACAAGCCTATGCAAAAGGTTTAAGAACTGTAAAAACTTGTGTGGGAAACACTTGGTGTAGATTTGGAACTCAAGATTCTATGAATATGGGTGTGATTATTGAAAAACTCACATGGGGAAGCTGGACTCCACATAAATTTAAAATTGCAGTTTCAGGTTGCCCACGAAATTGTGCAGAAGCAACTATCAAAGATTTAGGAATTATTGGAGTTGATTCTGGTTGGGAAATTTCAATTGCTGGAAATGGTGGTATAAAAGTGCGAGTTACAGATTTCCTTTGTAAAGTGGAAACCGATGAAGAACTGCTAACTTATGTAAAAGCTTTTATGCAATTTTACAGAGAAGATGCTTATTATCTAGAAAGAACGGCTCATTGGGTTGAAAGAACTGGATTACAATATGTAAAAGATGTGATGTTAGATAAAGAAAAAGTGGCATATTATGCTAAAAGATTTGAAATATCACAAAAATCAGCACAAGTTGACCCTTGGGCAAAAGCAATTGAAGAGGGATTTACAAAAGAATTTAATCCAATAGTAATAAATCCAGAACAATCACATAGTTTTGAAGCAAAGGAAATTTAAAATGTCAAAAATGTCAAATATAAAAAAATGGTACAGAATCACAGAAATTGAGAATATCCCTTTCATGGGTTCAAGAAAAGTTGAAATTAGTGAGATTGAAATCGCTATTTTTAAAACAAGAGATGGTTCAATTTTTGCCATAAACAATATCTGCCCCCATAAAAAAGGAAAACTTAGCGATGGTTTAGTTCATGATAAACAAGTAACTTGCCCTTTACATAATTGGGAAATAGATTTATCAAGTGGAGAAGCTTTAGGAAATGACTCTGGCTGTACTGGTATTTATGAAACTAAAATTGAAGATGGGATAGTATATTTAGGTCTTTAAAACAGATAAATTTTAAACTATCACTTCATTTTGAAAACATTTTTATTTTGAAATAATAAAATAGAGTTTAGAACTCTATTTTATTAGTAATTTGAGATTATTAATAAGTTCTTTAGCTTTGTTATCATCCGCATTTCCACCTAAAACTTTATTTAGTTTTTCCTCAATTTTATCTCTTTTCTTTTCAAGTTGTTTATCGAGTTTTTCTATCAATAAATCTTTTGTATTCAAAGAAATTTTAGGATTAGATGTTTCACCTTTTACTTCTATTTCATATTTTTTATCTTTAATTTTTGCATCAATTTTTGCATCAATTAATTTTTGTTCTAAATCCAACATAGAATCTTTAACATCAATTTGTGTATTTGCACTTTTCATAATTAAATCAGAAGTTAAAACTCTATTATCAATTTGACTATTTATATCAAGAGTTTCATAAACTTCTTTGCTTAAATCAAATTTACCTAATTGACTAAGTAATAGTGTGAAATTATTTTCTAATAAATGCCCATTTATAAGTTTTCCAACTAAATCGCCTTTTTTATGTAATAAATCATAATCCAAAATAAAATTTGCTTTTGAATCAATGATTTTTGAATAATCCATCATATAAGATAATTCTTTAACATCAATATTTTTTAAATTCGCATTTAATTTATCATTTTTCAAATCAAAATCAAAAGTTCCACCTAAAGTATTTGATTTTCCAGTTACTAAAAGAGAATTTTCTTTATTTACTATTTCTCCATTTATATCAATTTTTCCTTTTAAACTCATATTTAAAATATTATTTAACTTCTCTAAAGCTGGAATATTTAATAAATAATCACTATTAAATGAATCTTCCGTAAAATTATAAACACTATTTTGTGATGTTAAATTCCCAATTGTTGTATGTAATTTTGCTTTTGACACAGCTTGATTTGGGACTAAATTTGTGTCAATATTTAAATCAAAATTAACTTTTTCTTTTATATTTTGTTTAAATACTGTATTCGTAACTTCATTTACAATTGTGGCATTTGTTATTTTTGAGCTAATATTTCCATCTAAATTATCAATATTGGCATTTTTCACCTCACCTTGAATAGTAAAATCTCCAAGTGCATAAATAGGCTCATTTAACATTTGAAATAATTTCTCTAATTTTGCATTTTCAATAGAAAACTTAATATATGAAGGTTTAAAATTTGTTAAGTTTGTATTATATTTTATAACACTATCAAATATATTTGAATCACCATCAATATTAATTGTTTCATCAAATGCTTTTAAATTACCTTTTGTTGTAAATTCTCCATTTAATTTTTTTGCAATTATTCCCTCAAATTTACTTAAATTTTTAATATCAATTTTATAATCTGATTCAATTTCATTTTTTGCTAAATTAACTACTGTTTTATTCATAATAATATTTACTAAAGAACTTGTTATATCAGTTTTAATTTCAGCTTTATTCGGGAATAAAAGAGCATTTATTTCACTATTAAAACTAATTGGTGAAACAATTGCTTGATTAAATTCTTTGTTTATAACTTCATTATCAATTTTTCCATTAGATATTTTAGAAACAATCATTCCATCTAAATTTGAAATATTTGCATTTTTTATATCAGCTAAAATATTTAAATCACCCTTTGCATATATTGGTTTATTTAGTAAAATTAATAAATCCTCAATTTTTGCATTTTTTATTTGAACATTTATATTTCTTGGTTCAAAATCTTCTAAGTTAAAATAATATTTAGTTTGACTTTGTGCAATATCAGATGTTCCTTGAATAATTGCTTCGTCTTCATTTCCAATAAAAATTCCATTAGTAACTAAGGGACCTTTAAATTCTTGTTTGGTTAAGTTCTTCAAAGTTGATAAGTCATTAATTTTTATATCATATTTTAAATCTACACTTTTTTTGAAAATAGATAAATCACCTGATATATTTATTTTAGAGTTATCATTTATTGACGCATCAAAATTTAAATAATTTGAAGTTAATATAAAGTTATTTACTTTTAATTTGACATTGTTTTGGTCTAGATTAACTTTTTCTTCGATATAAGATGAAACTATATTGTTCCCAAATCTTGTAAATAACAATCCATAAGTTGCTCCTAAAAGTAGAATAATTAGTAAACTAATAGATAAAAATATTTTTTTCATTTGTAACCTTTTTCAATAATTATGCTCATTTTATCAAACTTTGGTAAATAAAAAGAAAATGGAAGTTTTTAGCTTTATTTTATTTTTATTTGTATATAATCATCGCCAACAAAGTGTTAAGTAGGGATACGCAAGCCGAACGGACTTTGAAACTAATAAAATATAAGGATCTAGAATGAAAAAAATCGTTCTTTTAATGTTAGCTATTGCTGCTGTTGCATTTGCTGCTGATGGTGAAGTTGCTAACCAAACTTTAAAAGCTTACTCTGTAGTAGCTGCTGGAATTGGATTAGGTCTTGCTGCACTTGGTGGTGCTATTGGTATGGGTAATACTGCTGCTGCAACTATTGCTGGTACTGCTAGAAACCCAGGTTTAGGTGGAAAATTAATGACTACTATGTTCATTGCTTTAGCGATGATCGAAGCTCAAGTTATTTATGCACTTGTTGTTGCAATGATTGCATTATATGCAAATCCATTTTTAGGGTAATCTTTAAATCTACAGATTTAATAAAAAACTCTAAAGGTCAGGAAGTTTTCTTCTTGACCTTTTTTTAGTTATTATGTGCGGTTATGGTGGAACGGTAGACACACTACCTTGAGGTGACAAAATAATAACTTAGTATGCAGGTATGGTGGAATTGGTAGACACGTACGCTTGAGGTGCGTATGGAGCAATCTGTGGGAGTTCGAGTCTCCCTATCTGCACCAAGTAAGAGCAATTTTTTTTGGCACTTTTTACCATTATGACAACATAATGTTAACTTAATTTTCTCATTTTCTTTCTCATTTTTTTAAAATTTCTGCTAATTCTTAATCAAAACTTAATACATCAAATAGAACATCGATTTTATGGTATCTTTAGACTATTAAAATTGAGAAGAATAAATTTTACAGAATAAATATACAAATTTTAGATATAATTCAAAAAAAGGAAAGGTTAAACTTATGGCATTAAGAATCAAAGATGGTAGAGTTATTAGTATTATACCTCCTAAAACTCTTTCAAAAAAACAATTAGAAAAATTAGAAAATTCTCCTAGAAATGAAAAGCTTATAAAAGAAGCTACTTCAATTAAATTTAATATAGTATATAGATAAAATTGTTAGAGATAATAAATTATAACTGTTCTACATCTTCGTACAATCTATATACTACTATTTTCAAAAAACTTCAATTCTCGAATGATATTCAACAAGCAAACAGAGAAGAATTATTTATAAAAGACATTTGCTCAAGAATAACAAAATCAAAAAGTGTTTTATATGTACTTGAATTTGAAGAAAAGATTATAGGACTTATTGCGCTTAGTGCATCATCTGTAACAGACCAACCATCTGTTCAAATTGATTATATATTTGTAAGCCAATCATTTAGAAGTCAAAATCTTGAAATACTTAATAACCTTAAACCATTCAGATATTTAATAAATTTAGCTATTTCACTTGCAGAAGATATGTCAAAAAAATTAGGATTAAGATATATAGTTTTATCTCCTGATAGTGACAATCTTAAAGAAAAATATTTAAGCGTTGGGTTTAAAAAATTAAATAAAGATTGGATGTTTTTCAAAATTTAATTATGATAGCAAGTTTCTAACTTGCTATCTCTTTTTTCTCCTTAGTTTTCAAAGTTTCACTCCCATATTTATTTTTTATTTCTTCCATACTTTTTGGAGTTGGATTTTTAGATTTCATTTCTCCAAA
>ERZ724524.3172-NODE-3172-length-10450-cov-5.296777_pt1 | contig 10450 bp, 11 predicted proteins | sample MGYA00376057_ERZ724524 | MGnify/ENA primary metagenome ERZ724524 (study PRJEB28724, sample SAMN07190888) | wastewater metagenome | isolation source: influent of sewage treatment plant in Hong Hong | place: USA: Christiansburg, Virginia | collected 2016-03-01 ...
AAGATGCCCGCAACGTGCTCAAGGAAGGCGACGAAGTCACGGCCGTGGTGGTCAATGTGGATCGCAAGACCCGCAACATCCAGTTGTCGATCAAGCAAAAGGACATGGCCGACGAACAAGGCGCCATGGCCAGCCTGAGCCAGCAAGCCAGCCGCGAAAGCGCCGGCACCACCAGCCTGGGCGCCCTGCTGCGCGCCAAGCTGGACAACTCCGACAAGTAAGTAACGCCTTGTTCGGTTGAATATGGGCCGGGTGGGTGCGCAAGTGCCCACCCGGCCCATATGTCCATCAGAACCCAGTTCATGCCCTTGCAGGAATCCATGACCCGATCAGACCTCGTTGAAGAGCTTGCGGCCCGCTTTGGTCACATCACGCACCGTGATGCAGAACACGCTGTCAAAACCATTCTGGATGCCGTGAGCGAAGCCCTGGTTCGCGGGAACCGTATCGAAATTCGTGGTTTTGGCAGTTTCTCTGCCAACACCCGCCCTCCCCGGATGGGTCGCAATCCGCGCAGCGGTGAGGCCGTTGCCATTCCCTCCAAGCGGGTCCCCCACTTCAAGCCGGGGAAAGCTTTGCGTGAGGCCGTCGATCACCGCACGACCGATGCCACCTACCGTGCCACGACGGCATCTGCCGACTGACGACCACGGGCCAACATACGCCATCCCCAGTGCGGCGACACTAAAATCTCCGCGTCATAAAGGGGATGCATGAAATACCTTCTGTGGCTGCTCAAGGCAGCCATTTTTTTTACCCTGTTTGCTTTTGCCCTGAATAACCAGCAAGACGCCACCGTGCATTTCTTCTTTGGCACGCAATGGCGTGCTCCGCTGGTGCTGGTGGTGTTGTCGGCTTTTGCCGTGGGCGTAGCCGTGGGTGTACTGGGCATGGTGCCGCGTTGGTGGATGCACCGCAGCGCAGCGCGCCGCACGGCACATGCAGCCCCACCCACACCGGTTCCGGGAACCCCTTCTGGCACAGAAGCTGCCCCCCCATCCCATGGAATTTGATATTGGCTGGATACTGCTGGGCTTGCCCCTGGCCTTCATGCTGGGTTGGCTGGCATCGCGGTTCGATCTGCGCCAGCTGCGCGCTGAAAACCGCCGTGTGCCCCAGGCCTATTTCAAGGGCCTGAACTTCCTGCTCAACGAGCAGCAAGACCAGGCCATTGACGCCTTTATCGAAGCAGTGCAAAGCGACCCCGACACCTCGGAACTGCACTTTGCCCTGGGCAACCTGTTTCGCCGCAGGGGTGAATACGACCGGGCCGTGCGCGTCCATGAGCACCTTTTGTCGCGCGGCGACTTGAGCGACAAAGACCGCGATCGTGCGCAACACGCCCTGGCCCTGGACTTTCTGAAAGCAGGTTTGCTGGACCGCGCGGAAGCGGCCTTGCAACGCCTGGAAGGAACTGCTTTTGAGAGCCAGGCACGCCTGGCGCTGCTGGCCATCCATGAGCGCTCACGCGACTGGCCCCTGGCAACCGCCATCGCACACAAAATGCAGCAATCCCAGCAAGGTGACTTCAGTACCCGGCAGGCGCACTACCTGTGTGAGCAAGCGCAAACCCAAATAGCAGAACAGGATTGGGACGGTGCCACCCAGCGCTTGCAGCAGGCACTGCAAACTGCGGCGCAAGCACCCCGCCCCCGCATTGAATTGGCCAAGCTGCAACTGCGCCTGGGCCAAGCCCCTGAAGCGGTCGCCACCCTCACGGCCATGGGCAGTGAAACGCCCCATGCCCTGCCTCTGGCAGCAGCGCTGCTGGCGCAAGCCGCCCAGGCCGCCGGACAGGAGCGGCAGGTACTGCATTTCCTGTGCCAACACTATGAAAATGCCCCCTCACTGGATGTTCTGGACAGTATCGTAGCCCTCGAGCCCTTGGCAGGCAGTGCCCCCCTCCAAGGTCGGATGTGGTATGCCCACCATCTGAAAAAGGAACCCTCGCTGGTGGCTGCTGCCAAATGGATTGCCGGCGAGGCGCTGGAGCACCCACAGTTCCAGCCCCAGGTACAACGTGCCCTGGACCACGCCGCCCAGCCCCTGACCCGCTACCGCTGCGCTGCCTGTGGTTTTGAGGCGCGCCAGCATTTCTGGCAATGCCCAGGCTGCCAGACCTGGGACAGCTACCCTGCGCGCCGCATCGAAGAACTCTGACGCTCCAGTCAGCGCCGCGCAGCAAAACAGCCGCAACGGAGCGGCCCAGGGTGAACGTTATGATGCTTCGGCGGCACTGGCGCCGCGCCTCACTTCCCCCCCCTGGAGCTATGAACATGCTGAAAAAATTGCTGATGCTGATTGCCATGCTGTACGCTGCGGCTGCCTTTGCCGCAGTGGATGTCAACAAGGCTACGGCAGCCGAACTCGATGGCATCAAGGGCATCGGCCCTGCCATCTCAGGAAAAATCCTGGAAGAGCGCAAAAAAGGATCCTTCAAAGACTGGAACGATCTGATTGGCCGCGTCAGTGGTATTGGTGAAACTTCAGCAGCCCGCTTTTCTGCCAGCGGTCTGACCATCAATGGCAGCGCCTACAGCGGTGCACCAGCCAAAAAAGCCCCCGAAGCACGCCCTGCGGCCAATGCCAAAGAGGCAGCGGCAACCGCCAAAAAAGACGTCCCCATGGCCCCTGCCGTTGCCCCCATGGCAGCAGCCAGTGGTGCCAAAAAATAACCTGCTGCGCTAACGCCTGGCTGGCCCGCCAACCCGCTGCGGCGGGTTTTTTTCAGCCCGTAGCACAGGCATCGCCCTGCCTGCAGGGTAAATCCCGCCGCACCAGAGTGCAAAAAACCTGCCCGTAAAATTACCGCCGCATGTCCCTGACACTCCTCGTCCTACTCCCCTTCATCGCCAGCGTCATGGCAGCCCTGCTGCCCTCCAATGCCCGCAATACCGAGTCCACCCTAGCGGGCTTGGTCGCACTGTGGTGCTGTGTGCAAACCGCGCTGTATTTTCCGCAAATCGCTGAGGGCGGCGTGCTGCGTGAAGAAATCCAGTGGCTGCCCGCCCTGGGTTTGAATCTGGTGCTGCGCATGGATGGGTTCGCCTGGATGTTCTGCATGCTGGTGCTGGGCATTGGTGCGCTGGTGGTTTTGTACGCCCGGTACTACCTGTCTGCCGCTGACCCGGTGCCCCGTTTTTTTGCTTTTTTTCTCGCCTTCATGGGCGCCATGGTGGGCGTGGTGCTCTCGGGCAATCTCATTCAGCTGGCACTGTTCTGGGAGCTGACCAGCCTGTTCTCTTTCCTGTTGATTGGCTACTGGCACCACCGCAAGGATGCACGGCGCGGCGCACGCATGGCGCTGACCGTGACAGGCACCGGCGGACTGTGCATGCTGGCAGGCATGCTGGTGTTGGGCCATATCGTGGGCAGCTACGACCTGGACCATGTGTTGGCTGCAGGCCAGCTGGTGCGCGACCACCCGCTGTACCTGGTGGCGTTGGTGTTGGTGCTGCTGGGCGCGCTGACCAAAAGCGCACAGTTTCCTTTCCATTTCTGGCTGCCGCATGCCATGGCAGCGCCCACGCCGGTGTCTGCCTATCTGCACTCGGCCACCATGGTCAAGGCCGGGGTGTTTTTGCTGGCGCGCCTGTGGCCCGTGCTCAGTGGCACGGATGAATGGTTTTGGCTGGTGGGGGGTGCGGGGGCCTGCACGCTGCTGCTGGGCGCCTACATCGCCATGTTCCAGAACGACCTCAAGGGGCTACTGGCGTATTCGACCATCTCGCACCTGGGCTTGATCACCTTGCTGCTGGGCCTGAACAGCCCGCTGGCCGCCGTGGCGGCGGTGTTCCACATCCTGAACCACGCGACATTCAAGGCATCGCTGTTCATGGCGGTGGGCATCATCGACCACGAAAGCGGCACGCGCGACATCCGGCGCCTGTCGGGCCTGCGCACCATGATGCCGGTCACGGCCACGCTGGCTACGGTAGCGGCGGCGGCCATGGCCGGCGTGCCGCTGCTCAACGGTTTTTTGTCCAAGGAAATGTTTTTTGCCGAAACCGTTTTTCTGGACGGCAGCCCGCTCATCAACAACATCTTGCCGATTGCAGCGACGGTAGCGGGCATGTTCAGCGTGGCCTACTCGCTGCGCTTCACCATTGATGTGTTCTGGGGCCCTGCCGCCACCGACCTGCCGCTGACACCGCACGAGCCCCCGCACTGGATGCGCGTTCCGGTAGAGCTGCTGGTGCTGGCTTGTCTGGTGGTGGGCATGCTGCCGGCGTGGTCTGTCGGCAAATACCTCAACGCAGCCGCCTTGCCCGTGGTGGGTGGCGAACTGCCCGCTTTCAGCCTGGCGGTCTGGCACGGTCTCAACACCCCTTTTCTCATGAGCCTGGCTGCTCTGCTGGGCGGCGCAGCGGTGTACCTGGCACTGCGCTGGCAACGCGCCCGTGGACACCTCAGTGATGCACCGGGCTTGCAGCACCTCGACGGCCAGCGCATCTTTGAAAGCCTGCTGGCCAACATCAGCCTGGCCGCCCGTGTAGGCCGACGCTGGCTGGGCACACAGCGCTTGCAGTGGCAAATGCTCTGGCTGGTGTGCGCCGCACTGGCAGCGGCCACCATTCCGCTGTGGACCCGGGGGCTACACATCGGCAACCGCACCGCCTTGCCTGTTTCTGCCACCTTCATCGGCTTGTGGGCTACGGGCATGACTTGCGCCGTGGCAGCAGCCTGGCAAGCCAAATACCACCGGCTGGCAGCCCTCACGCTGATGGGCGGCGCAGGGCTGTGTACCAGCATCACCTTCTTGCTGTTCTCAGCACCCGATCTGGCCCTCACACAGCTGATGGTCGAAATTGTCACCACCGTACTGATCTTGCTGGGCCTGCGCTGGCTGCCCAAGCGCGAGCCCGATCTGCGCCCACCGGCTGCCGAAGAACTGCGCGCACGCGCACGGCGCCTGCGCGATCTGCTGCTGTCGGTGGCCGCTGGCGGCGGCATGGCGGCCCTGGCGCTGGCCATGCTCAGCCGGCCTTTTCCGGAGAGCACTTCCACCTTTTTTCTGGAAAACGCCCTCACAGAAGGCGGCGGCACCAACGTGGTCAACGTGATGCTGGTGGACTTCCGGGGTTTTGACACCTTTGGCGAAATTGTGGTGCTGGGTATCGTCGCGCTCACGGTCTATGCCCTGCTGCGGCGCTTTCGCCCTGCCCGCGAAACCATGGATCTGCCTGCCCAGCAGCGCGCCCTGCCCGCTGACCTGGTCACCGACCTGATCAACCCACGCCAGGCCGCCGACACCGCTGTGGGCTACCTGATGGTGCCCGCCGTGCTGGTGCGGCTGCTGCTGCCCTTTGCCATTCTGGTGGCTATCCACCTGTTCATGCGCGGGCACAACGAGCCCGGTGGCGGCTTTGTCGCAGGACTGGTGTTTTCCGTGGCGCTGCTGCTGCAATACATCGTCTCGGGCACGCAGTGGGTCGAAGCCCACATGCCCCTGACCCCCCGGCGCTGGATTGCCACTGGCCTGCTGTGCGCACTGGCCACGGGGCTGGCCTCCCTGTACTGGGGCTACCCGTTCATGACCACGCACACCGCACACCTGAACGTGCCGCTGCTGGGCGAGATGCACATTGCCAGTGCGCTGTTTTTTGACCTGGGCGTTTTCACGCTCGTTGTAGGAGCCACGCTGGTGATATTGACCTCCATTGCGCACCAGTCGGTGCGCAGCCACCGTTTCCATGCCCGCGTGGCCGAAGACGCGGCCCACCGACCAGGAGAGCAGTGATGGAGACTACCCTGGCGCTGGCCATCGGTGTGCTGACCGGATCGGGCGTCTGGCTGCTACTGCGCCCACGCACCTTCCAGATCATCATGGGCCTGTCTTTGCTGTCCTACGCCGTCAACCTGTTTATCTTCAGTATGGGGCGACTGGGCCTGTCCACCGGCATGGAGCCCGTGCTGCGCCCCGGCGTAGTGCAAGACCTGGCGCATTACGCCGACCCACTGCCGCAGGCGCTGGTACTCACTGCCATCGTCATCGGCTTTGCCATGACAGCCTTGTTCCTGGTCGTTTTGCTGGCATCTCAGGGCCTGTCGGGCACCGACCATGTGGACGGCAGTGAGCCCAGCCAAGGCCAGGAGAACGCATGACGGCGCCCCTGTTGTCTCTGGCCCAGGCCAGCATGCCGCACCTCATGCTGGCGCCCATCGTGCTGCCACTGCTGACGGCCGCGCTGATGCTGCTGCTGCGCGAAGAGCAGCAGCGCCTCAAGCTCACACTCAATGTCGGCTCCACCTTGCTCGGCCTGGTGGTGGCCATTGCCTTGCTGGCCTGGACCGATCAGCAGGGCCTGCCCACCACCCTGGGCGCCTACCTGCCCGGCAACTGGCCCGCCCCCTTCGGCATCGTGCTGGCGCTGGACAGGCTGTCTGCGCTGATGCTGGTGCTGACCAGCATGGTGGGCCTGGCATCAGCCCTGTTTGCCTCGGCGCGCTGGCACCGTGCGGGCGTGCATTACCACCCGCTGTTCCAGTTCCAGCTCATGGGCCTGGCCGGGGCTTTTCTCACGGCCGACCTGTTCAACCTGTTCGTGTTCTTTGAGATCATGCTGGCCGCCTCGTATGGGTTGCTGCTGCACGGCTCGGGGCGGGCGCGGGTCAAATCCGGGCTGCACTACATCGCCATCAACCTGGCGGCCTCATCGCTGTTCCTGATTGGTGTGTCCATGCTCTACGGCATCACTGGCACCCTGAACATGGCCGATCTGGCGCGCAGCATGGCCCAGATTGCCGACAGCGATCGCGGCCTGCTGCACGCTGCTGCCGGTGTGCTGGCCACGGCCTTTCTGATCAAGGCCGCCGCCTGGCCGCTGAACTTCTGGCTGGTGCCTGCTTACAGCGCCGCCACCGCCCCGGTGGGCGCGCTGTTTGCCATCATGACCAAGGTGGGCATCTATGCCATCTTGCGGCTGTGGACGCTGCTGTTTGGCACCGAATCGGGTGCCTCGGCGCTGTTTGGCAGCCTGTGGCTGGTCAGCGGTGGCCTGCTGACCATGGCCTTTGGCGCCATCGGCATGCTGGGCTCGCAGCGCCTGGGGCACCTGGCCGGTTACGCCGCCGTGCTGTCGTCGGGCACCTTGCTGGCGGCCATGGGATTTGGCCACAACCTGGTCACCGGGGGCCTGCTGTATTACCTGCCCGGCTCGACGCTGGCCGTCAGCGCGCTGTTTCTGCTGTGCGACCTGATCGACCGCTGGCGCAGCGAAGGCAGCGGCACCATGCCCTACGAGCCCCACGCCGACGAGGCCCCTTTCCTCAACGCCGAGCTGATGCCCTCCAAGGGCCTGAACCTGGACGAGGACGAAGAGGTGCTGGTAGGCCGCGTGATTCCGGCCGCCGCCGCCTTCATGGGCCTGGCCTTTCTGGCCTGCACGCTGATGGTGGCCGGGTTGCCACCGCTGGCCAGCTTTGTCGGCAAGTTCGCCATGCTCACCGCCGTGCTCAACCCGCTGGGCATAGGCGCCTCTGCCGGACACCAGCCGGGCGTGAGCGGCTGGACTTTTGTGGCCCTGCTGATTGCCTCGGGGCTGCTGGCGCTGGTGGCCCTGACGCGCGCTGGCATACGCCACTTCTGGGCCGCCCACGACCGCCCCGCCCCGCAGCTGCGCCTGATTGAGGGCCTGCCCATTGCCGCCCTGCTGCTGTCCTGCGCCGCGCTGGCTGTGGCCGCCGGGCCAGTGATGCGCTACACCCAGGCCACTGCAGACGCCCTGCACTCGCCCGGCACCTACGTGCGCGCCGTGATGTCGGCCCTGCCCGTGCCCAAACCACCAGAGGCGCCCGTGCAGTCCGGCGACCCGGCCACCCCGGCAGCGCCAGCCGCCGCCCAGGAGAAAAAGGCACCATGAAGCGCATCCTGCCCTCGCCCCTGCTGTCGCTGGCGCTGTTTGGTTTGTGGCTGCTGCTCAACCGCAGTGCCAGTCTGGGCCATGTGCTGCTGGCCACCTGCCTGGCCATCGCCATCCCCTTGCTGACTGCGGGCCTGCGCCCCCTGCCCGTGCGGGTGCGCAAGCCCGGCACCATCGTGCGCCTGATGCTCACGGTGTGCGTGGACAGCATGCGCTCCAACTTCGGGGTGATGCGCCTGTTGCTGCTGCCGCACCGGCGTCGCTACCCCCCCGACTTTGTCCATGTGCCCCTGGATGTGCGCGACCCCAACGCGCTGGCCGTGCTGGCCACCATCGTCTGCATCACCCCCGGCACCGCCTGGGCCGAGCTGTCGCTGGACCGCAGCATGCTGCTGCTGCATGTGCTCGAAGTCGAAGACGCCGCCGCCATTGCCGCCGACATCAAACAGCGCTACGAGCGCCCGCTCATGGAGATTTTTGAGTCATGACCTCTCCCATCCTGTCGTGGGCCTTGCCGCTGGCCCTGCTCATGCTGGTGCTGGCCATGGGCTGCACCCTGGTGCGCCTGCTGCGCGGCCCCACCGCGCAAGACCGCGTGCTGGCCCTGGACTGCATGTACCTCAACGCCATGCTGGTGATGCTGGTGCTGGGCCTGCTCTACGACAGCACACACTACTTTGAAGCCGCCCTGCTCATGGCCATCCTGGGCTTTGTCGGCTCGGTGGCCATGGCCAAGTTTTTGCTGCGCGGCGAGGTGATCGAATGAGCGCCTCCGTGCTGCCGCTGTGGGCTGAAATCACCATCGCCGCGCTGGTGCTGTGCGGCGCCGCCATCGCCCTGCTGGGTTCGGTGGGTTTGCTGCGCCTGCCCAGCTTCTTTGAACGCGTGCATGCCCCCGCCATGATTGCCACGCTGGGCTGCTGGTGCACCATGTATGCGGCGCTGCTGTACTTTTCACTGCGCGGCGGCAGCCTGGCCGCACACCTGCTGCTGATTGCCGCCTTCATCGCCATCACTGTGCCCATCACCACCATCTTTCTCATGCGCGCCGGGCTGTTCCGGGCCCGCCAGGCACGGCGCCCCGGCATCCCTCCCAGCCTGAGCCGGATCACGCCGTCGGATGTTCGTGACTCCTGAAACCATAGCTGCTCGCGCCCGCCACACAAGCCTTGCAGGCGCTTTTGACCTGATTTTCTCTGCGGGCCACCAGGGTGTGCCGTTGGTACCAGGCACCCCCACACCACCCGCCAGCGGCGCACGCCGCAGCGCATTGCCGCCATGTCCCTGACCGCCATCGCCAGCATTTGCATCGGCGCCAGCCTGGGCGCGCTGGCGCGCTGGCGCCTGGGCCTGTGGCTCAGTGCCGGGGCCGCCCTGCCCTGGGGCACGCTGGCGGCCAATCTGGTGGGCGGCTACTTGGTGGGCGTGTGCGTGGCCGCCTTCCAGGCGCTGCCGCAACTCGACCCGGCGTGGCGGCTGGCCCTGGTCACTGGCTTTCTGGGCGCGCTCACCACCTTTTCCAGCTTCTCCGCCGAAGTAGTCGCCCTGCTACAGCAAGAGCGCTACCTGCTGGCGCTGGGCTGGAGCACGCTGCACCTGCCGGGCTCGTTGCTGATGACGGTGCTGGGCATCAAAAGCACTACACTTTTCATAGCTTACTGCGCCCGATAGACGCGGCCTGCAAGCCATTTTCAGTCAAACCTTTCTTGAGACTCTCCTGCACCCCATGGATGCCACTACCCAACTCAACGAACGCCGCCTGGCCGATGCCTGGGCCGAGCTGCACCTGCACGCCACCAACGGCAACCCGCTGCACGCAGACGCCCACCGGCTGGCCTTTGCCGACCCCGAATTTCTCTTCCGGCGCGAAACCCGTGGCATCCGCTTCCAGCTCGAAATGCTCAAGCCCGATCTGGGCCAGGCCGAGCAAGGCATAGAAAACACCGTGGTGGTCTATGGCAGCGCCCGCTTTGTGGCGCCCGACGAGGCCGCAGCGCAACTGGCCAGCGCCCAGGCGGGCGGCCACCCCGAGCACATCGCCCTGGCCGAGCGCGCCGTGCGCAACGCGGCTTACTACGCCCAGGCACGCCAGTTTGCCCGCCTGGTGGCCGAATACAGCAACCAGCAGACGCCCGACCAGCGCATCTACATCTGCACCGGCGGCGGCCCCGGCATCATGGAAGCGGCCAACCGGGGCGCCCACGATGTGGGCGCGCCCAGCATCGGGCTGAACATCCTGCTGCCGCACGAACAAAGCGGCAACCGCTTCATCACGCCCACGCTGAACTTCAAGTTCCACTACTTTGCGCTGCGCAAAATGCACTTCATGATCCGGGCCAAGGCGCTGGTGGCCTTCCCCGGCGGCTTTGGCACGCTCGATGAGCTGTTCGAGGTGCTCACCCTGGTGCAAACCGGCAAGGCCAAGCCCGTGCCCATCATCCTGTTTGGCAGCGAATACTGGAAGCACCTCATCAACTTTGACGTGCTGGTGCAAGAAGGCACCATCAGCGCCCAAGACCTGGACTTGTTCCACTACACCGATGACCCGGTGCAGGCATGGCAGCACATCCAGCGCTTTTACCAACTGC
>ERZ724524.3184-NODE-3184-length-10434-cov-5.169091_pt1 | contig 10434 bp, 8 predicted proteins | sample MGYA00376057_ERZ724524 | MGnify/ENA primary metagenome ERZ724524 (study PRJEB28724, sample SAMN07190888) | wastewater metagenome | isolation source: influent of sewage treatment plant in Hong Hong | place: USA: Christiansburg, Virginia | collected 2016-03-01 ...
ACTTTGTGCAGCACAGCAACGGCCTGGTCTACGTAGGCGACAACCTGCAGGACCGCCTGTACGAAATCAACACCCAGACCGGCGCCTACACCGTCTACCGCGTGCCGCCGCAGCCGGGAGACAACCTCGGTGGCCTGCTGGCCGGACGCCTGCGTGACTTCCCCAAGCACGAGACCTACCAGGGCATCCACTCGCTGGTGGAGGCACCCACGGACGGCCACATCTTTATCACACCGTCCTACCAGCGGCGCCTGATCGAGTTCGATCCCAAGACCAAGCAGTTTGTGAACCACGAGATCGGCAGCGGTTTCTACCCGCACACCGTGCGCATGGATGCCAAGAACCGCGTCTGGTTCACGCTGGCCCTCAGCAACCAGATCGCCATGTACGACCGCGCCGCCGACAAGTTCACCACCTATGACCTGCCGTTTCGCTCCTTCATGGAAAAGATGACGGTGAAGATGACGCCCTTCTTCTTCAAGCTCATCGGCTGGGGCCTGCCCGTCACCAACTGGGTGAAGATCGACCACGTTTCCACCGGCGTGCCCCTGCCCTACGGCATCGAGGTCACGCCCGACGGCAAGGTCTGGGTGGCGCGCCTGCACACCAACGAGATCGCCTCGCTGGACCCCACCACCGGCGAGATCACGATGATCCCCACCCCGCTGAAGGCCCCGCGCCGCCTGCGTGCCGACCGCGATGGCAATCTGTGGATAGGCATGTTCAACGAGTCCGCCATCCTGCGCTACGAACCCGCCAAAGCCCAGTTCACCACCTTCAATCTGCCGGTGCAGCCCGTCGGCAGCGACACGCCGTATTCGCTCAACGTGGACCGCAAGCGCCACCAGGTGTGGGTCACCGGCACCAACTCCGACGGCGTGCACCGGCTGGACATCGCTTCGGGAAAGTGGACGCACTTCCCGCTGCCGCGCAAGGCCACCTTCACCCGCGATGTGGAATTCACCGACGATGGCCGCGTGCTGTTGACCAATGGCAGCTTTCCGTCCTGGCACATTGAAGACTACCAACCCACCTTCATCCAGCTCAACCCCGAAGGTGCAGCGCGATGATGGGTCGTCTGGGGCCATTCTTCGTGTCGTGCCTGCTGGCGTTCACCGCTGGCCACATGTTCAACTACACCGTCATCCTGTACCTGCAGGAGGTGGTGGGCTCGGACCTGCTGTCGGGCATAGGCTTTGGCCTGGCCTTTGGTAGCAGCATCGTGTTTGGCTGGTTTGCCGGCGTAGTGTGCGACCGCATGCCGCCGCACCGGGTCATCCACGGTGCACAGGCATTGTTTCTGGTCGGCCTGGCCTGCCTGTGGTGGGCGCACAGCGGCGCGGGCGAGCAGACCCGTGTGGCCTGGGTGCTGGTCGGCGCCTTTTGTGGCGGCCTGGCCTGGTCGTTTGTCGGCCCGGCGCGGCTGACCACGCTGGCGCAAATGGCACGCCCTGACGAGCTGCGCCCGGCCACCATCGTCTTCAACCTGCAGGTGCTGGTGGGCTTTGGCCTGGCACCGCTGCTGATCGGCGTGGTGCGCAGCCGCGCGGGTTGGGGGGCGGTCATGGGGTTGTCAGCAGGTGGCTTTGTGCTGGCCTCCCTGCTGATTGCCAACTTGCGCACCCAGGCCAACGCCACGCCCAGCGGCAACTCGGTACTGGCCGACATTGGCGAGGGCTTTCGCGTGGTCGGTGCCGACGCTCTGCTCAAGCAGCTGATGCTGGCCGCCGTACTGGGTTACGCCATGACCGGACCGCTGCAAATTTTGTTGCCCAAGCTGGCACGTGAGATCCTGCATTTAAGTGAGCTGCAGCGCGGCGCCTACCTGGGCCTGCTGGCGCTGTCGCTCATCGTCGGTGGCGTCACCGCGCTGGCGCTGGCCAAACACGTCCACCATGGTCGTGTGATGTTTGGCGGCATCGTGGCCGGCTGCCTGGTGTTTGCGTCGCTGAGCCAGATCGGCAGCGTGGCCCTCTCGGCCACGGGGTTGGCCTGCGTCGGCATCGCCGGTGGCATGGTCATAAGCCTGGTGGTGTCGGGCATCCAAGCCCATGCACCGGCTGCGATGCGCGGGCGGGTCATGAGCATGTATGCCATCACCTCGCAGGTGGTGCCTGCCTTGTCGGGTGTCGCGGCAGGGGCGTTGGTGAATGCGGTGGGAGTGACTTCTGCGATTCAGCTTTCAGGCTTGGTGCTGGCTGGCATCGTGGCGCTGGCATCCTGGCGCATGGGGCGTCTGCGCCGGTATTCCGGGCAGAATGCATGAGGTAAATCGGCCGGTAGCCCTCGTGGAATAAGTACATATAGCTATACAAATCATAGCGATGCGGTGTTGCGAGCAGAGATTGGGGCAGGGGCCCGCGCCTCATGGTGTCAAACGCCCACAAATCGGCGCAGGCCCCTGCCCCAATCTCTGCGGGCTACGGTGCTTCACGCCTAGAATTGCCTGAAGCAATTTACGGACTCTGCAAAATACATTTGTTAGGCCCTAGAGAATGTTGTCCCTCGACTCCGGAAATTTCGTCCTCCGCCCATCATCAGATGAAGATGTTCCATCCATCGTAGAGGCCGTGCGCGAATCCACGGCTACGGTCGGTGCCTGGATGAGTTGGGCAACACCGAGCTATTCGCATGCAGAAGCCATTGCCTGGATTCGAGCATGTGAGGTCAGCCGCACGGAAGGCACTGGTTACGAGTTCGGCATCTTCTCATCGGCGACTGGTCGCTTCGTCGGCGCAGCTGGCCTGAACCAGTTCAACAAGGTGAACAACTTCTGCAATCTCGGCTACTGGGTCCGAGAATCAGCTCAGCGTCAAGGGGTCGCTACTGCTGCCGTCGCTGCGCTTCGCAACTACGCGTTCAACGGACTCGGTCTTACGCGGGTTGAGATAGTGGCAGCAGTGAGCAACGGGGCAAGCCTATCGGTCGCACGCAGGGCTGGTGCTACGTTGGAGTGCACGGCCAGAAACCGGTTGCAACTTCACGGAAGGCCGGTCGATGCTTGTGTGTTCTCCTTCGTTCCGGCGCCTGGGGCCTAACCCCTTGGTCGCGCTGCTCGCGGAGGCCTCGCACAGGACACTTCAGGAGAACCCATGTTCGATCACGTCAAATTCGGAGTCAGCGACTACGTTGCGAGCAAGGCGTTCTTCCTCAAGGCACTCGAACCGCTCGGCACAACTGTTGTTACGGAATGGCCACCGAACGGAGTGGAGCTTAGCCAACCTGAGGGCAAGGTTTCATTGTGCTTGTTCCAAACCGAAGAGAAGCCGGCGCATCTGCACCTGGCGTTCACGGCCGAGAATCGCCAACAGGTCGATGCTTTCTATCGCGCCGCGCTGAAGGCGGGTGGCACCGACCATGGTGCGCCGGGTCTGCGCCCGCACTACCACGCAAACTACTATGCAGCCTTTGTCATCGGTCCGGACGGGCACAACATCGAAGCGGTTTGCCATGAACGCGTCATTTGAAGGCGATCTCGGTTTTGCGCATCGCAAGCGCAGGAACGGAGACAGCGAAGGTGAAACCAATTGGAGAGCAAGATGCCACATCGAACCGGGAGTTGCCTTTGCGGAGCCGTCCAGTACAAGGTCCATGGAGAGCCGTTGATCGCCAGGATTTGTTGGTGCCGCGTTTGTCAGAAGATTTCTGCCAACGGAACCGCAAACGCCATCTTTCCGAGCGCTGCGATCGAAGTCGCCGGCGCAATGAACTGCTTCACCAGCACGGCAGACAGCGGCAATCAGATCTCACGCCATTTCTGTCCTGTCTGCGGCAGCCATCTGTTCGCCAACTCTTTGGCGACACCGCAGTTCAGAGTCGTGCGGCTCGGCACACTGGACGACCCGTCGTCCATCCGGCCCGAGGTCAACATGTGGTCAGCCAGCGCGCCAAGCTGGGCTTGCCTGAACCCAACCCTCAAGTTGGAGTCTCAGCAACCGGCGCCACTTCAGCCAATGCGAGGTGCGGGCTAACATCACACGCAGCGAGAGCCGACGCACGGTCCCGCAAGACGCACCATTCAATGCCCACCTTCACCACCCAGCCCCTCTCCCCGTCCACGTGGCCAGACTTCGCAGCGCTGGTCGAGCGGCACAACGGTGTCTGGGGCGGATGCTGGTGCATGGAATTCCACCCCGAGGGCAAGGTGCGCGGCGCACATCGCCGCGCGCAGAAAGAGCAACGGGTGCAACAGGGCACGACGCATGCGGCACTGGTGTACGACGACTCTGCCACCTGTGTCGGTTGGTGCCAGTTTGGCCCACCGGAAGAACTCCCCCGCATTAAGCATCTGCGCGTCTACAGCGAAGTGATCGTTGCACCACCGCAGTGGCGCATCACCTGCTTCTTCGTCGACAAGGCCTACCGAGGACAGGGCGTTTCCTCGGCCGCCCTTGCCGGCGCGCTGGAGCAGATAGCCTTGCTGGGCGGCGGCACGGTCGAGAGCTACCCGGAAGATGTCGCGGACCGCAAGGTGTCGGCCGCGTTCCTCTACAACAGCCGCCTGTCGATGTTTGAGCGCCAGGGCTTCGAGCGGGTTCGCCGCCTCGGCAAGAACCATTGGGTCGTGGCCAAGGTGGTGCAGGCAATCGCGGGATGAGGCAGTTGCCGGTTACACCACGCTGAATCCGCTTTCACACCGCCTCCAGCCGCTCCACCATGTCAGGAAACTGCGCCACCATACGAATCAGCAACGCTGCCTGGGCGTTGGGTTTGGCGCGGCCCTGCTCCCAGTTCTCCAGCGTGCGCGGGTTGGTGCGCAGGTAGCGTGCAAACACGGGGCGTGACAGGTGCAACTGCTCGCGCACACTCACCACGTCCTGAGGCGACAGCACCGGCGCGGGCTTGCTTTCGACCTTGAAGGTACGCAGCGTGAGCTTGCCTTCGCGCTGGGATTTCAACGCGTCGAAGCCTTCGGTCAAATCGGCAAAAATATCGCGTTTCTTGGTCATGGTGCGCTCCTTCATTTGGACTGGCGTTGTTCCAACTCGTCTTTCAACAATTGCTTCAGCACTTTGCGTTGCGCAGGTGTCAGGTCATCTGCCTGGTCTTTGTCGTACACAGTGAAAAGCCAGAACTGATCACCACCTATCCACCAGTAGTAAATCACCCGCAAGCCACCGCGTTTGCCTTTGCCCCGACGGGGATCAGGCTGGCGCAACTTGCGCAAACCACCCGTCCCCTCAATCACATCGCCCATTTCGGGTGTGGCCATCAGTTCCTGCTGAAGCTGGCGGTAGGCCTCGTCGTCCATGTAATCTTTGCGGACTCGCTCAAAAGGAGGGAGCTCAACGAAGGTCGCTTGCATGGGATTTATTATACGTTAGTTGCGTATATTTAATGAAAGGACTAGCACTTTGAAACGCTGGCCCGCCAGGGCAGGCGTTTCGCTGCATCGCTGAAGGGGTCGATGATGGCGGCCTGGGGGCGCTCCATCATGACGCAGGTGGTGCCGCGGCGCAGGCGCACGTGATCGTTGTCGATGCGATCTTCCGTCCATGGACCCGACTCCGCGGCAGCGGCGGCGATCTGGCGTTCGACCGTCATCGGCAAACGCCCATGGTAGGGGGACCGGTCCGCAAAGCTCGGGGCCACCAGGGGTGCCAGCGCCTGGCGCGAAAGAGTCAGGTTCAGGGCTGGCGCGGGTGCCGTCGGGGCTTCAGTCGAAGCGCTTTCGGCCGATGGCGCCGCTACCGCACTATCCGCAGCAGGAAGCGCCGATACGGCGGCCCGGGAACGCTCCGTGGCGTCACCACGGCGCAGCGGATCAGCAGGGGGCACCGGCTCGGGCCGCAGCCGCTTCGCAACTTCAGTGGAGAGCGTCGGCAGCGTCGGCAACCAGACCGCGATGGAAGGCGCCACCACCGCGCTCGGGTAGGCACGCATGGCGCTGCCCATAGACCACCATGCCAACAGACCCATGAGATGCAGGCCCACGATCACCAGGCCGACGCTGGCCTGGCGTGCACGGTGCGGCGGGCTGATGCGCAAAGCCCTGTCTTCCCGAATGACCATCTGTACTTGCTCCCTCTTCGCCAAGAGCCCGAAGTATAGGAGGCAGCAATCAGCGTATGAATCGCCCCTCGCGCGACACCATGGTCAGCTCCACAAAGCGCGATGCGTTCAGGCTGGATTCGTTGAAACTCACGCTGAAGCCGCCCAGGTCCAGGTTCTTGATGGCCCAGGTGCTGTCGATGAAACCGCTGCGTGTGGGGTTGCGTCCGGCGCGGCGCAGGGCTTCGGCAAAGACCCGGGCGTTGATGTAGCCCTCCAGCGCCAGGTGCGATGGCTCCAGTGGCACCTGCGCGGCCTTCCAGGCCTGTTGAAAGTCGCGCACCACGGGCATGACCAGGTTGCCGGGCAGCGGCACGATTTGCGAGATGGCCATGCCGGTGGCGTCCGCTCCCAGGGTCTTGATGGTGGCCGCAGCGCCCATGATGGACAGGGCATACAGCGGCATGCCCTTGCGTTCCAGCCGGGACGCCTTCACAAAGTCGATGGTGGGTTTGCCCGCCAGACCGACCAGCACGGCTTCGGGCTCGGACTGCGCGATCTTCTTGGCCGCCGCTGCCGCATCCGAGGAGTTGTTCTCCACCGTGGCCACCATGATGGCCTCCAGCTTGTGCTTGGCCATGGCTTGCTGGGTTGCGGTAAACACTTCCTTGCCAAACGAATTGTTCTGGTAGGCAATGGCAATGCGCTTGATGCCGATGGTGGCCAGGTGCTGCACCAGCTGTTCGGCCTCGTCCGCGTAGCTGGCGCGGATGTTGAATACGGTGCGGACGTTCTTGGGACGCACCGACAGTGCGCCGGAAAACGGCGCAAAGAACGGCATGTCCGACTCGATCACATGGGGCAGCATGGCTTCTATCATGGGTGTTCCCATGCAGTTGAAGAGCGCGAAGTTGCCGCGGTCCTCCATGAAGCCGTTGACGTTGGCCAGCGCGCGCTTCACGTCGTAGCCATCATCGGCAACGGTCAGCTCAATGGCGCGGCCGTGCACGCCGCCTTTGGTGTTGACCGCGGCGAAGCAGGCCTTGGCGCCCTGGTGCATGGCCTGGCCCAGCTCACCCAGCGGTCCGCTCAAGGCGATGGACTGGGCGATCCTGATCGGACCGGATTCGTCCGCGTGGGCCGGCAGTTGGCCGGCCAGTGGCAGGGCCGCCAGCGCGCCCAGCACCCGCCGACGCGACAACTTTGCAGAAACAGACGTGGGGGACATGCGGACTCCGGGGCCAAGAGAAAGACGCCGATGCTACGCCCCGTATGGACTGCAAAATGTCCGTGAAACGACATTTGAACGACTTTATTGTGGGTACATTCCCTAGGCCCAGCGCGCCTGATTTTCAGGCCCTTTATCGCCCCTTGGCGGTACTATGTTGGCATGTCCCACACCACCTCCCCACCCCAGTCGGTCGCACGCCGGCTGACCCTTCTCTCCATCGGCATCATCGCCGCCATCTTGGTGCTGCTGGCCATTGGCATCGGTCTGGTGGCCGGGCGCACGGCGCGCCAGCAGGTGCAGGATTCAGTCGCCGACAAGGTGCAGAGCATCGCCAATGCCATGGCCGCCACGGACGACACGCAGCGCGACCTGGTGCAGCGCGCCGCCAAGACCTTGCAGCAATCCTTTGAAGCCACCCTGACGCAAGACCCGGCCACGGGCGAGATCAAGAGCTATGGCGCCACGGTCAACAACAACTTCAGCGAAGTGGACAGCTTCACCGGCAGCACCGGCAACCTGGGCACCGTATTTGCCCGCAAGAGCGACGACTTTGTACGCATCACCACGTCGCTGAAAAAACCCGATGGCGAGCGCGACCTGGCCACCACGCTGGAGCGCGCCCATCCCGCCTACAAGCTGGTACTGGCAGGACAGCCCTACACTGGGCGCGACGTGATGTTCGGCAAGCCCTATATGGCCCACTACGAGCCCCTGAAGAATGCCGAGGGCAAGGTCATAGCCATCCTGTCGGTGGCGCGGGACCTGACACCACTGCAGGCCGATCTGAACCAGCAGGTGGCCAACGCCAGGTTCTTTGACACCGGCGGTGTGTATGTCATCGATCCACGCAGCACGCCGGCCGATGCCGTGTTTCTGGTCCACCCCAGCGCCAGCGGCAAGAAGCTCAGCGATGTCTCGCCGCGGGCCGCGGATTTTCTAGATGCGCTGGCCGCCGCCGACGACGGCCGGGTGGATGGGGCCGCCGCGCTGCTGCAGGCCGACGCCACAGACCGTTGGGCACTGATGCGCAAGGTCAAGAGCGGCAGCGCCTGGGTGATTGCCGAGGTCTCGCAGCGCGAATCCACACGGCAGCACTGGAGCAATATGGCCATGATCTGGGGATTGATGGTGCTGGCCACCGTGCTGCTGGCGGCCGCCATCTTTGTGGCCGTGCGCCGCACCGTGGGCCAGCCGCTGCGTGAACTCACCACCGTGGTCAAGGCCGTGGCCGACGGCGACCTGACCCAGTCCTTCCAGTCTGACGGCAACGATGAAATCGGGGCGCTGGTGCGCGAGGTTGAGGGCATGCGCATACGCTACCAGACGGCCCTGTCCCAGGTGCGCGCATCCGTGGACAGCATTGGCACGGCCAGCGCCGAGATCGCCAGTGGCAACCATGATCTGAGCACGCGCACCGAGCAGACCGCCAGCAACCTGCAGCGTACCGCCTCCAGCATGGAGCAGTTGACCGCCACGGTGCGCCAGTCGGCCGATTCGGCCCGCCAGGCCAACCAGCTGGCCGCGTCGGCGGCCGAAGTGGCGGCACGGGGTGGCGCAGTGGTGGGCCAGGTGGTCACCACCATGGACGACATCAACCACAGCTCACGCAAGATTGCCGACATCATCAGCGTCATTGATGGCATCGCCTTCCAGACCAACATCCTGGCGCTCAATGCCGCGGTGGAGGCCGCCCGCGCTGGCGAGCAGGGTCGCGGCTTTGCCGTGGTGGCCAGCGAGGTGCGCAGCCTGGCCCAGCGCTCTGCCGAGGCGGCCAAGGAGATCAAGAACCTGATCAACACTTCGGTCGACAAGGTCACATCGGGCAGCGCGCTGGTGCAAAACGCCGGCACCACCATGGATGAAATCGTCAATTCCGTGCAACGGGTCAGCGACATCATTGGCGAGATCAGTTCCGCGGCCAGCGAGCAGTCCGACGGCATTGGCGAGGTCAACCACGCGGTGAACCAGCTCGACCAGATGACCCAGCAAAACGCCGCACTGGTGGAAGAATCCGCCGCGGCGGCATCGAGCCTGCAGGAACAGGCCCAGCGCCTGGCGCAGGCCGTTTCGGTGTTCCGGCTCGGCGACTAACGCCGGCTGCGCACCGCTTGGGCCAGGTCTTCCAGCACCGGCACCGTGTCGTCGAAGGCCAGGCAGCCATCGGTGATGCTCTGGCCATAGGTCAGTACCTGGCCGGGTTTCACGCTTTGTGCGCCGGCCACCAGGTGGCTCTCCAGCATGACGCCGATGATGGCGCGCTGGCCGGCGGCTATTTGCGTGGCCACATCGTGCGCGACCTCGGGCTGGCGCTCGAAGCGCTTGCCGCTGTTGGCGTGGCTGCAGTCCACCAGCACGGCGTTGGGGGCGCTGGCCTTTTGCAGCAGCACGGCCGCCTGCGCAATATGCTCAGCTGCAAAATTCGGACCGCTGCGGCTGCCGCCGCGCAGCACCAGGTGGCCGTGCGGGTTGCCGGAGGTGGTCAGCACGGCGGGCGCGCCCTCGTGCGTCAGCGACGGAAAGCAGTGCGGGTGCTGGGCCGACTGGATCGCGTCCACCGCCACCTGCAGGTCGCCATCGGTGCGGTTCTTGAAACCCACGGGCATGGACAGACCGGAGGCCAGCTCGCGGTGGATCTGGCTCTCCACCGTGCGCGCGCCAATCGCGCCCCACGACACCAGGTCGGCGTAGTACTGGCCCAGCGTGGTATCCAGAAATTCGGTGGCAATGGGCAGGCCCTCGGCGGTGATGTCCAGCATCAGCTTGCGCGCCAGGCGCAGGCCGCGGTTGATCTGGAAGCTGCCGTCCAGCGCCGGATCGTTGATCAACCCTTTCCAGCCGACCACGGTGCGGGGCTTCTCGAAATACACGCGCATCACCACCAGCAGGTCGTCGGCCAGACGCGCCGCCAGCGGTGCCAGCCGGCGCGCATAGTCCAGCGCCGATACCGGGTCGTGCACCGAACACGGCCCCACCAGCACCAGCAGCCGGTCGTCCTGCCCCAGAATCACCTGGGCCACCGCGCGGCGGGCCTGCTGGATGGCGAGCGCACCGGCCTCGCCCAGTGGCAGCTCGTCTTCGAGAATGGCGGGCGAAATCAGCGGGCGCACGCTGCGAATGCGAATGTCGGCGGTAGAGGGCATGGGGATGGTGTTGAGGGGGGTGTGAGAGCGAGCGTTGTATTTTAGAGTCCGCACCGGGTGATGGACTATCAT
>ERZ724524.3185-NODE-3185-length-10433-cov-7.234342_pt1 | contig 10433 bp, 6 predicted proteins | sample MGYA00376057_ERZ724524 | MGnify/ENA primary metagenome ERZ724524 (study PRJEB28724, sample SAMN07190888) | wastewater metagenome | isolation source: influent of sewage treatment plant in Hong Hong | place: USA: Christiansburg, Virginia | collected 2016-03-01 ...
CCCTCCCCAGCACGCCACGTCAGCACGGCATGGCTCGCCACCACAAACGTCAGCCAAGAAACAACACGCCATGCCAACACGGCACGGCTCGCCACCACACACGCCAGCCAAGAAAAGAAAAGGCCACGCCACCACACACGTCAATAGAGAAACCCCCGCCCGCCCCGCCACCACACAAACCAGCCAACCAACGAGCAGGTAAAACCCCTGCCCGTGTCAGGCCAAAACCCGGACTGCACCGCAATGGGTCACTGATAATCCGGCGCATGTCTGAACGTGTCATACCCCTGATCGACCACCGCATGCGCACCCTGACGGCCACGTTGCCCGCGCACCAGGTGCATGCCACCGGCCTGCTGGGCGACGGACTGGGCCGTCCGCTGCGCGACCTGCGCATCAGCGTGACCGACCGCTGCAACTTCCGGTGCAGCTACTGCATGCCCAAGGAAATTTTTGACAACACCTACACCTACCTGCCGCACAGTGCCTTGCTGTCGTTCGAGGAAATCACCCGCGTGGCGCGGCAGTTTGCGGCCCACGGTGTGCAGAAAATCCGCCTGACCGGGGGCGAGCCGCTGCTGCGCAAGCACATCGAAGTGCTGATTGCCCAACTGGCCACTCTGCGCACGCCCGAAGGCCAGCCGCTGGAGCTGACGCTGACCACCAACGGCAGCCTGCTGCGCAAAAAAGCCCGCGCCCTGAAAGACGCGGGCCTGCACCGCGTGACCGTGAGCCTGGACGGGCTGGACGATGCCACCTTCCGCCGCATGAACGATGTGGACTTTCCGGTGGCCGATGTACTGGACGGGCTGGCCGCCGCCCGCGAAGTGGGCCTGGGTGCGCCCGTCAACGGCGGCCCCAGCGGGCTGAAGATCAACATGGTGGTCAAGCGCGGCACCAACGACGACCAGATTCTGCCGATGGCCCGCCACTTCCGGGGCAGCGGCATCACGCTGCGCTTCATCGAATACATGGATGTGGGAGCCACCAATGGCTGGTGCATGGATGAAGTGCTGCCCAGCGCCGAGGTGGTGGCCCGCATCCATGCCGAGCTGCCGCTGGTGCAGCTGGAGCCATCGGCCCCCGGCGAAACCGCCGAACGCTGGGGCTATGCCGGAGCCGACGGCCAGCACGACCCCACGCTGGGCGAAATCGGCGTGATCAGCAGCGTGACCCAGGCCTTCTGCGGCGACTGCAACCGCGCCCGCCTGTCCACAGAGGGCCAGCTCTACCTGTGCCTGTTTGCCACCCAGGGGCACGACCTGCGCAGCCTGATCCGGGGCGGCACCGCGCCCGACGGCAGCACACTGCCCCCGGCCAGCGACAGCGAACTGGCCAGCGCCATCGGCCACATCTGGCAAGGCCGCACCGACCGCTACTCCCAGCTGCGTGCCAGCCTGCCCCCCGATGTGGCGGTGGGCAACGGTGGCAAACGCATTGAAATGAGCTACATCGGGGGCTGAGCTGAGTCCGCCCAAAGCCAGTGCAGATACACACGATCAGAACAAGCATGTCATCCATTCTTCCCATCAATCTTGACCATCTGCTGCACTTCCAGGGCGTGGAATCGGCGCGGATTGAGTTCAAGGCTTCCTGGGATGAAAAGACTACCGGCGCACAGGTCATTCGCACAATCTGTGCATTCGCCAATGATTTTCAGAATCTGAACGGGGGATACATCGTGATCGGTGTGGCCGAATCCAATGGCGCAGCCGTGTTGCCACCGAAAGGCCTGTCCCCCGCCGAGCTGGAGCAGGCACAGCAATGGATTCGCGGGCGCTGCAATGTCATCGACCCAATTTACCAGCCCGTCCTGTCGCCTGAAACCATTGCAGGCGTTCATTTGCTGGTGATCTGGGCACCTGGCAGCCAGACCCGCCCCCACCAGGCACCCGAATCCCAGGAAAAAGGCGCTGCCCGCAAATTCTTCATTCGCCTGGGCTCGGAAACCGTGGATGCCGACAGCAAGGCCGAACTGAAAACCCAGCTCATCCAACTGACTGCACGCGTGCCGTTCGATGACCGGCGAGCCCTTCAGGCCAGCGTGCATGACATCCGGGAAACCAAGGTGCGCGAGTTTTTGCACGATGTGGGCAGCGGCCTGGTGGATGAGCAGGACACCCGCACCCTGTACCGCAATTTGCGCATAGCCGAGCCTGTCAACGGGCACGATGCCCCAAGAAACATCGGATTGCTGCTGTTCAGCCAGAACCCCGAGCAATGGTTTGCGGGAGCGCGGATTGAAGTGGTTCAGTTTTCCGGCGACCCGGCGGGCAACGTGCTGGAAGAGAAGGTATTTGCCCAGCGTCCCGTCCATGAACAAGTCCGGGAATGTCTGGCCTACCTCGAAAATCTGTCGGTGCGGCTGATTCAGAAAATACCCGGCAGAACCCAGGCGGCACATTGGGTCAGCTACCCGTCGCTGGCATTGCGCGAGGCGTTGGTGAACGCGGTTTACCACCGCTCATACGATGGCGAACCGGAGCCCACCAAAATTTACCTCTACCCGGATCGCATGGAAATCATCAGCTATCCGGGGCCAGCACCGGGCATTGAGCAGCCACACCTCGACGGCCTGGCACCTTTGCCGCCAGTGCCTGCCAGAAACCGGCGCATCGGGGAGTTTCTGAAAGAGCTGAAACTGGCTGAAGCCAGGGGCACCGGCATTCCCAAGGTACGCAGGGCCATGCAACAGAATGGATCGCCCGCACCACGGTTCGATTTTGATGCCAGCCGCAGTTACTTCCGAGTCACCCTGCCAGCCCACCCCGAGTACCAGTCCATCCTGGCCCTGCAAGATGTGGCAGGCTTGCGTGCGGTGGGCGACACGGCTGCCGTGCTGCGGCGGCTGAAAGAAGCTGTCGAGCAAAACCCCGCATCGTTGAGCGTGGTACTGGAGCTGGCACGCGAGTTCATCGCACGGGGTGACATCCATGCTGCCGAAAGCCTGTGCGAACACCACAAAAAAGCCCAGCCCATCGGCAACCCCGCTGCATTGATCACCCTCATTGCCGGGGCCTACCTCGATCAGGCAAAGGCATCCGATGCCATCCGCTGGCTGGATCGGCTGCCGATGCTGGACACCGTCAGTGACGCATTCGATGCGGCCATCCAGGAAAAACGTGCAGGCCGATACGAGCGGGCACACCGCTTTTTCCAGGCTGCTGGCGATGCCGTCATGGGCGATGTGAAAGCCCTGCATGAGTTTGCGCAGGTCAAAATGAAACTGGCCGACAAACAGCACCCCAGAAGCCGGCAAGGCAACCCAGCCATCCAGCAGCGATTTCTGAGGGAAGCCAAAGAGATGCTGCAACGGGTGGTGCAAATGGAAGCCCCACGCACTCGGCATGCCTGGGCTTGGTTTGATTTGGGCAGGGTCATGAAAGACCTGCGCATGCCAGCCCAGGATATTCGCCACGCCTATGAGCAGGCAGCCAACCTCATACCCGATGAAAACCGCTTCAAAGAAGCACTGGCTCGCATGGCTCCCCAACAATGAACGATCTTCAGTCCATGAACACCCCCAATCCGTCAGCAGAACACTCTCCCCGCATCCCCCTCGCTCCCGGCGACATCACTGGTCTGGTGCTGGCCGGGGGCCGGGGCAGCCGCATGGGCGGCACCGACAAGGGGCTGCAAAACTTCCACGGCACGCCGATGGCGCTGCACACGCTGCTGCGCCTGCAAATGCAGCAAGGCGGCTGGGTGGGGCAGACGCTGGTCAACGCCAACCGACACCTCGCGGCCTACGAGGCATTCGGTGCGCCCGTGTGGCCCGACACGATGAACGACTATGCCGGGCCGCTGGCCGGTTTCCTGACCGGGCTGGAACACTGCGAAACTCCCTGGATGCTGACCGTACCCTGCGACACCCCCCGTTTTCCGCTGGACTTGGCCGAGCGCATGGTGCAGGCCGTGGTGCGATCCGGGGCCGACATTGCGATGGCCGCCGCGCCCGAAGAAGACGGCAGCGTGCGCAGCCAGCCGGTGTTCTGCCTGCTGCATGTCGATCTGCTGGCCAGTCTGGTGGCCTTTACCCAGGCCGGTGGGCGCAAGATTGACCGCTGGACGGGGCAGCACCACACGGTGCTGGTGCCGTTTGACCAGCCAGGCGACGACCCGCGCGCCTTCTTCAACGCCAACACGCTGTCTGACTTGCAGGCACTCGAAGCGCCCTGAGAGCACGGAGCAGCGCACACCATGAAAAACCTCGAACAGATTGCCGCCGAATTGCAGGGCTACGACCCGCAGGCCCTGAGCGCCGATGCCGTCAACGCCTTTTTGGCCGAGCTGGTGCAACCCCTGTCAGCCAGCACCGACACCGAAACCCTGCCGCTGATGCAGGCCCACCACCGCGTGCTGGCTGCCGACATCATCTCGCCCGTGAGCGTGCCGCCGCACAACAACTCGGCGATGGACGGCTATGCCTTCGACGGCGCGGCCCTGCAACCCGGCCAGCCACTGGTGCTGCAACCCGTGGGCGGCACCGCTTTTGCGGGTGCGGCCTGGCAGGGCAGCGTGGGGCCGGGCCAGTGCGTGAAGATCATGACCGGGGCCATCATGCCCGCCGGGCTGGACACCGTGGTGCCCCAGGAGCTGACCCAGGCCAACGCCGATGGCGGCATCACCATTGCCGCCAACGTGCTGCAACGCGGCGACAACCACCGCCTGGCCGGTGAAGACCTGATGCAGGGCCAGCCCGCGCTGCGCACCGGCCAGCGCCTCACGCCCGCCGCACTGGGCCTGGCCGCCAGCCTGGGCCTGCCCACGGTGACGGTGTTCCGCCGCCTGAAAGTGGCGTATTTCTCCACCGGCGACGAAATCCTCAGTCTGGGCGAGGCCCCGCGCGAAGGCGCGGTGTACGACAGCAACCGCTACACCGTGTTCGGCCTGCTGCAACGCCTGGGCTGCGAAGTCATCGACCTGGGCGTGGTGCATGACGACCCCGCCCGGCTGCAAGCAGCCTTCCGCCAGGCCGCTGCGCAGGCCGATGCCATCATCACCAGCGGTGGCGTGAGCGTGGGCGAGGCCGACCACACCAAGGCCATGATGCGCGAGCTGGCCGCCGACGATGCCTCGGGCCAGAGTGGCGTGGCCTTCTGGCGCATCGCCATGCGCCCAGGCCGCCCGATGGCCGTGGGCCGGTTTGGCCACACCATTCTGTTCGGCCTGCCCGGCAACCCGGTGGCCGTGATGGTGACGTTTCTGGCCTTTGTGCGCCCTGCCCTGCTGCGCATGATGGGCTGCGCCGCCGATGCGCCCGTGCTGCTGAAGGCGCACAGCGCCGAGGCCATCCGCAAAAAACCGGGTCGCACCGAATACCAGCGCGGCACCGTGTTCACCGCCGCCGATGGCAGCCTGCATGTGCGCACCACCGGCAGCCAGGGCTCGGGCGTGCTGCGCTCGATGGTCGAGGCCAACGGCCTCATCGTGCTGCCCCACGCGCAAGGCAATGTGGCCGTGGGCGACGAAGTCAGCGTCATGATGCTTGAATCCAACCTCTGAAAAACACCGCCCGCATGTCACAACATGATTACTCCACCATTGCCGACAGTGCGCTCAATGAACCCGTGACTTGGCCCAGCCTGCGCGACTGGCAGGAACACCTGCTGTCGAACATGCTGCGCACCAGTCTGGCCATTGGCTCCTTGCTGGCAATGGGCAACATCATGTGGGGGGCGTGGGTAAACAACGTTCAGCTCATTCAGCTGGCTGTGGCGGGTTGTGCATGTCTGTGTGCCGTCACACTCGTCAAGGGCATCACCCACGAGGTACGGGCCACGGCATTTGTGTTGCTGCTGGCAGCCACAGGCACAACCATGCTGTTGCTGGCCGGTGTGTTTGGCCTGCTGTGGCTGGGAGCTGTGCCGCTGGTGGCCGCGCTGGTGCTGAACCGGCCTGCCGCACTGGGCACAGCGGTCTTGATCAGCCTGGCCTCTTTTGGCCTGGGCTGGTGGAACGGGGTGGAGCTGACCGCCCCGTTGACCATGCATCCCGACAGCTTCTGGACTTTGCTGGGCCTCAGCTATCTGGGCATCAGCCTGTTTGTGGTCAAGTGGAGCGCCAGTTTGCTGCGCAATGTGGAGCTGGTCATCAAGCAGTCCAGCCGCGTCCAGCAAAAACTGCAACAGGATGCGCTCTATGACAACCTGACTGGCCTGCCCAACCGCCAGTCGCTGCAAAACCGCCTGGGCAATGCCCTGACCCATGCCTACGAAGACATCTCGCAGGTGGCCCTGCTGTTCATTGACCTGGACAACTTCAAAGACGTGAACGACAGCCACGGCCACAGCCTGGGCGACGAGCTGCTCAAACTGGTGGCCCTGCGGCTGAACCAGACCGTGCGCATCCAGGACACCGTGGCCCGCCCCGGCGGCGATGAGTTTGTGGTGCTGCTGACCGGCCTGCCACTGGGCAAGCCCGGTGTGGAAATGGCGCTGGCCGAAGCCGAGCGCCTGCGCCAGATGATGCTGGAGCCGTTCGACACCTCGCTGGGCCCCTACACCACCAGCATCAGCGTGGGCGTGACGGTGCCGCCGCAAACCCGCATCAGCCAGAGCATGGACATGATGCGCGAGGCCGACATTGCCATGTACGAAGCCAAGTCCAAAGGGCGCAACCGCGTGGTGCTGTTCGAAACGGCCATGCAGACCCGCTTGCAGGCCCGCCTGGCACTGGAGCGCGACCTGGCGGTGGCCCTGGAAAAAAACCAGCTGGTGGCCGTGGTGCAGTCGCAGTTCGATGCCAACAACCAGATGGCCGGGGCCGAAATGCTGATCCGCTGGAAGCACCCCGAGCACGGGTTCATTTCGCCTGCCGAGTTCATTCCGCTGGCCGAGCAGACTGGCCTGATTGGCCCGATTGGCGAGTGGATGCTGGAGCAAGCCTGCCAGCTCATCAAACAGTTGCAGGAGCGGGGGATGGACTGCCCGATTTCCGTCAACGTCAGCCCCAAGCAATTCAACCACGCGGGCTTCACGCGCAAACTGCTGAGCATGGTGGCCTCGTACCGGGTGCTGCCGGAGTATCTGGTGCTGGAAGTGACCGAGAGCGTGTTCATCGGCGACATCAGCCAGACCACCCACACCATGAACACACTCACCGCAGTGGGTTTCCGCTTCTCGATGGACGACTTCGGCACTGGTTACTCCAGCCTGAGCTACTTGAAGCGCCTGCCGCTGCACGAGTTGAAAATTGACCGCAGTTTCGTGATCAATCTGCCGTTTGACAACAACGATGTGGCCATCGTGAAAATGATCATTTCCATGGCCGCTACACTCGATTTGCAGGTGGTGGCCGAAGGGGTGGAAACCGCTGAGCAGGCGCAATTCCTGCGCCAGCAAGGCTGCCACAGCTTGCAGGGCTATTACTTCAGCAAGCCCATGTCACCCGAAGAATGGCTGAGCGATGCCCGCTCACTCATCTGGAACTGACACCCGGAGCCAGCCCGCGCTGACAGCAGCCCTGAACGCTTCAGCCACCACACACCCCGGCCCAGGCCGGGTTTTTTTTGAACCTCGACACGGAGAAATGAAATGGGATTGTTTGACTCACTGGTGAGCGCCGCCGGACAGGCTGCGATGGATGCACTGCAAAACAAGACCGGCGCTGCCGATGGCGCTGGCGGTCTGGATGTGATGGGCCTGGCCGGTACGCTGCTGCAACAGGCAGGCGGGCTGTCGGGCGTGGTGGAAAAGTTTCAGCAGGCCGGGCTGGGCGAGGCGGTGCAGTCGTGGGTGGGCACCGGAGCCAACCTGCCCGTGAGTGCCGAGCAGGTCACCCAGGCACTGGGCCCGGACACGCTGCAAAACCTGGTGGCGCAACTCGGCGGCAACTCACCTCAGCTGGGTGCGCTGGTGGCGCAGTTTCTGCCCATGATCGTTGATCAGCTCACCCCGCAAGGCCAATTGCCCGCCGACAACGGCCTGGGCAACCTGGCTGGCTTGGGTGATCTGGGCAACCTCGCCGGGCTGGCCAGCCAGTTTCTGCAACGGGGCTGAGCCTCCTCAGCCTCACTCCGGCGCGTGGGTGTGGGTACGCGCCAGCAGGGTGTACACCGTGGGCACCACAAAAATGGTCAGCAGCGTGCCCAGGCTCATGCCGCCCACAATCACCCAGCCGATCTGCTGGCGGCTCTCGGCCCCCGCGCCAGTGGCCAGCGCCAGCGGAATGGAGCCCAGCACCATCGCCCCGGTGGTCATCAGGATGGGGCGCAGGCGCAGCGCTGCCGACTGCTGCACCGCCGCCAGTTTGGCCACGCCCTGCTCCTGCAACTGGTTGGCAAACTCCACGATCAGAATGCCGTGCTTGGTGATCAGCCCCACCAGCGTGATGAGGCCAATCTGGCTGAACACATTCAGCGTACCGCCGGTGAACTTCAGCGCCAGCAGTGCCCCCACCATCGACAGCGGCACGCTGAGCATGATGATGAAGGGGTCGATGAAGCTCTCGAACTGCGCCGCCAGCACCAGGTAAATGAACAGCAGCGACAGCCCGAACACCACCGCCAGCGAGCCGGATGAATTGCGGAACTCGCGGCTCTGGCCGTTCAGGTCGGTGGTGTAGCCGGGCGGCAGCACCCGCGAAGCAATGTCGTCCATCACCTTGAGCGCATCGCCCAGCGCCAGCTCGGGCGACAGGTTGGCGGTAATGGACGCGCTGCGGCGCTGGCCAAAGTGGTTCAGGTCACGCGGCACCACCACCTCGCGGGTTTTGACCAGCGCGGCCAGCGGAATCATGGTGTCGTTTTTGCCGCGCACAAACAGCTTGTCGATGTCGTCGGGCGTGTTGCGCTGGCTGCTTTCGGTTTGCACCACCACGTCGTATTGCTCACCGTCTTTCTTGTAGCGGGTCACCACCCGGCCACCCAGCATGGTCTGCACGGTGCGGGCAATCGCGTCCACGCTCACGCCCATGTCGGCGGCGCGTTCGCGGTCCACGTCCATGCGGATTTCGGGCTTGTTCAGCCTCAAATCGGTGTCCACCTGCACAAAGCCGGGGTTTTTGGCCAGTTCATCCTGAAACTGGCGCACCACCCTGGACAGGTTCTGGTAGCTGTCGGAGGTGACGATCACAAAGTTGATGGGCCGCTCCCGAAAACCCTGGCCCAGCGATGGCGGCGTGATGGGAAATGCGCTCACCCCCGGCAGCCCGGCAATGCGCGGGGTGATTTCGCGGGCAATCTCCTGGGTGGACTTGCTGCGCTCCTCCCACGGTTTGGCCCGCAAGAACACGTTGGCCTGGGCCACCGTGGGGTTGCCCACAATGCTGAACACCCGGTCAAACTCGGTGTAACCCTGGCCAATTTTTTCAATGGCCTCGGTGTACTTGCGGGTGTAGTCCATCGTGGCCCCGTCGGGCCCGTTGATCACGGTCAGGATCACGCCCCGGTCTTCCAGCGGGGCCAGCTCCTGCTTGATGTCTTTCAGCAAGGCCCAGGTGCCCACGGCGCTGCCCACCATCACCAGCAGCACCAGCCAGCGCACCTTGAGCGAGGCGGCCAACACGGCGGCATAACCGTTGGTGAGGCCGGTGAGCACGCGCTCCATGCCCCGGTCAAACCAGCCGGGGTTGGCGTTGTGCTTGAGCAGCTTGCTGCACATCATGGGCGAGAGCGTCAGCGCCACAAAGCCCGACACCACCACCGAACCGGCCAGCGCCAGCGCAAACTCGGCAAACAGACGGCCCGTGCGCCCCGGCGTGAAGGCCAGCGGTGCGTACACGGCGGCCAGCGTCAGCGTCATGGCCAGCACGGCAAAACCGATTTCTTTTGCGCCCTGGATGGCCGCCTGAAACGGCGGCACACCCTCCTCGATGTGGCGGTAGATGTTTTCGAGCACGACGATGGCATCGTCCACCACCAGCCCGATGGCCAGCACCAGCGCCAGCAGCGTGAGCGTGTTGATGGAAAAGCCGAACAGCGCCATCAGCGCAAACGTGCCGATCAGGCTGACCGGAATGGTCACCAGCGGAATGATGGAAGCCCGCAGCGTGCGCAGAAACACAAAAATCACCAGCGCCACCAGCACCACGGCCTCGAAAATGGTTTTGTACACCGCCTGGATGGAGCGGTCGATGAACACCGAGTTGTCGTTGGCCACATCCACCGTGATGCCCGGCGGCAGGTCGGCACGCACCTTGTCCAGGCGCTCGCGCACGGCGGCAGACAGCACCAGCGGGTTGGCCGTGGCCTGGCGGATCACGCCCAGCGAAATGGCATCGCGCCCGTTCAGGCGCACCGAGGTGCGCTCGTCCTGCGCACCTTCGCGCACGCGGGCCACGTCCAGCAGGCGGATGGGCTGGCCGTTCACGGTCTTGATGGTCATCTGCCTGAACTCGCCCGCCCGCTGCAAATCGGTGGCCGCTGTCACGTTGAACTCGCGCTGGCCGCTCTCGATGCGCCCGGCGGGCACCTCCAGGTTGTTGCGGCGCAG
>ERZ724524.3187-NODE-3187-length-10428-cov-7.200617_pt1 | contig 10428 bp, 5 predicted proteins | sample MGYA00376057_ERZ724524 | MGnify/ENA primary metagenome ERZ724524 (study PRJEB28724, sample SAMN07190888) | wastewater metagenome | isolation source: influent of sewage treatment plant in Hong Hong | place: USA: Christiansburg, Virginia | collected 2016-03-01 ...
GGCCAAGCGGTCATGTCCGACGCATCGCCCCCACCGTGGTCAAAATGAGAATTGCCGAGGGTGATGGGGACAAAATGCGGATTTTTGCTCACTCAACCAACATGACCACAGACGTTCGCATTGCCGGTGTCGGCATGACCGCTTTTGCCAAACCCGGCGCACACCCGCCATACCCCGACATGGCCGCCGCCGCCGTGTCTGCCGCGCTGGCCGATGCCGGTCTGGCCTACACCGACATGCAGCAGGCCTATGTGGGCTATGTGTATGGCGACTCCACCGCCGGCCAGCGGGCGCTGTACGGCGTGGGCATGAGCGGCATTCCCATCTTCAACGTCAACAACAACTGCGCCACCGGCTCCACCGCGCTGTTTCTGGCCCGCCAGGCGGTGGCCAGCGGTATGGCCGACTGCGTGCTGGCGCTGGGCTTCGAGCACATGAACCCCGGTGCCCTGGGCGCGGTGTTCACCGACCGGCCTTCGCCGTTCGACCCCTTTGATGCCGCCACCGCCGAGCTGGTGGGCCGCAGCGACATTCCGCTGGCGCTGCGCTACTTCGGCGGCGCGGGGCTGGCGCACATGCAGCAGTACGGCACGCCGCTGCACACGTTTGCCGCCATCCGCGCCAAGGCCAGCCGCCACGCGGCCAACAACCCGCTGGCCCTGCTGCGCAAACCGCTCACCACCGAAGACGTGATGGCCGCCCCCATGCTGTGGGAGGGTGTGATGACCCGCCTGATGGCCTGCCCGCCCACTTGTGGTGCGGCGGCAGCGGTGGTGTGCTCCGACCGCTTTGCCCGCCAGCACGGTTTGGGTGCGGGCGTGCGCATCCGCGCCCAGGCCATGACCACCGACACCGCTGCTACTTTTGAGGCGCGCGACATGCGCGAGGTGGTGGGTTTTTCCATGGCCCGCGAGGCCGCCCGCCAGGTGTACGAGCAGGCTGGTATTGGCCCGCAGGAGCTGGATGTGGTGGAACTGCACGACTGTTTTGCCCACAACGAACTGCTGAGCTACGAAGCCCTGGGCCTGTGTGCCCTGGGCGGGGCCGAGCGGTTTGTGGCCGACGGCGACAACACCTACGGCGGCCAGATCGTCACCAACCCGTCGGGCGGGCTGCTGAGCAAAGGGCACCCTTTGGGTGCAACCGGGTTGGCGCAATGCACCGAATTGGTTCAGCAGCTGCGCGGCCAGGCCGGGCCGCGCCAGGTGGAAGGTGCCCGCCTGGGTTTGCAGCACAACCTGGGGCTGGGCGGTGCGTGCGTCGTCACGCTGTACGAGCGGGTGGGTTGAGAAGCACACTGCGGGCATCCACCACAACACCGGAGACAACATCCATGACTTCTGCCACCGAATCCCCTGCACTGACTGACCCTGCCGCGCTGCAAGCGTTGCTGTCCGACTGGTTTGCGCCCTGGGTGCAGGCCCTGAACCTGCGGGTAGAAAGCGCCCAGCCGGGTGAAGTGACGCTGCGCCTGCCAGCGGGCGACCACCTCAGCCGCATCGGGGGCATGGTGTGCGGCCAGGCCATGATGTCGGCTGCCGACACGGCGATGGTGCTGGCCATCGTGTCGCAGCTGGGCACACAGCGCCCCATGACCACGGTGCAGCTGAACACGGCTTTCCTGAAGCCGCTGGCCGCCCAGGACGGGCTGGTGACGGCCCGCGTGATCCGGGCAGGCAAAAGCCTGGTGTTCGGCGAAATCGACATCGTGGGCGTGGCCGACGGCAAAAGCGTGTGCCGCGCCAGCACCACCTACGCGCTGCTGTGATGCGCCGCTCAGCTGCCTGACAGCGTGGCCAGCTCGGCGGGCGGGGCCACCGTCACCGAGACGGTGAGCATGGGGTTGCCGCCACCCTGAATCACGCCACGCAGCGGCGACACATCGCCAAAGTCGCGCCCGATGGCCAGAGTCACGTAATCCTGGGTGGGGCGGCCCCAGCCGCAGTGGTTGTTGGTGGGGTCGAAGTCCACCCAGATGCCTGCCGGTGCTTCGCTGGCAGAAGACTGGCTGTCGGCATCGCTGCCGGGCCAAGCTGGCCAGGTGGTGCCCGGCAGGGTGGGGCAGTACACCTGCACCCAGGCGTGCGAGGCATCGGCACCGATGAGGCGGGGTTTGCCCGGCGGTGGCTGGGTCAGCATGTAGCCGCTGACGTAGCGGGCGGGCAGGCCCAGGCTGCGCAGGCAGCCGATCATGATGTGGGCAAAGTCCTGGCACACGCCTTTGCGCTGGGCCAGCGCATCCAGCGCGGGGGTGTCGATGGCGGTGCTGCCGCCCTCGTAGGTCATGCTGGTGTGGATGTGCGTCATCAGCGCCTGGGCGCATTCCAGCAGCGGCTCGCCGGGGCTGAAGATGGCATTGGCAAAGTCGGCAAACAGGGTGCTGCGCGGCACGAAGGGCGAGGCAAAGGTGAACTCGATGGCCGGGTCGTACACGGCCCCGGCGCGGTAGGTGAGGTGTTTGCGCACATCGTCCCAGGCGGGCGAGTCGGGCAGGGGCTGGGGCGGTGTGGTGCTGACCAGGCTGTCGGCGGTCACGCTCAGGTGGGCATGGGGCGTTTGCACCGTGAAAAAACACCGCTGGTTGCCGAACGCATCGGGCGTGTGCAGCGGGGTGACGGTGTCGGGGCTGACTTCCAGCCGGTGGGCCAGCACCGTTTGCCCCGGCACGTTCAGCGGGGTGAGGTGGGCCAGGTGCTGGGCCATGACCACGGGCGGGCTGTAGTCGTAACGGGTCTGGTGGATGATGCGCAGTTGCATGGCGGTGGGGCCGGTGGTGTGGGCGCGGCTGGCCGCTTCAGGCCAGCAGGCTGCGGTTGCCCTGGTCGGCGTGGCTGAAGTGGCGCTGGCTCAGTGCATCCGACAGGCCCATTGCCGAGGTGGTGCAGGCTTGCAGCAGCGTGCGCAGCGGGGTGTACTGGCCATCGGTGCCGGGGTGGCTCAGGTTGGCCAGTTCCCAGCTGCCGGGGTCGGGCAGGTTGGCAAACAGGGTTTGGGCAAAGGCGGGGTCGCCCTGCTCCAGTTTGCGCAGGCGCGAGCGCAGGGTGTCCAGCACCCAGGCCAGCGAGCGGGGGTTGTCGCGGTTGAGCAGCAGCAAGTCCAGCAGGGCCACGGTGTCGCGGCGCTGCTGGTACTGGGCGTGGAAGGTGATGGTGCTGTCGAACAGGGCCACCAGGGCTTCAAAACCGGCGTGCTCGTGTACGCTGCCCGATTCAAAAGCCTGGCGCATGGCCTGGGCCAGGGTGGTCAGGCGCTCGATGTGGCGGCCTATGCTCAGCAGCCGCCAGCCGTTGTCGCGCACCATGCGGTCGGTCTGGGCTCCGGTGATGCCGGCCAGCCATTCGCTGGCAGCCTCCAGGGCGTTGAGGGCTTCCTGGGGGGCGGTTTCGGTGTCGGCATCGACATCGCTGCATTGATCGAGAAATTCGGTTTCGGCGCGTTCAATCAGGTTGCGCTGCTCTTGCGACAGGCGCTCGCGCACGTTGGCTGCGGCCAGGCGCAGGGCTTGGAGGTTGAAGCCCACGCTGTAGCTGCTTTTGGCATCGCCCAGCGCGGCAATCAGCGAACGCTCGAACACCCGCAGCACCTGTGTGTGGCTGTTGGGGGCCTGGCTGCTGGCGTGTGTGTTTGCCGGGGCATGGCCGTGCGCGGCAGGCTGCGCTGAAAGGGCGGGCAGCGGAGGCAGCGGCACGTGCATGGCCACCAGCGAGTGCTGTACCGCCAGGCGCGACATCCAGCCTTGCAGGGCGCGGGTGGTCTGTTCTTCGCCATGCAGGTTGCGCAGGATGATCTGGGCCAGGCGGATGCTGTTTTCTGCGCGCTCGGTGTAGCGGCCCAGCCAGAACAGGTTTTCGGCGGCTCGGCTGGTGACGGGGCGTTTGGCCTGTGCCATTGCCAGCGTGGTGGGGGCGCTTTGCAGCAGGCTGGTGGCATCGACCTTGCCCTGGGTGATGACCCAGCAGTCGGCGCTGCTGCCACCGGCTTGCATGGAGGCCATCAGCTCGCCGCGCGGGGCCAGCCGCACCAGGCCGCCGGGCAGCACGCGCCAGGATTGCGGGCCATCGGCCAGCACATACACACGCAGCATGGCCGAGCGGGGGGCAATGTGCTCGCCCGTCCAGGTGGGGGTCTGGGCCAGTGGCAGGTAGGACTGGATGGTGAAGTCGTCGGGCTGGCGCTGGATGTGCGCACCCAGCCGCTCCAGTGCCTTGGGGCTGAGGCGTTGCCCCATCTGGGTGGGTTGGCTTGTGCTGGGGTAGGTGGGCTTGATCACGCTGCTCTTGAGGTGGGGCAGCACGCGCAGCATGGCGGCCTGCTCGCCGCACCACCAGGTGGGCAGGGCGGGCAGCAACAGTTCTTCGCCCAGCAGGTGGCGCGAGATGGCGGGCAAAAAACCCAGCAGTGCACTGGATTCCAGCGGGGCCGAGCCGGGGGTGTTGGCCAGCAGCACATTGCCCGCCCGCATCACTTGCAGCAGGCCGGGCACGCCCAGGGCCGAGTCGCTGCGCAGCTCCAGCGGGTCCAGCCATTCGTCGTCCATGCGCTTGATCAGGGCATCCACCCGCTCCAGGCCGCTGAGGGTTTTGAGGTAGAGCTTTTGGTCGCGCACGGTCAGGTCGCTGCCTTCGACCAGGCTCAGGCCCAGGTAGCGGGCCAGGTAGGCGTGCTCGAAGTAGGTTTCGTTGTACGGGCCGGGTGTCAGCAGGGCAATGCGGGCGGCCGGGCCGTTGGGGGCCATGACCTTGATGCCGTCTATGAGTGCCTGGTAGCTGGCAGCCAAACGCTGCACCTTCATGCCCATGAAGGCCTTGGGAAACTGGCGGGCAATGGCGATGCGGTTTTCGAGCAGGTAGCCCAGGCCGGACGGGGCCTGGGTGCGCTGCGACACCACGCGCCAGCCGCCATCGGGGCCGCGCGCCAGGTCAAAGGCGGCGATGTTGAGCCAGGTGTCGCCCAGGGGTTGGACTCCGTGCAGCGCACGCAGGTAGCCGGGGTGGCCTTGGATCAGGGCCGGTGGCAGCAGACTGCGGCGCAGCAGCTCACGGGGGCCGTAGATGTCGGCCATGATGAGGTTGAGCAAACGGGTGCGTTGCAGCACACCGGCTTCGATGCTGGCCCAGCTTTCCGGGGTGATGATGGTGGGCAGCAAGTCCAGAGACCAGGGGCGTTGCATACCCTGGGCGGCATCGGCATAGACGTTGTAGGTCACGCCGTTGTCGCGGATCTGCCTGGCCAGGCTTTGCGCCCGGCGGTTGAGTTCGCCCATGCCCTCCAGGCCGACGTGCCTGAAAAAATCGGCCCAGTGCGGACGCAGGCGCTCGCTGTCGGGCTCGCGCAGTTCGTCCAGGTGGCCTGGCGAGGCTTCAAGCGCCCAATCCTGGGCCAGCGCCGCCGGGTCAGGAGGGGTGGGGGGAGAAAAGAGGGGCAAGGAAAATTCGCTCACGATTTAAGTATGCAGCGAATGTATGCGATCCGGGTTTACCCGATGCGCTCGGGAAACCATGCAGTTGGCCACTGCGGGGCTGCGTCTGGATAGCCCAGCCCCGCAGCGCCCCATCATTGCCGCAGATCCAGCGTGAACGGGAATTCACGGCTGACAGCGGCCGGTGCCACTTCCATCTTGCCGGGTGTGTGCCCCAGCTGGAAGAAGCGCGCCAGGCGGCGGCTTTCGGCTTCGTAGGAGTTGATGGGGAAGGTGTCGTAGTTGCGGCCACCGGGGTGGACGATGTGGTACTGGCAGCCGCCCAGCGACTTGTTGGACCAGGTGTCCACAATGTCGAACGTCAGCGGGCCGTGGGTGCCGATGGTGGGGTGCAGGGCCGAAGGCGGGTTCCAGGCCTTGTAGCGCACACCGGCCACGTACTGCCCGGCCACACCCGTGGGTTGCAGGGGCAGGGCCTTGCCGTTGCAGGTGATGACGTAGCGGCTGTCGTTGTAGCCGCTGACATGCACTTCCATGCGCTCCAGCGACGAGTCCACATAGCGCACCGTGCCGCCTGACGAGCCTTCTTCGCCCATCACGTGCCAGGGCTCCAGGGCGTTGCGCAACGTCACTTCGATGCCCCGTGCGGTCACCTGCCCCACCATCGGGAAGCGGAACTCGAAGTGCGGCTCGAACCAGGCCATCTCGAATGCAAAACCGGCCTGGCGCAGGTCGTCGATCACGTCCTCGAAGTCCATGCGCACAAAGGTGGGCAGCAGGCAGCGGTCATGCAGCTCGGTGCCCCAGCGGGTGAGCTTGCCGCGCCAGGGTTTTTCCCAGAAGCGGGCGACCAGCGCGCGCAGCAGCAGTTGCTGGGCCACGCTCATGCGGGCGTGCGGGGGCATTTCAAACGCACGCAGCTCCAGCAGGCCCAGTCGGCCTGTGGACGAGTCGGGCGAGTACAGCTTGTCGATACAGAACTCGCTGCGGTGGGTGTTGCCGGTCACGTCCACCAGGATGTTGCGCAGCGTGCGGTCCACCAGCCACGGGGGCATGGCATCGCCGTGGGTCTGGCGGTTGGCATCGATCTGGTTGAGCGCGATTTCCAGCTCGTACAGCTGGTCGTTGCGGGCCTCGTCCACACGCGGAGCCTGGGAGGTGGGGCCGATGAACAGGCCGCTGAACAGGTAGCTCAGGCTGGGGTGGTTGTGCCAGTAGGCCACCAGGCTGCCCAGCAGCTCGGGGCGGCGCAGGAAGGGGCTGTCGGAGGGCGTGGCTCCGCCCATCACGAAGTGGTTGCCGCCGCCGGTGCCGGTGTGGCGGCCATCGGTCATGAACTTTTCGGCGCACAGGCGGGTCTGGTGCGCGGCTTCGTACAGGAACTCGGTGTGCTCCACCAGCTCGCCCCAGTTGTGTGCGGGGTGGATGTTGACTTCGATCACGCCGGGGTCGGGCGTGACTTGCAGCATCTTCAGGCGCGGGTCGCGCGGAGGTGGGTAGCCTTCGAGCACGATGGCCATGCCCAGTTTCTCTGCGGTGGCTTCCACGGCAGCCAGCAGGTCGAGGTAGTCCTCCAGATGCGCCATCGGCGGCATGAACACATACAGGTGGCTGCTTTTGCCGCCGTTTTCGGTTTCGGACTTGGGGCCGTTGGCGCGGTGGGGGTCGCGGGCTTCCACGCACAGGGCCGTGCGGGTGAGCCAGGCAGCCGATTCGCCGCGCTGCGGGTATTTGCCGTTGGCGGGCTGGCCCGGTGCGGCGATGTTGCCCTGACCGTCGTCGGCGTTGTAGGCCATGGCGGGCGGGGCCTGCGTGGGGTCGGCAGGCACATAGCTGCTGTTTTGCAGCGACACGGTGCCGCCTTCGGCAAAGCCGCCACCCATCTGGTGGGGGGCGTACTGCTGGCGGGTGGCCGTGCCTTCGGGCAGGGCATCGCGCGGGGTGCTGGGGTCTTGCTCGATGTGGTAGGGGTAGTCGGCAGCCGACACCCAGGGCAGCGAGTCCAGCGGCAGGCGGTAACCCATCGGTGAATCACCGGGGATGAGGTACATGCGCTCGTCGCGGAAGAACCACGGGCCGGTGGACCAGATGCTGCCGCCCAGGCGGGGGCGTGCATCGGCCTTGGCCTGGTGGGCTTGCAGCGGCAGCACATAGCCCACGGTGGCTTCCAGCCCCTGGCTGAACACGCGGCGCAGGCGCACGCGCTCCATTTCATCGCTCAGCTTGGAGTCGAACGGATCCACGTTGACCGGCAGCTTGCGCTCGCGCCACAGGTAGTACCAGGTGTCTTCGTAACCGGGGGTGATGTACTGGGTGGAGAGGCCCAGCTTGCGGGCCAGCGCCTGGGTGAAGCGGCGGGCATCGTCGGCGGTGTAGCTGGCGGGGGCACGCTCGTCGGCAAACAGCGCGGGGTTGTTCCAGATGGGTTTGCCATCGGCACGCCAGAAGATGGACAGCGCCCAGCGGGGCAGCTGCTCGCCGGGGTACCACTTGCCCTGGCCCAGGTGCAAAAAGCCGCCGTCGCCGTATTCGGCACGCAGGCGGTGTACCAGCTCGGTGGCGTAGCCGCGCTTGGTGGGGCCCAGGGCATCGGTGTTCCACTCGGCGGCATCGCGGTCGGCGGTGGCCACAAAGGTGGGCTCGCCGCCCATGGTCAGGCGCACATCGCCCGCTTCGAGTTTTTTGTCCACATCGGCACCGAGTGCCTGCACGCGCGCCCACTGCTCGTCGGTGTAGGGCAGGGTGACGCGGGGTGATTCATAAATGCGGGTGACCTGCATGTGGTGTTTGAATTCCACCTCGCACTTGTCCACACCGCCCGAAACGGGGGCGGCACTGGAGGGCTGGGGCGTGCAGGCGAGCGGAACATGGCCTTCGCCAGCCAGTAGGCCGGAGGTGGGATCGAGGCCGATCCAGCCCGCGCCGGGCAGGAAGACTTCGCACCAGGCGTGCAGGTCGGTGAAGTCTTTTTCGGGGCCATTGGGGCCGTCGATGGACTTGACATCGGCGGTCAGCTGGATGAGGTAGCCCGACACGAAGCGTGCGGCCAGGCCCAGGTGGCGCAGCAGTTGCACCAGCAGCCAGCCGGAATCGCGGCAGGAGCCTGTGCCCAGAGTCAGCGTTTCTTCGGGCGTTTGCACGCCGGGCTCCATGCGAATGGTGTATCCCACATCGCTTTGCACCAGCTGGTTGATGCCGACCAGAAAGTCGATGGTGCGCTGCTTGCTGGTGTCGATTTTCTTCAGGTACTCGGCCAGCAGCGGCGTGAGCGGCTCGGTGACGAGGTAGGGGGCCAGCTCGGCAGACTGGTCTTTGGCGTAGCTGAAAGGGAATTCTTCAGCCGATGGCTCCAGAAAGAAGTCGAACGGGTTGTACACCGCCATTTCGACCACCAGATCGACGGTGACCTTGAATTCGCGGGTGGGCTCGGGGAACACCAGGCGGGCCTGGTAGTTGGCAAACGGGTCTTGCTGCCAGTTGATGAAATGGTTGGCCGGCTCAATGCGTTGGGAGTAGGACAGCACCTTGGTGCGGCTGTGGGGGGCGGGGCGCAGGCGGATCACCTGTGGCCCCAGCTTGACCAGTCGGTCGTACTGATAATGGGTGACGTGGTTGAGGGCGACGTGAATGGCCATGTCAAGAGCTTTCTGAAGGGAGCGATGAATGACGACAGGGATGCGGTCAGCGGCAGTGCATGCAAGTTATGAGCCACCTTGGGCGGTTGGCCGGTTGCAGCTGTCACCTGAGCATAACCCGCACGCATGACCGCGCGGGCGATGGGCCATTGCGCCTGGGTGTGGATGCCGCTGGCCTGGGTGGCTGGGGTGGTGGTGCAGTTGCAGCAGCCTGTGCTGTGGCCGGTGGGCGTTTACATGTTTTTTTGCGGGCTTGCGGTTGCCCTTGTCGCGCTGTCGGCTGCCGTGGTTCAGTGGGGGCCTCCAGCTGCTGGTCGCCCAGGCTGGCGACGGCGTGCCCCGTTGGTGGTGGTTGGTCTGGCTGTGGTGTTGCTGGCTGCGGGCAGCACAGGGTGGCGGGCGGCGCACCACCAGGCGCAGGTGCTGGCTGCACAGTGGCAGGGCCAGACCTTGCTGCTGACAGGCCAGGTGGACGATTTGCCGCGCCGAACCCCTTTGGGCTGGCGGTTTTCCGTTCAGGTGGAGCAGGTGCAGTGGCCACTGCCTGCCCAGGATACGGCTGCCGGTACACGCACCCCATCTGCTGCGCGGTGGCAAGCGCCCGTTGCGGCACCGGCTGCGGGCTTGCCTGGGCGGGTGACGCTCAGCTGGCGGGCCCAGGACGGTGGGGCCGTGCCACAGGCCGGGGAGCGTTGGCGACTGGCGGTGCGTCTGCGCCAGCCGCACGGTCTGGCCAATCCCCACGGTTTTGACACTGAACTGTGGATGTGGAGCGAGGGGCTGGGTGCCTCCGGCACGGTGCGCATGACGGCCACCGATCCACCCCCGGTGCGCCTGGCTGCCGCCCGGTACGGGTTGCAGCCACTGCGCGAACATTTGCGCAGCCAGATTCGGCAGCGGGTGGCCGATGACCGTGCAGCCGGTTTGCTGGCGGCGCTGGTGGTGGGTGACCAGGCCGCGATTGATTCCGCTGACTGGGATGTGTTTCGGGCCACGGGCGTGGCCCATCTGGTCAGCATTTCTGGTTTGCACATCACCCTGTGGGCCTGGCTGTGTACCTGGCTGGTGGGGTGGGCCTGGCGCTGGGCACCGGCGTTGTCGGCCCGCTGGGGCAGCCGCCTGCTGCTGGCCTGCCCGGCCCCGGTGGCGGCGCTCTGGGGTGGCGGGGTGCTGGCACTGGCGTATGCGGTGTTTTCGGGGTGGGGCATTCCGGCGCAGCGCACGGTGCTGATGCTGGCGGTGGTGTGGGGTTTGCGTTTGCTGGGGCGGCGCTGGCCCTGGCCGGTGGTGGGTGTGGTGGTCATGGCGGTGGTGCTGGTTTGGGAGCCCTGGGCCTGGCTGCAGCCCGGTTTCTGGCTGAGCTTTGTGGCCGTC
>ERZ724524.3199-NODE-3199-length-10406-cov-3.584195_pt1 | contig 10406 bp, 14 predicted proteins | sample MGYA00376057_ERZ724524 | MGnify/ENA primary metagenome ERZ724524 (study PRJEB28724, sample SAMN07190888) | wastewater metagenome | isolation source: influent of sewage treatment plant in Hong Hong | place: USA: Christiansburg, Virginia | collected 2016-03-01 ...
CACTCTCTCACAAGAGAGAATAATAATTCATAACTAGATTACCATAAGCGATGAAAAAAGGCAAAAGAAAAATCTCTCAGAAAGAGAGATTTTAGAGAGTCCATTGGACTCAATTTCTATTTCATTTTTGGATCTCAGAGAGAAACTCAGATTCTCTAGAAAATTTTAATGCTTCCTCGAGATACATCGTAAAGGCATTTCCTATTGTTGTTTGCCCAGAGAAATTTGGGAAGTTTATGGTTATAGGGTTTTTATTCTCTAAAAGTGACTGATATATAATTCATTCAGAAAGAGTCTTACCCATAATCATCCTTCCAGGAATGGAAGTAAGATACGTAAATAAATCTTTTTGTGTTGATAGTTGTGTTGCTAAATCTGGGAGAATTATGGTTTCAGTATACTTTAATGCTGATTTTCTCTTTTCGAGAAATAAATCATCTACATACATCTGACTCACTCTATTTTTAATGATATCATCTATAGTTCTTTGTTTTACTAGTTTTTGATCCTGTGAAGTATACTTTATGAGCTCTTTTATAAGTGATCATCACTCTCATGCAAATGCATCACTCTCACCTCATCCAAGAATTATATCCCTGAGATGTATTTCAAGGAGTTTTTCTTTTGATCATGCCTGGTTTATCTTGTCCTTACTAGCAAACATAGATGATCCTGTTTGATATTTTCAGAGCAACTCTTGGATTTTACGGGATATTACATTCTGATAGAGGGATACTTTTTTATTCCAATCATCAATACTCCTTCACTTTGCTCATCGGATCCATTCTCATGGTGCAGTACCAAATGATACAGTAGATTGGAACATGTTGACTTCTGGTATGGTACCCAGATATCTTCCTCATGGAAGTGGTATCTCAATACGAGGAATACCCACATCGACATCATCACTTGGAATATCAGTAATATCAACTATTCTCTGTGCTGTATTATTGATCAAGTCAACTCACTCCTGTATACCCCACCCGAGAGCAAAGTGTCATATAGTAGATTTTCATTTACCATAGAGAGATCCGAATCAGTCCTTACTGAGATATTCCCACTTTTTTCTACTGATATCCATAGCTTCAGCTCACATATGGGATCCAACCGTAGCAATTCATCATGCTATGAGTGGGGATAGTGCTCGAAATATTCATGGAAGACGGATATATTTTGCTCCATATTTTGCTCATAGAGTGAATGTGCTGAACTCTGCTATTCAGGCTATGAGGGTGGCACTATTTTGATAAGTATTAAAGTGTCTGAAAAAAATCGGGAAAAAAAATATTTCTCCCGCATTTTTTGAGAGAGATTTACTAATAGTAGTAAGTCGCTCATTCCAATTCATTCAGCTTCATTTTTCTAGATTGCCCAATACTTCGCTCTTCAATTTATTATACTCTCATTCTGTTATCTGGGTAGTTGATCGAGATTTTTTATATTCTTCATAGGTTTTTGCCTGTATTTCTTTTTTTGATGCATTGAGTGACAGTTCTATGGGTGAAAACCATCATTTTGATACAACATCCCACATATATCCTGTTTTCTCAAGTAACTTCATAGTACTTCCCCTAATACTCTCTTTAGTTCAGCTGTATATCCCGGAAAGCGGGATAATTCGCATCTTTCCATTAGTATCACGGATAGTGATTTTATTAATAATATATTTTGTAGTATCAATACTTTTCTTCCCACCATCGTAGAGGGCATGAGCTCATGCGAGAGTAAGTACAGTTCCAGGAATATAGGATACAAGCACAGATCCATCATAGAGGCTCTCTATAGAAGCGTCTTTATCAAGATTATAAAGAGCTCCTTCAGATGATGTCAATATATTTGATTTATCTGGTAAAGGGAGGAGTATTGCATTCCATCGATTGATAAGATTGATGCTCTCACTTCTATCTGGGTAATTGATAGTGAGGATTCCTGCTGGGCTAATATTGATAGATTGTAGTCGAGATATATCAAAACCCGGCATACGAGTTATCTCAAGATAGAGTTTTTGTCTTGTCTCACGGTAGAGAGGGCTATGTTGGTCAATGGGAATGATATCTGTTTGAGTACCCCGAGTTACTGGGTCAAGTCTCTGGAGATATATATCCACTATTCCCCAGAGCATACGAAAATCTCCTCAGGTCTCATATGACTTTACGTGGAACTGCTCGATAGGACGACTCAGGAGTTCACGAGCATCGAGAGATGAAGGAGATATTTCTGACATGAGAATTTTTTATTTTTATTTTTTGAGTTTTTTTATGAGACCTTCTATAAAAGCACCAAGAGTTGTAAATCTTTCTGTACCAATAGATGTACTAGTTTTATTCCATGTAGTTGGTATAGTTGGATCCAATGAGTTGATTGTAATGAACTTAGAATTAAGTTGTCATTCGAGAGTAGCTATATCTACTTTAACTTGAGCTATCTTCTCTTTCACTCATCATTCTACTGTTGCGGATGTAGTATTGTTTAATTTTTGTAAAGTTTTAGAATTAGTAATATTACCTGAAGCATCAAAAATGATACCAGCTTGACCATAACGAGCTATATTTGATGATCACTTACCTGTTATTCCACGAAGATTACTTTCTATCTGACTTAGTTTATTTGGGAGTGTTGTATCTCTTTCTAGAATGAGTTTTGCTAGATCAGACTTTGCCTTGTCAGCAATTGCTCTATCTCTCAGATAACTAGGATCCGCATCCCGTGAACCAATATCAATAATTTGTTTTCCCGTTGATTTTTTTGGATCAAGAGGCACTAAAAAGCTACTATTATGAGTATCTCGGTTTATCTCAGCAGCTGAAAGGGCTGTTTCGGCTGCTGAGATAAGTGCTGGAAGGGTTGTCACACGAACTTGTATTTTTCCATATTCTCATTCGAGAGCGAGCCTTTGTTTGAGTATTTTTTCTGATTTTTGTAACTCTTCGAGTTTTGCCTTTTTCTCATCTATCTGATCACTGATGTTTTTCATCTCTTCAATTGGAGTCTTTGCTCATACGCGAACCTCGGTTTCAACGCCACCTATTATGACTTTTTCAGATCTTGCATCATTGATGATAGTGGTCATACGAGTACGGAAAGCAGTTTCATTTGCAGGAATAGCTCACTTTACTGCTGACTTAGCTGAGAGATTCCACTTTGATGGATCTTTTTCTCACTTGATAGCACGTTCCACATTAGCTCTATACTCAGCTATTTTTTTGGGATCACTGAGAGATGGCTCTGTGAGTGAGAGATATTTACTGACTCTGGATTGATACTCAGCGATCTCATTAGATGATGCAAAGCCACTTCTTATGCTCTCACTGAGACTTTTAGCTTGATCAGGAGTAGGTGATACTCATGCATTCTGCGATTTATATATTTCTTCAATGATTCCATTGTGTACCGTTTTTTCTGATATTTTAGTTATATCAAGTTCACGATATGCTACAATACTTGCTAGAGCAGCTGGGGGTGTTCATCCAAGAATAGGTTTTCATCTCATAGCTCATGATATTGTTCATATTGTAGTAGCTACTCCTGGCATACCAGTAGTGATATCTATCACTAGTCCGGTTGCAGCTCATGTGGCAGCACGTGCAGCTCTTCACTTGAGCCCGTCTCAGTGTGCAGCCCTTGATACGGTTGATGCTGATCCTGACCATCCTTTCTTAGCTCATGTGGCGATTGCTCATGCAATTGCTGATCCTGCCGTTCAGAGAGTTTTGGTAAGTATCCATGTTCCTCATTTCCAGATCAATACACCAGCTGCTACACCCAACACCACAGTACCACCAACCGTTATGACCGCTTTCTTTAAGAATCATTCCCCAAGAAATGATTCAATCATTCCAGCTTGAACTTCAGGTTTTGAGAGAGTATCTCACAATCACTTGAGCATAGCAGTTATGACGCTTCTTTTTTCTTCTACACTTACAAATGTTGTTTTCTCTCATAAAAATGAATACATACCAGATCACTTTGCACTGGTATCAAAACTATTAGTATCCTTTGCTGCTTCTCACTCAAGCCAGGATATAAATGCCAGATTAAACTCTCTAGACTGATGAATGGCATCGCTGATATCTTTCTGAGATGATGGCTCATAGCCTGGCACCTTGGCAACAACTTGCTGAAGGAGTGAAATATATTCTTTATAGTTTGCATCTCCGGGTTTTCAGAAAGCAGCATTAACTCATGCACGAGCATGTCCTGCGGCATTTATTATATCTTGAGAAAGTCACTTAAGTTTTTCGGGTTCTTGTTTTTTAAGATTGTTATTTGTATTTACTAAAATAACTGGACCGGTATTTTCTACTTCCTTAATAAGATCCAAGAGAGCACTACGGGTAGATATATCTGGCATATATTCTTCAAGAACACTATTTTTTTTAGCTACATCAGTTGTTGTGAGGGCATCTTTTAGTCTTGCTATTTCATCTTTGGCAGTGGCTTGTACTTCAGCAAAATCCTCTTTGGAGAGATTACGTTTAAGTTCAGCTTTTGAGGCAAGATTTTTGAAGCCCGCTGCAGAGAGAACCTCAGGGGAAGTATTGATAGACATATATTGGGTGGTTATATTTTATTTATGTATTTCTTTGGTGATATCGGAAAGAGTTTTGTTTGAATAAATAGTACTTGAATACTGTATTTCAAATACTTCTTTTTCTTTTTGTCACTGCGTTTTCCCAGAAATGAGTACGAGTGATTTTTCTTCTATAAGATATTGTCTCAGGATTGATTTGAGAATATTATTATCGAGATTATTTGGTACTCATAGAGCCATATCTACCATACCTTCATTTGAAAAAACAGAAGTCTTTGGATCTTTATTATAGATTAGCTTATCAAGTGTAAGTCATTGCACTTTATCTGAAAATATAAACTTCATATAATCATCAAAATTCCCAGTTTCACTTTTTTTAGATTTTTTATTGGATTCAGCAAGAGAATTAATATTATTTACGAATGTGGAATCTCAATTCAATTTGTTGAAAGCATTTTTCTGCTGTTCAGAAAAACTCGATATATCAATACTATTTTTTGGTGTAGTTGTTGGCACTACAGCAGGTACAGCTGCTGGGGTAGTAGAATTCCCTCAGTTTACTGCTTGGTTCACTGTATTTGTCGCCTTATCTGCCAATTTTTTGGCCTTCTCAGCTGCATCATCGAGACTCGATACGCCGAGTCTTCACATTATCTTCTCTATATTATTGATGGCTCCAGCGCCAAAGAGCATCCCGAGTCATCCGAAGAATCCACCCTTTTGGAATGCCTTATATACCCCATATATCAGAGCAGCGCCAATACCAAGGGTGGCAATAGGATCACCCTTTCCGAGAGACATAATATCCCCGATACCAGTAACGAGACCACTAGTAGCATCACCAACAACTCCGGTTACATGACCACCAGTGATACCATCACCTGCAATCTTTCCAGTGAGAGTCGTATTTGGTTCTGATGGTGCACGAGAGGTGATAGGAGTAGTAGTCACAGGAAGTGCAATTGGATTCTCTTGGATAGTCGTAATTGCTTGTTGCAATACAACTGGATTTTGTTGTACCCAATTGTCAACTTGTCCCATATCTTTGAATCCTTGGATAGCTTGTTTCATATCAACTCATTGGAGCATCTTTTCTGATTGTATAATTGATACAATATCTGGGCTGGCATCTGGAGTTTTTCTCGAATTATCGAGATAATTGATAAAATCTATTGTAGATACGGTTGGATCTATAATAGATTTCCCATCTTTATCATTTATTTGTTTTAATCCTATATATTCTTTGAAGGCTGGAGAGATATAGAGCATTCCGAGCCTGAAACTTTCTAGTGGAAGTTGATTTGTATTGATGAGTGTCTGGAGTTTTTCCTGAAGATTGGCAACATCAGTACCAGGTTTTGGTATGATAATAACCTGCCCTCTGTTATCTATGAAGAGATTGTGTCCTGCGGAACGAAATATATCAAATATCACCGCTCCGTGTACACCACGAAGAGTCGCCTTATCTTGACCTTCAGGAACTTGCTCTATTATCTGATTCATAACTCAGATAGCTGACTCGAGATTTGCTGGGGTAATTTCTTTGAGTGATTCTTTTATTTCTATTATACCATTATTAGATTGATTAACTGATTGTGCAGTAGCGACTGTACCTATAGCTACGGCTGTTTTAATCTGAGTCTTATTATCTTGGTATTGCTGAATGATTGCTGCAATCTGTTGCATTTCTTGTTCTGCTCCAAATACAATATTCTTATTATTATATCCAGCATCTTCATGCATCTTTCTTAAGAAAGAAAATGTTCGTGAATCTTTAGTAATTTTCCATTCATTATATAACCGAAGAAAAGTTTCACTATCAAATGATTTACTCTTAAGGACTGGTTCAAGTTCTTTCTGCGTTACGATTTCAGGAGAATTATTTAGATTAAACATAACAATACACTATTAAAAATATAATTACCTCTCCAATGTATCATATTTCCGATTATTTCGCAAATATAGGATTAGGTTTTTCTATATTTTTATTATAGAGACTTTATATAGAAAATCAAGGGATCTTATTTTGACTGATATATAAAAAATCCCATCATTTTTGATAGGATTTCTGTATTATTTTTTAGAGAGTCTTGGCGATATCATCGATCATAGCACTCTTGGTAATCTCATCGAGAGTTCCCGTTGGTTTGAGATTCTTAGACTTCTGGTACTTTCGGATAGCAACCAGAGTTCGAGGAGTCATCTTACCATCAGGGTTTCCGATATAGTGTTTTGATCAGACGAGGAATGACTGGAGGAGCTTGATTCCATTGTTTGATTCTTTCATCCGTGGTTGACCGAATTGAGTTACCGTAGTTTCAGCTTGTTTATATTGTTTCTCCCAAGCATCATGATCATTGAGTAGTAGCTTGCGAGCACCTTCGATAGCAGTGAGTTCTGTATTACGTTTTGTAGTATATTCTGTATGGAGAGCTGCGAGAGCCGCCCGAGTCTTTGGTCCATAGGTTCCAGCAGCTTCATCATCCTTCGAATCTACGATCTTCTGAGCGATCTGGAACTCGGTAATCATGGATTTTGTATCAGTTCATTTGAAGTTGTAACCGAGATCAGCAAAGGCTGCAAGTGTATCACTTGGAATACCACCAATTGAAGGGAATCCATTTATTGGAGGATACTGATTGAGATTCACTGATCCATCGGTGATACCAGCGATATTTATCGGATCTCGAATATCATCAGTTACTAGAGTTCACTTGACCTCTCGACGGCCCCAGGCACGAGCTCGCTTGAGTCCAGCGTCTCAGGCTCCAACCCAGATGTCAATACGATCATAGGCTTGTCCTCGGACATATGCCTCCACGATAGCACCTCCACGATCTTCGACTCTACCGAGTCCAAGTCATTCAAAAAAAATCTGCGTTCCAAACGCATATGTTTTTGGAGCCGCAATCATACCAGTGAATACTGGAGTGCCACTAGCACCATTTATTCCATTACCATTGAGTCGTATATCGGCCTCGTAGGTTCATTTTGCATATTCATTCTGTCACGGGAGTGGAGAATAGTATGCGGTAACTATAAAAGTTTTTTGATTTGTTATGTTTGTAGTTTCACTTGCGAATGAGGTCTCACTTGGTGAGATCATCAATGTAGCAAAACAGATAGCAAGATACATGAGGGGTTTTCTATATGTATTTTGTTTGATAGCATCGATAGCTCTATGGAGAGACTTCGAGAAAAAGAAACGAAATGAGAATGAGAAGTCAACTGTTTCAGGAGAAAATATTGTCTTTCCAGAATTACCAAGAAGAGAGAATATATCATTACGAATTGCCGAAGCTAAGAGGGAACTCGTATTATTGAAAGAAGAATACATGCAGTATTTTTAGGAATAAAACTCAACTTGTTTGCTCAGAATTATGAATATCTGAGTCGCCCAAGGAGTATAGCGGGAACCACCAACAGATGATAGCATATCATATGTCATATATATTTGTCGAATATATTCTATTGACGAGTATATATTATTTGTTCATAAAAATGAAAAAATGGTGTTTCTATAGACTTTTAATTGTATGTATCTGTCCTCTAATATGCCTATTGTAGTCATATATAGTAGCCAAATATATTCCAAAAAATCGAAATACAGAAACGGCATCCTATCCAAAAATACAAAAAATACAAAATAAAATTGCAAAACTGATACTTTTTCATATACTTCGGTGGCTTTTTCAGGAAAGTTGACTCTTATGGCGGCTGTAGCTCAGTTGGTTAGAGCGTCGGACTGTGAATCCGAAGGTCGTGGGTTCAAGCCCCATCAGCCGCCCCATTCCATATTTCGTTCCTATTTTTTAACCATTTATTTCTTATGTCAGATTTCGCAAAAGATCTCGCAACCGCGACACCGATCCAATCATACAAGATAGGAGAAGTTGTTGCTGGTACTGTTGTTGTATCAAATCAGAAGATGATCCTTGTGGATCTCGAAGGTCAATTTACTGGTATTATTACTGGTAATCATATGACTTCTTCTACTGAAGATACTTCTACAATCCTTCCAGGAAGTCGTATTGAATCTATTATCATCGGTGACGATGCTCATAGTGGACTCATCCACCTCTCTCTTCGCAAGGCAAGCCAAGCTAAACTTATTGAAAAACTCCACTCTAATTTCGACACAAAAGAAATCATCACGGTGATCCCTAATGAAGCCAACAAGGGAGGTCTTCTTATCGACCTTGATGGAATCAAAGGATTCATCCCAGTATCTCAACTCACTCCAGCTCATTATCCACGTGTTGAAAATGCTAATCCAGAAAAAATCCTCGAACAACTCAACAAGCTCATCGGAAAACCATTCCAGGTTCGTGTACTCAATGTTGATCCATCAGGAAAGAAAATCATCTTCTCTGAGAAGGCAGCGATCGAGGAACAACGCGTTCAATCTCTCCAGACAATCAAGGTAGGTGATATCGTGGAAGGATCTGTATCAGGAATCCTCACTTACGGTCTCTTCGTATCATTCCAAGGAATCGAAGGTCTCGTTCACGTATCAGAGATCGATTGGGGACATGTGAACAATCCACACAAGCATGCAAAACTCGGAGACAAAGTGACTATCCAGATTATCGGTATCGAAGGAGAGAAGATCTCTCTCTCTATCAAGAGACTCAAGGCAAACCCTTGGCAAGTTCTCTCTGATAAGTACCAAGTTGGTGATATCGTAGAGGCTCCAGTTCTCCGTCTGTCTCAATTCGGTATATTCCTCGAGCTCGATGGTGGTGTATCAGGACTCATCCATCTCTCTGAGATCACTACTGAGATGATGGAAGGTATCGAAGGCAAGGTTCACGCAGGTGAAATGATGAAGGCTCGAATCATAACATTTGATTCTGTAGGAAAGCGTATCGGATTGTCTCTCAAGGCACTCGATCCTAACTATGTTCCTTCTGAAACTCCTATCGACATTCCAGCTGAAGCTCTGGAAGCATAATTCTAAAAAATCCCTTTAATTTATTTGAAGGGATTTTTTATTTGTATATATATTCTAAAATAAAAAACTCTCATTCTTGCAAATGAGAGTTTTTTGGGGTAAATTATTATACCTTCTGTGTATGTTCATTTTTTTCTAATTGAGTCCATCTTCTGTAGGGATTTTTTTGTAATTTTTTATTTTTATATGGTTTCGATGTTTTCTTGGTAAGGGGTAGCATATTTTCAGTAAGTGGTATTACATCTTCTGTAGCTGAATCAAGTTCTATATCTGCTGTTCGAATAGACCGATTTGCCCCAAGATATTGATCAAGATCCCATATTTTTCCATCAGAACTCGTCACTTTATGTCGTCTTTTTGTTACCCAAGTAATCTCTTGTCACATTTTCCCAATCGGTAATTTGGCACCTTTCGATACTTGAGAGAGAAGAAAATATGCGTATGGAACTGGTATAGTAATATCAAATTCTTCATTTACTTTTAATCCATCTTCAGAGGCTAATTTTCCTTTACAAGTAAGCTTAGCCTTGTCTCTATCTGTAATTCGAATACGAATCTTATACTCTTCAAATTCTCATCCAATTTCAGCAAAATGGGATTCAATAGTAGTTGATACATTTTTCAGAAATTCCACATATCCATCTTTCATTCATTCATCCAATTTCATAATATCTAGAATATTAATTACATTTTTCTCTATGGATCAGAGTAACGCTTGTAAGCTCTCATTTTCTCCAAGATGTGCTTGTCGAATATGTTTATTTGGTGAATCTGGAATATTGTATATATCTGGAATGAGATATTTTCGTTCAATCTCTTGAGACATATATAGTATATTAATTACATTTATATAATACTATATATAATACTATATATAATAGATATTTGCAAGAAATAAAAAACTCATCCTTGCGAATGAGT
>ERZ724524.3209-NODE-3209-length-10372-cov-9.454202_pt1 | contig 10372 bp, 10 predicted proteins | sample MGYA00376057_ERZ724524 | MGnify/ENA primary metagenome ERZ724524 (study PRJEB28724, sample SAMN07190888) | wastewater metagenome | isolation source: influent of sewage treatment plant in Hong Hong | place: USA: Christiansburg, Virginia | collected 2016-03-01 ...
GCGGGGCCGACGATGAGGGCCAGGGCCAGCAGGATGATGGCAATCGCTATTTTCATGGGATGGGGTCAGTGAGGGGCGTGGAAGCCGTCAGGCACCTTGGCGTGAAAGACCACCGGGACGGCCGGGGCGTCGATGACCGACTGGCGGATTTGCCCGATGACGTGCATCTCGCAGCGCTTGCAGTCGAACCGGAGGGTGAGCCGCTCCTTGCCATTGACGAGGGTCATCGGGTCCGGCTTGATGCCTTTCACTTCCTTCGGGCACAGGTTGAAGCTGTAGCGCAGGCAGTGCTTGGTGATCATCAGCGAGGCGTCGTCGGTGTGCTCGTTGGCCTCGTAGGCTGCCTCGATGAGGGTGACGCCGTGGCGGTGATAGAAGTCGCGCGCCTTCTGGTTAAGCACGTTGGCCAGGTAGCTGAGCTCGGTTTGCGGGTAGGGCACCGGCGGTTCGACCGCGGCCCGGCGTTCGAGGCGGGGCAGGGCAGCCAGGCGGGCGGCCTCCAGCTTGTCGACGGCATCGCGACGCAGGGCGTTGATGGCTGACGGAGGGATGAACCACGGCGCCGAGATGTCGAGGTCAATGTTCCGCGCTTCAAAAATCGTTGTGCCCAGCTTGGCCAGGCTGTCCTTGAGGCTGGAGCGGGCGCGCTCGACGTCTTTCGCGGGCTCTTTGGCATGGGCCTGGCGGGTGCTGACGCAGATGCCGGTTTCGTCGGTCATCGTCAGCGCAAAGCCGTCCGGCGTTTCGGCGAAGGCCAGGTCGACGCCGATGCGGCGCTCGGCGGACTTCTTTTCGAGCATGCGCTCGAACTCGTGGTCGCGGTTGCGGAACATGCCGCTGCCGGGAAAGAGGTCGGTGGGCAGCGGGTCGGCAGTGTAAACGCGGAAGTCGTCACCGACCTTTTCGGCGCGGTTGACGCGCAGGCCCAGCAGTTCACCCTTGCGGTCGTAGAAGGTCAGGCCGTCGCCGTTGTGCAGCTCGACCACGCTGGAAACATCGAAGTGGCGGCGCTGTTTGGTGTCCACGCGGGTCACGCTGCCCACCGGTTCGCCGACGAATTTGGGCGAATCGAAGGCGCCGATGTCGGCGGTACGGCCATTCACGAAGTAGTCGGTGGCGCCGCGGTTGAAGGTCTTGTCGGCCAGCGGCTGGAACAGGAAGGTGCTGCGCCCGGCAGAGGTGCGGGAATATTCCGGCGCGTCCTCCATGATTTCGTCGAGCAGCTGGCGGTAGTGGGCGGTGATGTTCTTGACGTAGGCCATGTCCTTGTAGCGGCCTTCGATCTTGAAGCTGCTGATGCCCGCATCGGCCAGCGCGCGCAGGTTGGCGCTCTGATTGTTGTCCTTCATGGACAGCAGGTGCTGGTTGCTGGTGAGCAGCTTGCCGTCCTTGTCCTCGAGGTCGTAGGGCAGGCGGCAGGCCTGCGAGCATTCGCCCCGGTTGGCGCTGCGGCCGGTGTGGGCATGGCTGATGTAGCACTGCCCCGAGAAAGCCACGCACAGGGCGCCATGCACGAAGAACTCCAGCGCGCAGTCGGTGGCGGCGGCCACCTTGCGGATGTCGGTAAGCGTCATCTCGCGGGCCAGCACGATCTGCGAAAAGCCCACGTCCTGCAGGAAGCGGGCCTTTTCGGGGTGACGGATGTCGGTTTGCGTGCTGGCGTGTAGCTGGATCGGCGGCAGGTCGAGCTCCAGCAGGCCCATGTCCTGAACGATCAGCGCGTCGGTGCCGGCCTCGTACAACTGGCGAATCAGGGTTTCGGCGCCGGCCACTTCCTCGTCGTGGAAGATGGTGTTGCAGGTGACGAAGACCCGCGCGCCAAAGCGGTGGGCGTGACGGGTCAGGCGTTCGATATCGGCAATGCTGTTCTCCGCGTTGGCACGGGCACCGAAGGCGGGGCCGCCGATGTACACGGCGTCGGCGCCGTGATTCACCGCCTCGATACCGATATCCGCAGTGCGGGCCGGGGCGAGGAGTTCGAGCTGTTTGCGGGAATGGGTCATGCTGGGAGGCTTTCTCTGGGTAATACCGGGATGGACTGGCTGCTCGTCTGGCAGCTTTTCAGCGGGGCATTATCGCCTGCCCGGCAGGGGGCGTCGAGCACCCACCCGAAAGCAGGGCTTGGCGGAGGCTGAATGCACGAGGACAATCCGGCCTTGCAAACTTTTTCCGAGGGCCCGACATGGAATCCCGACTCACCGAAATCGAGATCAAGCTCGCCCTGACCGAAGACCTGGTGGACACCCTCAACATGACGGTGCACCGCCAGCAGGAACAGATCGACGCGCTGCAGCGTCAGTTGGTGCAGCTCTACCACCAGATGCAGTCCGCCGCGCCGTCGGCCGAATCGCGCGATCTGCGCGACGAGATTCCGCCGCATTATTGAGGCGGGTTCAGCCGCCACTCAGGGCCTGGACGATGACAAGCTCGCCGGCTGCAGAGAGCGGCTGCGCGAGATCGCGGGCCTGCACGCCATCGACGAAGAAGCGGATGTGGGGGCGAATCCGCTGCTGTTCGTCGATCATGCGGAAGCGGATTCCCGGGTAGTGCCGGTCCAGGTCGGCGAGGGCCTCGGCGAGCGTGTCGCCGCTGGCTTCGGCGTCGGCCCGCTCGGTGTAGGAGCGCAGGGCGCTGGGGATCAGGACTTTCACGGGCGCCGCGCTATGCGCGCACGGCGGCTTCCACCGCATAGATTTCCGGCAGGTGCTGTGCGATGCATTCCCACTGCCGGCCCTCGTCGCGGCTCATCCACAGCTCACCGCTGGTGGTACCGAAGTAAAGCCCCACGGGGTCATGATTGTCGGCCGCCATGGCCTGACGCTTGACGGTCCACCAGGCCTGGCTGACCGGCAGGCCCGTGTCGAGGCGCTGCCACGTACCGCCGCCGTCCCGCGTTACGTACACCGCCGGCTTGCCGCCCGGGCTGGTGCGCGGCCACACGCTGGTGCCGTCCATCGGAAACACCCAGGCGGTGTCGGCATCACGCGGGTGCACCACCAGCGGAAAACCGATGCTGCCAACCGCGTCCGGCATGTTCTTGCCGATGTTCTGCCACGTGTCCGACGGCCGGTCGAGGCGGTAGATGCCGCAGTGGTTCTGCTGGTACAGGCGGTCCGGATTGGCGGCGCACAGCCGCATGCAATGGGGGTCGTGAAAGGTGGCGTCACTTCGGTCGAAGCCTTCCACCACATCCAGCCCCTGAATGAGGGGTTTGAATGTCTGCCCTCGGTCTTCCGACTCATGGACGCCGCCGCCAGACATCGCCAGGTAAAGGTGGGCGGCATTGCGTGGATCGACGATGATCGAATGCAGTTTGGGGCCGTCCGGCGTGCCGTCCTGCACGGAGCCCATCCACTGGCAGTAAACGGGATCGTCGTTGAGGCACGAGAAAGGCGTCCACGTTACGCCGCCGTCCTCCGAGCGGAACAGCCCTTGCGGCGAGGTTCCGGCATACCAGACATCGGTTTCGTCGGCGTGGCCCGGCGTCAGCCAGAAGGTGTGATCGACCGCGCGCCCGGCTTGGCCGTCCGTGGCCGTGGCGAAGGCCGGAGGCTGTGCGGCCTCCTTCCAGTTCTGCCCGAGGTCTGTGGAGCGGAAGATGGTCGGACCGAGATGGCCGGTTTTGGCGGCGGCGAGCAGGGTTCGACCGTCACGCGGGTCAAGCACCACATGGTTGATGATGTGACCAAGAAAATGCGGCCCGTCGGCCCGCCAGGCCTTGCGCGCCGGATCCCCGTGGTAGAGCCAGAGGCCCTTGCGCGTGGCGACCGTCAGCAGCGTGGGGTGGTGGCCGGCGGCCTGATCTTCGATGTTCGATGTCATGTCCATCTCCTCATCAACGCCTGAACGTTTCGATCATGCACCGGCCGACAAGTTTCAGTGCAATGTTTCCGGCTTGACCAGCGGCTGCACATCCACCCACACATCGCTGCCGTCTTCGCTTTCGCGAATCTGCAGGCCGAAGGTGGCGAAGGCGGCCTGCACGTCGCGGCGCAGCGGAATGTCGGCCAGCTCGCCCGGGCCGATGGCATGGCCGGCCGCCAGGTGTTGCGCGGTGGTCAGCCAGATCGGCGACAGGAAGGACTGGCTGACCAGTTCCTGCATGGTGGCGCTCACGTCCTTCAGCGGCAGTTCCATGCCGTCGAGGTAGCCCTGCACGTGGGCAACGGCCTGCATCAGGTGGGCGATGCGGCCGAGGCTCTTGGCGAACAGCTCGTCCAGGTTCTGGTCAGCGTAGTAGAGGGTGATTTCTTCCTGCATGCCGCCGGGCAGGGCCTGCATCAGGGCCGCCAGGTGGTTGAGGAGCAGGTCGGAATCGGTGGGGATCGACCAGGCGCTGCGCCGGTTGATTTTGTATTCCAGCCACATGGCGCTGACGATGGGTGACAGAGCCCTGGCCAGCGGCGTTGCCGCCGTGTCGGCGGGCGGCGTGGGGGCATCGTGGAGGCGCCAGCATTCCTTGTGCAGGTGATGGATCAGGCGAGCGACTTCGGCACCGTCGCCGGACAGGATGGCCCACAGCTTGCTGCCGTCGAAGAGCAGGGCCAGCTTGCCGTCGGTGCTGTCCTTGTCGGTAACGATGCGCGACAGGTGGTCGCCGGCAACCGGCAGGGCGCCGAACTGCTGTTCAGTGGCGGGCAGGTCGTCGGTGACGACGATGCGTGACAGGGCCGACAGGTCGAGTTCGGCATCGCGGGCCTGGATGCGGCTGACGAGGGCTTCGATGACCTGGCGGAGGGTGTCGGCGTTCTCAGTGGACGTGGAACCGTCGAATTCGATGTTCATGGTCGGCGGGGGTAATGAATGCGGGGCTGAAATGAAAAAGGCCCGGCGCTGGGCCGGGCCGCGTGCTGCAGCGATTTACTCTTCCACGTGACGCAGGGAGAGGTCGATGGCGCGCACGTCCTTGGTGAGGCTGCCGATGGAGATGCGATCCACGCCGGTTTCGGCAATGGCGCGCACGCGCTCCAGGTTCACACCGCCGGAGGCTTCGAGTTCGGCGCGGCCCTTGTTGATGCCGACGGCGTCGCGCATCTCTTCGAGGCTCATGTTGTCGAGCAGGACCATTTTGGCGCCGGCTTCGAGGGCTTCATTGAGCTGCTCGAGGGTTTCGACTTCCACTTCGATGAACACGTTGGACGGGGCGATGGCCCGGGCCTGTTCCATCACGGCCTTGATGCTGCCGGCGGCGATGATGTGGTTTTCCTTGACCAGGATGCCGTCGTACAGGCCGACCCGGTGGTTGGTGCCGCCGCCGATCTTGACCGCATATTTTTGGGCCAGGCGCAGGCCCGGCAGGGTCTTGCGGGTATCGACGATCTTGGCTTTGGTGCCGGCCACGGCCTGCACGAAAATGGCCGTGAGGGTGGCGGTGCCGGACAGCAGCTGAACAAAGTTCAGGGCGGTGCGTTCGGCGGTCAGCAGCGCGCGGGCGCTGGCGTCCACTTCGCACAGCAACTGGCCGGGCTTGATGCGTTCGCCATCGCGGGCGTGCCAGATGATCGAGGCGTCGGGTTCCAGCGCGGTGAAGGCGGCGTCGAACCAGGCGGTGCCGCACAGCACGGCGTCTTCGCGGGTGATCACGCGACCGCGGGCGGTGCGGCTGGCCGGGATGAGCCGGGCAGTCAGGTCGCCGGTGCCGATGTCTTCGGCCAGGGAGGCCGCTACGGAGCGCTGGACTTCAACGCGAAGCTGTTCTGCAAATTCCATCGGGAGTCACCTAATATGTGCTGACGTGAATTCTAACACCGGGTGAAAAGCGGCATGACGACGATGATGAGTGTGCTGGAAGTCAGCCTGGGCGTGCTGCTTGTCCTGCTGGTGGTTGGCGGGCTGAGCTACTGGTATATCCAGGACATTACCCAGAAGAAGCACGCGATCCTGCGCAATTACCCGGTGATTGGCCACCTGCGCTATTTCTTCGAGCAACTGGGCGAGTATTTCCGGCAGTACTTCTTCCTCGGCGACCGGGAAGAAATGCCCTTCAACCGGGCGACCCGCGGCTGGGTGTACCGTCTGGCCAAGAATGAAGGCGGGGTGGTCGGCTTCGGTTCCACTTACGATCTGCATCACCCGGGGGCGCTGATCTTCGTGAATTCCGGCTTTCCGGTACTGGACGAAGAGCAGGCGCCGACGCCGCCGCTGCTCATTGGCGAGGGCTACGCGGCGAAGCCCTTTGCAGCCCGTTCCATCGTGAACATCAGCGGCATGAGCTACGGTGCGCTGTCACGGCCGGCAGTGCTGGCCTTGTCGAAGGGCGCCGCCGCGGCCGGCTGCTGGATGGATACCGGCGAAGGCGGCCTGGCGCCGGCCCACCTGGAAGGCGGCGCCGACATCATCATGCAGATCGGCACCGCCAAATACGGCGTGCGCGATGCCGAGGGCCAGCTGTCCGACGAGCGCCTGCGCGAACTGGCCGCCCACGACGCGGTGAAGGCCTTCGAGATCAAGCTGTCGCAGGGGGCCAAGCCGGGCAAGGGCGGGGTCCTGCCGGCGGCCAAGGTGACCGCCGAAATTGCCCGCATCCGCGGCATTCCGGAGGGCGTCGATTCCATCAGCCCGAACCGTCACCGGGACATTGCCAACGTCAATGAACTCCTCGACATGATCGTGCGGGTGCGCAACGTCACCGGCAAGCCGGTGGGCATCAAGACCGCCATCGGCGGGCGACGCTTTCTGCATGAACTGTGCGAGGCGATCCTGCGTCGCGGCCTCGAAACCGCACCGGACTTCATCGCCGTGGACGGGGGCGAGGGCGGCTCCGGCGCGGCGCCCCAGGCGCTGGCCGATCACATGGCCCTGTCCATCGACGAAGCCCTGCCGCGGGTGGTCGATACGCTGATCGAGTTCGGCCTGCGCGAGCGCATCCGGGTGATTGCCGCCGGCAAGCTGGTGACCTCGGCACGGGCCGCGTGGGCGCTGGCGGCCGGGGCTGATTTTGTGAACACGGCCCGCGGCTTCATGTTCTCGCTGGGCTGTGTGCAGGCCATGCGTTGCCACCAGAACACCTGCCCGACAGGCATTTCCACCCACAATGCCAAGCTCCAGCGCGGGCTGGTGGTGGAAGAGAAGTACCTGCGGGTGGCCAATTACGCCCGCAACATGAACAAGGAAATCGACATGATTGCTCATGCCTGCGGACTGACGCAGGCGCGCGAGTTTCGCCGCGAGCATGTGCGTCTGGTGCAGACGGCCGGGCGCAGCGAAGCCTTCAACATGATTTATCCCTACCCCGAACGCATCGGCGAGGCGCGCAGCCTGGATTGAGCGGCAGGTTCTTGCCGGTGCCATGTCGAGCAGCATCCAGAAGCTTGCCGATGCCCTCGACAGCCAGGCCTTCAGCAGCCGCATGGGCGGTGCACAGGGAGCCGGTGGCATGCCGCCGCCTCCGCCACCGGAAGACGACACCGGTTTCACCAAAGATCAGTTGAGCAGCCAGCTCAGCGAAATCGGTTCGACCGACAGCGAGCGTTCGGACCTGATCTCCAGGATCGTCAGCAATTTCGACAAGGCCGACGCCAACGGCGATGGCAAGGTGAGCATGCAGGAGGCGATGGCCTACGACCAGTCCTCGCAAAGCCGCAGCACGTCGTCGTCGACGACCGACACCAGTACCGCCAGCACCACATCCAGCAGCCAGAGCGATGCGGCCCTGATGCACAAGCTCATGGAGCTGGCACGCGCTTACGGGCCGGGCAGCGATGCTTTCAATAGCACGAGCAGTCTGACGGTGACGGCCTGAGGCCGGAGACTTTTTGTCAGCGGGACGGTGCGCTCTGGCTGATGGGGACGAAGAGCTTTTCGCCGCCCCTTTGCACCAGCAGCGCCACCGTGCCGCCGGCGCCCTTGACTGCCGCGCGGGCCTGATCGAGCGACGCCACGGGTTTGCCGTTGATCGACAGCACCACGTCCCGCGCCTGCATCCCGGCCGCTTGCGCCGGGCCGTTCGCCGCTTCGACCAGCAGGCCCGCGGCGGAGCCGATGGCGAGATGCTCCACCGGTTGCAGTGGCCTGAGCTGCAGCCCCAGCAAGCTCAGGGCCTGCGTGTCGGCACGCGGCACGGGCGGCGGGCTGGCCGCCTTGCCGGCTTCCCCGAGGGTGACCGTCAGGTGTCCGGGCTGGCCGTCACGCCACACCTCGAAGAGCAGGCGCTGGCCGGGCTGGGCCATCGTCACCAGCGTTTGCACATCCCCCGCCGAGGTGATCGGCTTGCCATCCACGCCAACGATCACATCGCCGGGCAGCAAGCCGGCCTTGGCGCCGGGGCTGCCCGGCTGCACGTCGAGCAGCAGGGCGCCGGTGGGTGAGGGGAGCCGGAAGGCCTCGGCCAGGGCCTGATTGACCTCCTGGACAGTGACGCCGAGCATGCCGTGGGAGGCATGGCCCGTGGCGACGATCTGCTTCTGCACCTTCAGCGCCAGGTCGATGGGAATCGCAAAGCTGAGCCCCTGAAAACCCCCTGTACGGCTGTAGATCTGCGAATTGATGCCCACCACTTCGCCGCGGGCATTGAACAACGGGCCGCCCGAGTTGCCCGGGTTCACCGCCGCGTCGGTCTGGATGAAGGGCACGCCGCTGCCGTCCGGCAGGGAGCGCCCCTTGGCACTCACCACGCCGGCACTGACACTGTTTTCAAAGCCATACGGCGCGCCGATGGCCAGCACCCACTGGCCCACCTGCAGCTCGGCCGGATTGCCGATGCTCACCGTCGGCAGGCCGCGGGCGTCGATCTTCAGCACGGCAATGTCGGTTTTCCTGTCGCTGCCGATCACGCGGGCGTGGAACTCGCGCCGGTCGGTGAGCTTGACCACCACGTCGCTGGCGTTGGCGATCACGTGGGCGTTGGTCAGGATGAGCCCGTCCTCGCTGACGATGAAACCCGACCCCAGGCCCCGTACCGGCACCTGCATGCTCGCCCCCGTGCCGCCGAATTGCTGCTGGAAGCGACGCAGAAACTGCTGCATCGAGTCGGCGTCGTTGTCGTCGCCTGCCGTGTCGCTCGTGTCGGGGCCGACGGACACCTGGCGCATCCCGCTGATGCTGATGTTGACCACGGTCGAACCGTAGCGCCGGGTGATCTGCGAAAAGTCCGGCACCCCCACGGTGGCGAAGCTCGCCGGGGCGTCCGTGCCGGGTTCTGCCGCATGGGCCGGGGGGAATGCCACCCCGCCGGCACACAGGATGGCGGCCAGTCCGAGGCTCAGGTGGGCGTACAGGCGGGGAGCGGGATTCCCGCAGGAATGGATGGTCATGGTGGCCTCCCTCAGAGGCGTGCTGAAAGCGCTTGCTGCAGAGTCCCCTAACGGGGATTGAAATTCGTGTCTGTCGGGCCGAAGCCGTTTTCCTGGTATTCCACATCGCCGTCCTTCGCCCACACGTAATGGGGTTGGTCGGCGGGGGTCAGGTAGACCGCTCCGGCCGGCACGGCCTGCACCCGTGTCTCGTCGAAGACCGTGCCGAAGCCCACGTAGAGTGTCCCCGAGAGCACGCTGGTGACCCGGTCTTCCGGATGGGTGTGGGCGCCGATCCGTCCGCCGTCGGCGAGCTTCACGCGCAGCACGTAGGGGCCGGCGTCCTTCTCGCTGCCCAGCATCCAGGCCACTTTGAGCGCCGGGATGTTCGGCGGGCCGGCCCATTTGAGGGTGTCGGGAAGCACCGGTGCCAGGCCCGAGAAAGGTTCTTCGCTGCGCGCTGCCGGCGGCGGCTCCATGACGGGAGAGGGCTCGGCCACCTCTTCGGCCAGCGCGTGGCCAGTGCCGGCAAGGGCAAGCAGGGCGGCCTGGAGAAGGAGTCTGCGCATTACTTTATTACCTGAAAAGGCGGCGCAAATACGTTAGCCGGTTTGCGGCCGGATGACCAGTCAAAGGGCTTGTGCGACGGTCTGCCGTACCGTTTCTTCCAGATGTTCCGCCAGACAATCCAGCTCCACCAGATCGCCCCAGTTTTCGCGGAAGTTGCGTTGCCAGGTGATTTGCCGTTTGGCCAGCTGGCGGGTGGCGAAGATGCCCTTGTCGCGGAAGGTCGGGAGGTCGCAGTGGCCTTCCAGGTATTCCAGCGCCTGGCGGTAGCCGACGCAGCGCATGGACGGCAGGTTGGGCGTGAGTTCGTAATGGCGGCGCAGGCGCACGACCTCATCCACAAAACCGCCCAGCAGCATGCTGTCGAAGCGCCGCTCGATGCGCGCGTGGAGCACGGCCCGGTCGCTCGGCGTGAGGGCGATGGGAATGTAGCGATGGCTGTCGGGCGCGGCGTCCCGCCGGGCGTAGCTGGCGGCCAGCGGCTGGCCGGTGAGGCGGACGATCTCCAGCGCGCGCTGGATGCGCTGGGCGTCGTTGGGCTGCAGGCGCGCGGCGGCGTCCGGGTCGAGGCGGGC
>ERZ724524.3212-NODE-3212-length-10368-cov-3.959953_pt1 | contig 10368 bp, 8 predicted proteins | sample MGYA00376057_ERZ724524 | MGnify/ENA primary metagenome ERZ724524 (study PRJEB28724, sample SAMN07190888) | wastewater metagenome | isolation source: influent of sewage treatment plant in Hong Hong | place: USA: Christiansburg, Virginia | collected 2016-03-01 ...
GCGCCGGGGTTGAGTTGCAGGCGCTCGGCATAGACGCGGGCCATGTCGTCCACCGTCACGCCCTTGAGCTGCGCCACGCGGCGGCGCAGGCTGTCTTTGAAGTTGGTGATTTCGCCGCGCATGGTGGCTTCGGTAATGGCCGCCACTTCGGCCTTGCGTCCGGCAGCGTCGGCAATCTCGTCGATGCACTCGATGTTGATCAGGGTCGAATCCATGTCGAACGCGATCAGCTTGAAGTCGCTCAGCTTGAGCGGCGGCACAAAGCCTTGAATCACGAGGCCGGGGGAGAGTTCGGTGGGAGATGTCATAAGTTTCGGAGTCACGTCAAAAAACTGGGGAAAACAGTTACATCAAGCGTGCCGCTGTTTTGCGGGTGGTCGACAAGATGAATTGTTGCAGTCGTTCTGCCAGCACCTGTGCGCTGTGCGGCAGTGTGGGCGATACCTCTGCTACTGCTTGCGTCAGGGCCGCAGGTATCTTGTGAGCGAGGTCGGCAGCTATCTGGCTGACGAAGCGGGGGCGTATGCCCAGCTCGGCGGCCATGGTGGCGATGTGCGACGCAGTGATGCGGCCCGGTTGGGTTTCACCGCCAATGGCAAATGCAAATTCAGGCGATAAGCCCGGATACAGCCGGGTACACATCAGGTCGTAAAACGGTGTCAGTTGCGGGCCTTGACCTGGCGGACGGTACAGCGACAGGTTCTTGGCATGGCTGTCGTTGTTGCCGGTGTAGAGGTTGAACATGATCCAACTCACCAGCAGGCGCAAGTCCACAGCGGGCTGGCTGCTGTGCTGGCGGATCAGGGTCGCGCAACTGGCGATGCTGGGACCACCTTCTTTCTCGTACTTTTTCTCGGACATGGTGTGTGCCAACTGGCACAGGTCGTATTGGATGATGCGGCCCAAACTGCCATCGGGACGGAGAGTGCGGTCAAAGCGGCGCACGACGCACGATTGGGTCAGTGGTTCGTAAAATACTTCGGCGGTGGGCAGGCCGCAGTGCGCTGCGGTGCGCATCACCAGCGTTTCATTGGCTGCCGAATGCCAGACTTTCGTGAGACGCCGGATATTGGGCTTGAGGATGTGCGTTGACGGCGAGGTGCCCAGCGGTAGGCGCGGTATGCCATCGGCAAACAGGGCGATGCTGGTTTTGTCCTGTGCTCCAGCCAGTGAAATTCGGGTGTGCTGCCCTTGCAAGTCTATGGCCGTACTGGCAGGGCGACCCAGTCGGGAAGCCAGTTCAGGCCACGACGTAGCCTCGTAGCGCGGGGCTTCAGGCGCTTGGCCTGCGGGCAAAAGGGTGAAGCCCCCCACGGTGTCGCCCGCTACTTCACGTAACAGGGCAAACAGGGTGGATGCTTTTTTTTGCTCCATCAAATGCTGGCGCAGTTCACCTTCGGGAAGCAGGTTTTCAAAAAATGACTGCACAGCTGCTGTGTCGTTGCGTCCGAGTTGTAAAGGCATATCGGCCAGCGGCAAGGGTGGCGTGCGTTGCAGCCAAGTCGGCGCGTATTCAAATGCCAGCAGTGACCCGTCATGCAGGGTGCCGACGCATTCGTCGGCCCAGTACACATCAAGCTGCGGTGATGGTGAGGGCAGCATCAAAAGCCAGTGTTTGATTTGGGCCGAACCACCACTTCCAAACCAAGCAATGCCACCATATCCAGCACTTTTTGGAGTTGTACGGTGGGTTTGCCACGCTCCAACTCGACGACAAAACGGTTGCCGCTGTTGCCCAGCCCGGCCATGTCCAGTTGGGTCAATGCCAAAGCTTTGCGCCGTGTACGCACCAGCGCCCCTAGTTCAGCGGCGCTGTGGATGATGGCTTCGTGGTCAGCTTGGGTCATTGCATTGAACTTGGCGAAAAGTTACTGTAAGGTAATTTTACAGTAGCAAATGCCACAGAAGGAATTGAAAGTTACCCTTAAGTAATTTTTTGATCTCTCAGGTCTTGGTCGCCTCTGTCAGCGGCTGCCCCAGCGCCCGCAGCACGTCGCGCACTTGCTGGGCGCGGGCTTTGGGGTCGGGCAAGGCGCGTTCGATGCGGAGTTTTTCGTTGCCAGCGAGTTTGATGTGCTTGTTTTTTTGGACCAACTCAATGATGCGCATCGGGTCGATGGGCGGGCTGGGTTTGAAGGTGATGATGATGACGCCGGGCGTGGCATCGACTTTGACCACGCCGTAGGGCTGGCTCAGGGTGCGCAGGCGGTGCACGTCGATCAGGGTTTGGGCTTGCGGGGGCAGCTTGCCAAAGCGATCAACGATTTCTTCGAGCAGGGTGTCGATTTGGTCGCTGGTCTTGGCGCTGGCCAGCTTTTTGTAGAAGCTCAGGCGCAGATGCACGTCGCCGCAATAGTCTTCGGGCAGCAGGGCGGGGGCGTGCAGGTTGATGTCGGTGGTGGCGCTGAGCGGGGCCAGCAGATCGGGTTCTTTGCCCGCCTTCAAGCTGCGCACGGCTTCGGACAGCATTTCGTTGTAGAGCTGGAAGCCGATTTCCAGCATGTTACCGCTTTGGTTTTCGCCCAGCACTTCGCCCGCGCCCCGGATTTCCAGGTCGTGCATGGCCAAGTAAAAGCCTGAGCCCAGTTCTTCCATTTGCTGGATGGCGTCTAGGCGCTGTTGGGCTTGTTTGGTCAGGCCGTCGATGTCGGGCACCATCAGATAGGCATAGGCTTGGTGGTGGCTGCGGCCCACGCGGCCCCGCAATTGGTGCAACTGCGCCAGCCCGAATTTGTCGGCCCGGCTCATGACGATGGTGTTGGCGCTGGGCACGTCGATGCCGGTTTCGATGATGGTCGAGCACAGCAGCAGGTTGTAGCGCTGGGCCACAAAGTCGCGCATCACGCGCTCCAGCTCGCGCTCGGGCATCTGGCCGTGGGCGATGGCGATGCGCGCTTCGGGCAGGATTTCTTCCAGCTTTTGGCGGCGGTTTTCGATGGTTTCGACTTCGTTGTGCAGAAAGTAGACCTGCCCGCCGCGCTTCAATTCACGCAACACGGCTTCGCGGATCACGCCGTTGTTTTCGCTGCGCACAAAGGTCTTGATGGCCAAGCGCCGCTGCGGCGCGGTGGCGATCACGCTCAGGTCGCGCAGGCCCTCCAGCGCCATGCCCAGCGTGCGCGGGATGGGCGTGGCGGTGAGGGTCAGCACATCGACCTCGGCGCGCAACTGCTTCATCTGCTCTTTGTGGCGCACGCCAAAGCGGTGCTCTTCGTCGATGATTAAGAGGCCCAGGTCGTGGAACTTGGTGGATTCGGACAGCAGCTTGTGCGTGCCGACCACGATGTCCACGGTGCCGTCGGCGATGCCTTTGATGGCAGACGTGATCTCTTTGCCCGAGCGAAAGCGCGAGACTTCGGCGATCTTGACCGGCCACTTGGCAAAGCGATCCACCAAGGTTTGGTAATGCTGCTCGGCCAGCAGCGTGGTCGGGGCCAAAAAGGCGACTTGCTTGCCGCCGGTGACGGCAACAAAGGCGGCGCGCAGGGCGACTTCGGTCTTGCCAAAGCCCACGTCACCGCAGACCAACCTGTCCATAGGCCGGGGCGAGATCATGTCTTGGATGACGGCGTGGATGGCGGCGCTTTGGTCGGGCGTTTCTTCAAAGCCAAAGTCGTTGGCAAAAATTTCGTAGTCGCTGGGGTGAAAGCGGAAGGCAAAGCCTTCGCGCGCGGCGCGGCGGGCGTAGATGTTGAGCAGCTCGGCGGCGCTGTCGCGCACCTGTTCGGCGGCTTTGCGCTTGGCTTTGTCCCATTGGCCCGAGCCCAGCTTGTGCAGCGGGGCCTCGTCGGCGCTGACGCCGGTGTAGCGGCCTATCAGTTGCAACTGGCTCACGGGCACGTAGAGCACGGCCTTGTCGGCGTATTCCAGGTGCAAAAACTCTTGCAGCGCGGGCGTGCCGTCTGGGTTGGTGTCGCCCAAGCTCATGTGGATCAAGCCCCGGTAGCGACCGATGCCGTGCGCGTTATGCACGACCGGGTCGCCCACGTTCAGCTCGGACAAGTCTTTGATGAGCGCTTCGACATCGCTGACCTGTTCTTGCTTTTTGCGGCGGCGGGTGGTGGGGCCTGCGGCAAAGAGTTCGGTCTCGGTGATGTAGTCGATCCCTGCGTCCAGGTCGGCAAAGCCGGTGGTCAGGGCAGCGGTGGCGATGCCGACGCGCTCGCGGCTTTGCCGGAACTCGGCCAGGGTGTCGAAGGCGGGCGGGTTGATGCCGCTGGCGCGCAAAAAGTCCAGCAGGCTTTCGCGGCGGCCATTGCTTTCGGCCAGCAGCAACACGCGATTCGGGCTCTGGGTGATGTGGGCTTGCAGCCGGGCCAGGGGCTCGTCAGCGCCGCGCACGGCGGCCAGCGGTGGCAGGGCGGTGCAAGCGTCGGTCAGGCCGCTGGCTTCGGGCGAGGGGCGCAGCGCCAGTTGGGCGTTGGCGCAGGTGTAGAACTGCTCGGTGCCCAAAAACAGGGCTTCGGGCGGCAGGGCGGGGCGGTCGGTGTCACCTTGAATCAGGCGGTAGCGGTCTTTGGTGTCTTGCCAAAAGCGTTGCAGCACCGGCTCCAAGTCGCCGTGCAGCACCACGGTGGCCGGGTTGGGGCCGCCTGCGCCCAGGTAGTCGAACACGGTGGCGGTGTCGTCAAAGAACAGGGGCAGGTAGTACTCGATACCCGCCGTGGCCACGCCGTTGCCCATGTCTTTGTAGATGCGGCTTTTGGTGGGGTCGCCTTCGAGCAGCTCGCGCCAGCGGCTGCGGAATTTGGTGCGGGCCGCCTCGTCCATCGGGAACTCGCGCCCCGGCAGCAAGCGCACTTCGGGCACGGGGTACAGGCTGCGCTGGGTGTCGGGGTCGAAGGTGCGGATCGAGTCGATTTCGTCATCAAACAAATCGACCCGGTACGGCACCAAGCTGCCCATAGGGAACAGGTCAATCAAGCCGCCGCGCACCGCATATTCGCCGGGGCTGACCACCTGCGTCACATGGTTGTAGCCCGCCAGCGTGAGCTGCGCTTTCAGCTTGGCCTCGTTCAGCTTTTGCTTGACCTTGAAGTGGAAGGTGTAGCCCGCCAAAAACGCGGGCGGGGCCAGCCGGTACAGCGCGGTGGTGGCGGGCATCAGCACCACGTCCGCGCCGGTGTCGTGGTCGCGCTGCTGGATGCGCCACAGCGTGGCCAGCCGCTCGCTAATCAAGTCCTGGTGCGGCGAGAAGGTGTCGTAGGGCAGCGTCTCCCAGTCGGGGAACAGGGCGCAGCGCAGCTCGGGGGCAAAGAAGGCGATTTCGTCCATCAGCCGCTGGGCGTCGCTGGCGTCGGCGGTAATGATGGCCGTGGGGCGGCGCGCCGCCTGATCCCGGCGCGCCAATTGCGCCAGCAACAAGGCATCGGCTGAAGCCACAGGGCGGGGCAGCGTGTAGCGCTTGCCAGGGGTGAGTTTGGGCAGATCCATGAGGCAGTGACAGTGCAGTGGCAGACGGGCAGGAGGTGACAGGGCAACAAAGCCGAACACCCCCGGCCAGACTGGTGCGGGGGTGCGGATGCTGTGCGATTTTAGAATGGACGGCTGTGTTCACTGGGATTGCCGATGTTCTTGTCTGATGTGCCCGCACCTGTGCGGTTCTTTGGTTTGATGCCGTGCGCGGGCAGCGGCTCGCGCGCGGGGCCGGGTGGCCCTAAGCAATACCGCCCGCTGGCCGGGCAGCCGCTGGTGCTGCACACCGTGGCCGCATTTGCCGCAGTGCCGCGCATTGCGCAAACGCTGATGGTGCTGTCGCCGGGAGATACGGCGTTTCCGGCCCACGACTTGCCGCGCGTCACGCTGGCCGATTGCGGGGGCGACTCGCGCGCGGCCAGCGTCTGTAGCGGCTTGCGCTGGCTGGCGGCCCAAGGCGCGCAGCCGCACGATTGGGTGCTGGTGCACGACGCAGCGCGCTGCCTGGTCACGCCAGCGCAAATCAACGCGCTGATCGACGCCTGCGAAGGCGATGCCATTGGCGGTCTGCTGGCGCTGCCGTTGCCCGACACGCTCAAGACCGAAGCGGCGGGCCGTGTGGCGGCCACCGTGGATCGCAGCGACAAATGGCTGGCGCAGACGCCGCAGATGTTCCGCCTGGGGCCGCTGTTGGATGCGCTGCACGCGACTGAGGCGGCAGGTTTTGTCGGCATCACCGACGAGGCCAGCGCGATGGAGGCGGCGGGCTTGGCACCCCGGCTGGTGCGCAGCAGCGCGCAGAATTTCAAAGTCACTTATCCCGAAGATTTCGCCCTGGCCGAGGCCATTTTGAGGAGCCGCAACCTATGACCACCCCCACGACTTTGGCCTGCCCCTTCCGCATTGGCGAGGGTTGGGACGTACACGCCCTGGTGCCGGGGCGCAAGCTCATCATCGGCGGCGTGGAGATTCCGCACACGCTGGGGCTGCTGGGCCACTCGGATGCCGATGTGCTGCTGCACGCCATCACCGATGCGCTGGTGGGCGCGGCGGCGCTGGGTGACATCGGCACGCACTTCCCGGACACGGATGCGCGTTTCAAAGGCGCAGATTCCACCGTGCTGCTGGCCGAAGCGGCACGGCGCGTGCGGGCTGAGGGCTGGCAGATCGGCAACATCGACACCACGGTGATTGCCCAAGCGCCCAAGCTGGCCCCGCATATCGCCGCCATGCGCGCCGCCATTGCCCGCACGCTGGGGCTGGAGTTGGGTCAGGTCAACGTCAAGGCCAAGACGGCAGAAAAGCTCGGCCCCGTGGGGCAGGGACTGAGCATCGAGGCGCGGGCGGCGGTGCTGCTGTTCACTTCGCCTCGTGCAGCCTGATATGAGCTGACAGGCCGCCGGTGCTGCTGTTGGCCAGCCCAAAAATGCCGCCCATGCGCTGCACGGTTTTGTCCACAATGGACAAGCCCAGTCCAGCGCCAGTGGCGGCGGTGCGCGCTGCGTCGCCCCGGAAAAAAGGCTTGGTCAGCTTGCTCAGCGTTTCTTGGGCCACGCCCATGCCGTGGTCGCGCACTTTGATGACCACCCAATCGTCACGCACCCGCGCCAGAACATCCACCACTGCCACGCCGGTTTCCACAGACTTGCCGTAGCGGCGGGCGTTTTCCAGCAGGTTGCTGATGATGCGGGCCAAGTCCACATGATCGGCCATGACCTCAATCGCTTCGTGAATGTCAATGCTGATGCGAATATCGTCCGCCTCTTGGAACGGGTAAGCGCAAGCCTCCACCACATCCAGCAGTTTCACGGGAACCAGCGCAGTTTGGCCGGGGCGAGCGTAGTCGAGGAATTTGTCAATGATGGCGTCGAGCTGGTCAATGTCCGAAGCCATGTGGTCGCGGGCGGTTTCGTCGGCCACGCTCATTTCGGTTTCTAGGCGCAAGCGCGCCAGCGGGGTGCGCAGGTCGTGGCTGATACCGGCCAACATCACGGCGCGGTCTTGCTCGATTTTGGCGAGTTGCTCGGCCATGCGGTTAAAGCCGATGTTGACCTCGCGGATTTCGCTGGTGGTGGCGCGCTCGTCCAAATGGCTGGCATCAAAGTCACCATCACGCACACGGCTGGCGGCAAAAGAAAGTTCTTTCAAGGGCTGGTTGATCAGTTGCGCGATCACAGCAGCCCCAGCCAGCGACAGTGCGGCGGCAATGATCAGCCATATCACCCACGTGCGGTTGTTGTCCGGATTGATGCGTGACAGTTTGGTTTTGAGCCAGTAGGGGTCTTGGCCGATCATCAGGCTGATCCATAGTCCTTGAACGCCATTGACACTGATCGCCAGTCGGGTGTCTTTGCCCAGTCGCGCATGCACTTCTTGCATGATGTGCTCATCCAAGGAGCTGTCTTCAAAGGCGTGAAGTTGGTCGTTGGGTTTGCGCGCAATGATCTCGATGTCTTCTTTGCTTTTGAGCCCCGCCATCAAAAACTGTGTGGTGGCTGTATCGCTATGGGTGTGTTCCAAAGCCACTTGGCTGAGATTGACCAGGGCCACGATTTGTTGCGCAGCCATGACAGCACGTGGGCCGTATTCCAGTGTTCTGAAGGTCTGTAGCCACGCCCCTGTGCTGCCAAACAGCAGCACCGCCAGCAAAAAAAATGTGCGCCAAAACAAACTCAAGCCCAAGCGAGGCTTGCGCTGTTGCATGCTCAGCGGTGCGGGGGCTGTTTCCAGCGATTGGGGCATGTGGTCATTCATGGGCTGGGTACGGTGCCGGGGCTCAGTTGGTGCCTTCAGGCACAAACACGTAGCCCACGCCCCAAACCGTCTGGATGTAGCGCGGCACGGTGGGGTCTTGCTCGATCAGTTTGCGCAGCCTGGACACTTGCACATCCAAGCTGCGGTCAAAGGGCTCGAACTCGCGTCCGCGTGCCAGTTGTGCGAGTTTTTCACGCGACAGCGGCTGGCGCGGATGACGTGCCAAGGCCTTGAGCATGGCAAATTCACCCGTGGTCAGCGGCAACTCTTCGCCGTTGCGGCGCAGACTGCGCGCGCCCAAATCAAAAGTGAACGGCCCAAAGCTGAGCACTTCGTTATCGGTAGAAGGCGCGCCTGGCGCTTCGGTTTGCGGGCGGCGGCGCAGCACAGCGTGGATGCGGGCCAGCAGTTCGCGCGGGTTGAAGGGCTTGCTCAGGTAGTCATCAGCGCCGACTTCCAGGCCGACGATGCGATCCACGTCTTCGCCTTTGGCGGTGAGCATGATGATAGGGGTGCGGTCGCCAGAGGCGCGCAGACGTCGGCAAATCGACAGGCCGTCTTCGCCCGGCATCATCAAGTCGAGCACGATCAAATCGACACTTTCACGCAGCATGATGCGGGTCAGGGCTTTGCCATCTTCGGCCACCATGACTTCAAAACTTTCTTGGGTCAGGTAGCGACGCAGCAGATCGCGGATGCGGGCATCGTCGTCCACCACGAGAATTTTGTCGGTGCGGGAGGTGGTTGGGTTCATGATGCGACTTTCCAATATGTAACAGTAACAATTTTCGGGGTCTTGTAAGAGCTTCGCCGATCTGGCAAGGGTGCTTTGCACACTGTTACACCTTGTCGCTTTGAAGGAGAAAATGGCATGTTTAAGTTTCAATCGGTATGTTTGGCGGGTGTGCTGTGCTTGGGTTGGGGCGGTGCGCAGGCACAAAGTTCACCTCCGGCACCGCGCAATCAGGTGCAGTTGTCGGCCAGCGGTGCAGTGGATGTGCAGCAAGATTGGTTAGCCATCACCATGACCACCCAGCGCGATGCGGCTGATGCGCTCACGGTGCAAACCCAGCTCAAGCAGGCGCTGGACGCGGCCTTGTCTGAGGCCAAGAAAGCATCGGCGGCGGGGCAGTTGGAGCTGCGCACAGGCAATTTCAGCCTGTACCCGCGCTACGGACGCGACGGCAAGATCAACGGCTGGCAAGGCGGCACGGAGCTGGTGCTAGAAGGGCGCGACTTTGCGCGCATCAGCGCCACGGCGGGCAAGATTCAGACGCTGACGTTGGGTCAAGTCACGTTCCGGTTGAGCCGAGAGCGCAAAGATCAAGTCGAGGGAGAGGCGCAAGCGCAAGCCATTGCCCGTTTCAAAACCAAGGCGCAAGACGTGGCGCAGGCGTTTGGTTGGAGCGGTTACACGCTGGGAGAGATTGCCATCAACACCGGTGGCGATGCGGAGTCTTTTCAGCCGCGCGCCGTGATGATGAGCGCCAAGGCGATGGCCTCGGATGCGCCCGTGCCGGTCGAGGCTGGGCGCAGCACCGTGCAGGTGACGGTGTCGGGCACGGTGCAGTTGCGCTGAACTGGGCCACCGTGCCGGGGCTGGCGGATGCGTTTACTGCGCCGTCCAGCCGCCGTCCATGTTCCATGCCACGCCGCGCACGTTGTTGCCAGCGGGCGAGCAAAAGAACACCGCCAGCGCGCCCAATTCTTCGGGCGTGGTGAACTGCATCGACGGCTCTTTTTCGCCCAGCAGCAGCTTGGTGGCTTCTTCATTGGAGATGCCCAAAGCGGCTGCTTTGGCATCCACTTGCTTTTGCACCAGTGGGGTCAGCACCCAGCCGGGGCAAATCGCGTTGCAGGTCACGCCGGTGGTGGCGTTTTCTAAGGCGGTGACTTTGGTCAAACCGACCACACCATGCTTGGCGGCCACATAAGCACTCTTTTGCGCCGAACCGACCAAGCCGTGAATAGAAGCCACGTTGATGATGCGGCCCCAGTTCGCCGCTTGCATGGCGGGCAGCGCCAAGCGCGTGGCGTGGAAGGCGCTGGACAAGTTGATGGCGATGATCGAGTCCCAGCGTTCAACCGGGAAATTTTCAATCGCCGCCACGTGCTGAATGCCCGCGTTGTTGACCAAGATGTCCACGGGGCCAAATTCGGCGGCGGCGTAAGCCATCATGGCTTCGATCTCGGCGGGCT